>TARA_R110002111_G_scaffold234473_1_pt1 | contig 14493 bp, 6 predicted proteins | sample TARA_R110002111 | Tara Oceans TARA_R110002111 (sample SAMEA4397363) | marine metagenome | biome: Polar Biome; feature: [ZZZ] marine water layer (ENVO:01000295); material: water (ENVO:00002006), including particulate matter (ENVO:01000060) such as... | depth 199 m | reverse complement strand
CATTAACTAATCCATTAACATTTCAATAAATCAATCAATATGAAAATTTCTGTTTTTATTATTTGTCTACTGTTTATTCCCTTTGCTTTTGCGCAAGTAACCACATCTAACATTAAGGGATTAATACTCGACGAAGAAAGTCAGCCATTACTAGGCGCAAATATTGTTGCTGTACACACTCCTACTGGCACAAAGTATGGAGCAGCTTCCAACGATGAAGGACGTTATAATTTATTAAACCTTAGAGTAGGTGGTCCTTACACAATAACAATTAGTTATGTTGGATTTCAGGACAAAGTATTTACCGATGTTTTTCTTACACTAGGTAAAACTCAAAATATTGATTACCAAATGACTCCAGATAGTGAGCAATTAGATGCTGTAGTACTAACGGTAAATACTTCTGGCACTTTCAGTAGCGATAGAACTGGGGCAGAAACTAGTGTGGGTCGACGAGAAATTACCAGATTACCTACAATTTCGAGATCTGCAGCAGATTTTACACGCTTAGAGCCTTCATCAACTGGCAACTCTTTTGGAGGTAGAAATGATCAGTTTAATAATTTTTCATTAGATGGTTCTATTTTTAATAATCCTTTTGGATTGGATTCTCCTACACCTGGAGGTCAAAGTGGAGCACAACCCATTTCATTGGATGCTATTGATCAAATACAAGTTTCATTAGCACCATATGATGTTACGCAATCTGGATTTACTGGTGCTAGCGTAAATGCGGTAACAAAAAGTGGTACTAATGAATTTCACGGTACAATTTATGGTTTTTCGAGAAACGAAAGTTTGACAGGAAATAAAATAGATGGTGATGATATATTACAACCAGATTTAGAGCAAAAACAATTTGGTTTTAGTTTAGGTGGTCCAATTGTTAAAAACAAGTTGTTTTTCTTTGTGAATTTTGAAAAAGACCAAAGAACCGATTTAGGAACAAACGGTTTCTTTCCGAACACAGGTTCTGGTGCTGCAGGTGAGTCTCGTGTCTTAGAATCGGATTTTCAATTAGTAGATAATATATTAAGACAAGTATCTATAGGGAACGGAGAGTTTTACAATCCTGGTGCTTATGAAGGTTTTACTTTTGATAGTAATTCGACAAAGGGTATTTTTAAACTAGATTGGAATATTAATGATAAAAATAGACTTGCTTTTATCTATAATTTTTTAGAAGCGTCAAGAGAACAACCAGCTCACCCTTCGGCACTCGGATTTAGAGGGCCTGGAGTTAATCAATTACAATTTCAAAATTCAGGTTACCAAATAAACAATAATATAGACTCTTTTCAGTTGGAGTTAAATAGTGATTTATCTGATGGTATAAGTAATAAACTTCAAGTAGGTTTTACACAATTTGATGATTTTAGAAGCCCAATGTCTTCTCCAGCTCCAACTATTACTATAACTAATGAAGGTTCCAATTATATTATCGCTGGTCATGAGCCATTTTCAATTAATAATGTATTAGACCAAAAAGTATTTCAGTTTACAAATAATTTAAATATTGTAGAAGGTGATCATACATTTACTGTAGGTGTAGCATATGAAAAATTCGAGTTCGATAACTCATTTAATTTAGGTTCCTATGGTGCTCAAGGGGTATTCTTTCCAACAGGAGATATACAATCTTTTAGAGATACAGCAGGTGACCCAATTGCAGAAGCGCAATTAGTTGCATTGTATCAAGGTTTATTTAACGATGCTATTGCTGCTAATTCTGCCCTCAATTCAGCTGGTTTAGGTAATCCTGGAGGTTGGGCATTAGCAGAAACCAATGTTGGTCAGTTAGCTTTTTATGCTCAAGATGAATGGAATATCACAGAAGATTTCAAAATAACGTATGGTGTTAGATTTGATAAACCGTTGTATTTTGATACAGCTACTAAAATTCAGGAAAACATTGATAGAAAAGGTGGTGTCTTTAATCCATCAGATTTTTCAGGTGGTACATACCAACCGAGTATAGATTATTATAATCCAAATACTGGGGAAATTACAAACTTAGACTCGACAACATTACCATCAAACGATATATTAGTTTCACCTCGATTAGGTTTTAATTGGGATGTAAATGGAAATAAGGCGACGCAAGTTAGAGGTGGAACAGGAATTTTCACAGGACGTTTTCCATTTGTATGGTTAGGCAACCAAGTACAAGGTGTTGACTTCTTTTTCTACCAAGTAATAGATCCCGATTTTAAGTGGCCACAAGTTTGGAGAACTAATTTAGGTGCTGATCACCGATTTGAAAGTGGTTTGACTTTAACAGCTGACCTATCTTATACAAAAGATATTAATGGTGCACATGTTCAAAACTGGGCTTTAAAAAATCCATCAGGAACTTTGCAAGGGGTTGATAACAGACCAACTTATTTGCCTTCAGATATATCTACAAATGAATTCGGTGATTCTACTAATGCTTATGTTTTTACAAATTCAGATAAGGGCAGAATCTTTAATGGTATTTTAAAAGCACAACAGACTTTTGGTACTGGGTTTTATACAAGTTTAGCTTACAACTATCTTAATGCTAAAGATGTCAATTCAATTGAAGCAGAAATTACTGGTGATGCTTTTGCCGGAAATGCTATTTCTGGAAATGCAAATGATGATGTTTTATCCTACTCTAAATATGGTGATACTCATCGTTTTATTGGTGTTGGTTCTAAGAAGTTTGAATATGGTAAAGGTAAATTTGCGACTACCATATCTACATTTTTTGAATATGCACGTGGAGGTAGATATAATTACACATATGGTGGCGACATAAATGGTGATGGTTCTAACTTTAACGATTTAATATATATTCCAACAAGTTCTGAAGTTCAACAAATGCAATTCTCAGGAGCAGGACAAGCGGATGCTTTTGAATCATTTATTAAACAAGATGATTATTTAAATGATAACAGAGGAAGTTATGCAGAGCGTTATGGAGCATTATCTCCTTGGAGAGGAAGATGGGATCTTAAGATTCTTCAAGACTATAACTTTAAAATAGGTGAGAAAACACATACTATTCAGTTTAGTGCAGATGTTCTTAATGTTGGTAACTTATTAAATAGTGAATGGGGAGTTGTAGAAGTACCAAATAGTGTACAACCATTAGGTGTTTCTGTAGATAGTAACAATGAACCAATTTACACATTCGATGGCAACTTAACTAAAACATTTAGTTCTGATGTTAGCTTATTATCTAGATGGCAAGCACAATTTGGAATTAGATATATTTTCTAATTATAAACCACATATAAATCAGTAAATTTGCGCTCTTATTTAAGAGCGCATTTTTTATGAATAAATTTAAATTTTTAGGACTTTGTTTTTTGTTTATTATAGTTGGATGTAAGACTGTAGAAATTAGAAAGGCATTAGACTCTAAACTTATTGAGACGTTCAAGTTTTCAAATGGAGATTATCCTAATATAAGTGTTCATAGAGGTGGAAAAGGTTTAATCAATTATCCAGAGAACTGTTTAGAGACCCTTCAATATGTTAATGATAGTATTTCTGCGATGTACGAAATAGACGTTGCACAAACTAAAGATGGTCAATTAATATTAATGCACGACAATTCTATTGATAGAACCACAAATGGAACAGGATTAGTAAAAGATTTAACTTACAATGAGATAAAAACCTACAGTTTAGTTGACGACCATGAAAATGTAACAGCTTTTAAAGTTCCGTTATTTTCTAAAGTTTTAACATGGTGCAAAACCAATACTGTTATTCTTACGGTTGATATTAAACGAAATGTAAGCCAAGAAGCTGTTATTAAAGCAATCAGAATGGCTAAAGCTGAAGATATTAGTATTATAATTACTTATGATGTCTTACAAGCTAAATCAGCTTATACTTTGGCTCCAGAATTATTAATTTCAGTTTCAGCCAGAAATCATAACGAATTTAATCGTTTGATGGAGGCTAAAATTCCAATGGAAAATATGTTGGCATTTACTGGGACTCGATTATCCGATGCTTCACTTTTTAAAAGATTACATGCAGAAAACATTGTTTGTATGCTAGGAACTTTAGGTAACTTAGATAAGCAGACAGAGGCAAAAGGTGATATATTATATAATAAATGGAAAAACTTAGGTATAGATGTGTTAGCCACAGATAGACCATTTGCGGCATATAATGCCATAAAATAATATTAGGATGAAATACACAAGATTAACAAAAGAACAATTTGAAGAATTACACCAAGAATTCATTAATTTTTTAGCAACACAGTCTATTACAGCTGATGAGTGGAAAGAAATTAAAACAAATAAACCTGAAGCTGCAGAACAAGAACTCGATGTATTTAGCGATTTGGTTTGGTTTGGAGTTTTAAGTAAAGTTGAATATCTAGAACACATTTCACCTCAACAAATTCATCTTTTTAAATGCAACGAAAAACAAATGCATTTAATCGCATTAAAAATTGATAAGGAAGCAATAGATTTTACAACCAAAGAGGGTTTTCAATGGTTAAGAAATAATTTATTATCAGATGATATCGAATTCTTTAATGCTAACAAACCGTATTCAGAAGATAAGCATTTGGATATTTTTAAAATGATTCAAACTGGTGCTGCAATTACAAAAGGAGAATTGTTTCAGTATTTTGTTAATCTAATTAAAGGTTAAATAAATAATTAGACTAAGATTTAGACCTGCTCAATAATTTAATTATTCATATCGTAAAGATTCAATTGGGTCTAGTTTAGAGGCTTTTACAGCAGGATAAAGTCCCGATATTACAGCTACAATAAATGCTATGGCTGTGGCACAAAACATGGCAAACCAAGGAGTAGAAAATTGAAGTCCGAAGCCTTTGGCAACTCCAAAACCAATAAGAATTCCGAGTAAAATTCCAAGAATTCCGCCTAATTGACCAATAATTATAGTTTCTATAAAAAATTGAAAAGCAATAGTTTTACTCTTGGCACCTAAAGCTTTACGTACACCAATTTCTCTGGTGCGTTCACTTACGGAAACTAACATAATATTCATTAATGCAATAGTAGATCCGAAAATGGTAATGATACTGATTACCCAAGCTGCTGTATATAAAACTCCAGAAATACTACCAATTCTATTAATTAAATCATCGCTTTTTACAATTCCAAAATTATTACTCTCAACCGGATTAAGACCTCTAATATTTCTAAAAATTATTATAGCTTCTTGTTGCGCTCCCTCTAACATCTCTTTTTTATCTACTCTAACACTTAAATTATAATTAATAGATGGTGAAGTGAAAATAGTTCTTACTTTTTGAATAGGAATAATAGCTCTTAAATCTTGGTTGTTACCAAATGTTGAGCCTTTTTCTTTAAGAACACCAATAACTTTAAATTTAGATCCTCTTATACTTATGGTTTTATTTAATGGATCTTCATCTGGGAAAAGAGCTTTTTTTAAATCACTACCTATTACACATACAGGATTACCATTAGTTACATCAAAAACATTTAAACCTCGACCAAATTCTAATTCTAAACCAGAATTTGATATAAAATATTCGTTAGCACCAATTATAGCAACTTCCGGATCCGTTTTTGTGTTTCCATATTTAACCTCAGTAGAATTTGAACCGAAAAACCAAAATCCAGTTTTTGTTCCGGGATAGTCAAATTCATCAACAAACTGTTTAGCATCTCTATAGCTTATAACAGGATTTATCTTTGTACGTTCTCGTTGCCTATGGCCACCACCTCCTGAAGATACACGCACAGTTAGCTCATATTGCCTTAGGTTAAAAGTATTTGCACCCATTGAAGAAAAATTACTAGAAATAGTGTTTTCTAAAGCAGAAACACCACTTAGAATACCAACCAACGCCATTATACCAATAGCAATAATTAAAACGGTTAAGACAGTTCTGAGAAGTTGACTTTTTATGGATGTAAAAGCAATTCTAATATTCTCTTTTGCTAATGAAAACATAGTTTTATCTAATGTTAGTTGGGTTGTATGTGATATAAGACTACTTAAACACTATAAAGTTACTATAAAATTAAATTATCTTGGCTTTGCCTCTAAAATTTATAATATTTTTGTGACCAATAAATTTATTTAAGATTCTACTTAACTATTACATCGAGCAAAGTAGAGATGTTACAATCTGTAAAATTTTAATATTTCTGGACTACACTCGAAATGACAGAGCGAAAAAAATAAAGTTTCACTAAAAAGAAATTCCTGTTTTTGCAGGAAATTAGCATGGCAAAAAAACCAAGTATTCCTAAAGGCACAAGAGATTTTAATGCAGAAACCGTTGCAAAACGTTCTTATATTATGGAAACCATAAAGGAGCAGTTTCAGGTATTTGGGTTTCAACCTATTGAAACACCAAGCTTTGAAAATTCAGATACTTTAATGGGAAAATATGGTGATGAAGGAGATCGCTTAATTTTTAAGATTTTGAATTCTGGAGAATACTTGAAGAAAATTTCTGATGATGATTTTAAGTCAAAGTCAGAAAATTTATTTACATCAAAAATTTCAGAAAAGGCACTACGTTACGACCTCACAGTTCCTTTTGCACGCTACGTTGTACAACACCAAAACGAAATAGAGTTCCCGTTTAAACGCTACCAAATGCAACCTGTTTGGCGTGCAGACCGTCCGCAAAAAGGACGTTTTAGAGAATTTTATCAGTGTGATGCAGATGTGGTTGGTTCAAAGTCTCTGTTCCAAGAAGTAGAATTTGTACAATTGTATGATGCAGTTTTCTCAGCTTTAAAATTAGAAGGTGTTACTATTAAAATAAATAACCGTAAAATCTTATCTGGCATTGCTGAAGTTATTGGTGCGCAAGATAAACTTATAGATTTTACTGTTGCATTAGATAAACTCGATAAAATAGGAGAGGAGAGGGTAAAAGACGAAATGCGTAATAAAGGTATTTCTAATGAAGGTATTTCTAAGCTTCAGCCCTTATTTACGCTTAAAGGTGATTTTGTCAATCAGATAGAAAGTTTAAAATCTATTTTGAGCTCTTCTGAAATTGGACTAAAAGGGATTGAGGAATTAGAATTTATTAACACAGCTATTTCAAATTTAGAATTAAAAACGGCAACCTTACAACTCGATGTAACACTTGCACGTGGTCTTAACTACTATACTGGAGCGATTTTCGAAGTTTCTGCGCCAAAAGGAGTTAATATGGGTTCTATCGGTGGAGGAGGTCGTTATGATGATCTCACAGGGATATTTGGTTTAAAAAATATAAGTGGAGTAGGGATTAGCTTTGGCCTAGATCGTATCTACTTGGTGTTAGAAGAATTAAATCTGTTTCCCGATACTATTACAGCATCAACGAAAGTACTGTTTATCAATTTTGGTGAGAAAGAAGCTATGGCTTGTTTGCTAGCTGTAACTAAGCTAAGACAGAAAGGTATAAAAGCAGAACTTTACCCAGATGCGGCAAAAATGAAAAAACAGATGAATTATGCAAACCGACGTAATATTCCTTTTGTTGTTTTAGTTGGTGAAGAAGAATTAAATACAGAAAGTTTTACGCTTAAAAATATGGAATCTGGTGAGCAACAAAAGCTTCAGTTTAATGAATTAATAGAAGTTTTTCAATAAAACCAATAGGTGTTATATATAAAAAAGTCCTGATAGAATCAGGACTTTTTTGGTTAAGAATTAAGATTTGGGGCAAAAAATTATTTCACTAAAACTTTTTTAGTCACTACTGAACCGCTTACAGTATATAACTTAATAATATAAGTTCCAGTACTTAAATTCTTAACTTCATATTCAGAGTAACCGCTCTCTGAAATAGCTTCAATTGTGTAAACAGATTGCCCTAATATATTAAATAGTTCAATCGATTTTACGTTTATAAAATTGGGGTTTATTAATACTATTTTTTCAATGTCGTTAGAATAAAGCACATCAATGTTGCTGATAGTTTCATCATCAATACCAAGTGATTCAGGAGTCGTATCGAATGTTATTTCAAAACGACCTAAATATTCACCTGCATTTAAGAACACTTCATAATCACTCTGTCTTAAATCGTGATAGATGTCTAATGCAATATCGTGTACATAAATGTTCATATCATTTGGTACATTTTCTAGAGCATCTATAGTTATAGTGTTTATACCATCTGTATTAGTTTTAATACCTAAAGGGTAAATCGTAGATACTTCAGCTTCATCACTGGCTTGGATAACATATTCTTCGCCATTTATTATCCAATACATATCGTCGATTTGACTTTCGTTCATTTTTGCATCATAAGCCCAATCTACATCAAGAGTTGCATTTTCATCAATAGCTAAAAGTAACTGACGGTGAACCGAATTAATAGAGTTAAACCCTATTCTAAATTTCATTCTAACATCACCTTGATTAGTATCATAATTAGTTTGAGATGTAACATTAGCATTTCTCATAAATACGGAACCTGAACCTCCTTCTTTCTGGAAAACACGTTGCCCATTGTTAAAGTTGATAGTACCAGTATTTTCACCTACAACAAAGAAACCTTGTCCTACCGGAATGTAACGTCCTGGTAATTTAGTTGGTGTTCCGCCAGTTGCTACATCTGGGTCATTAGTTCCATATGAAGCAGCTGCAACAGCACCTGAGAAGTTATAAGTTGCATAACCACCTTGGTAATCTGCTAAGTAATGAGAATTTCCTCCCCAATGTTCCCAGAAGTAAAGTGTACCACTAAGTAATGGTGTTGGGTCCGTAGCAGGATCATAGTCTAGCTCAGGACCATTATCTATAATAAATTGATTAGCATCAATTGCCGATGCGTAAGGGTTACCTACTAAATAGTCATTACCAGCATTTATGGTTAGATTAATATCTCCATTATTTGGTTTTCCTAGATATACATAATTCTGATCTGTTAATATTGAACCTGTTCCAGGTCCTTTCATGGTAAAGCCTTCACCAGCATTAATTGTACCTGCACGTCTTACATGTTGCCAAGCCGAATAATCATCATTAGGTTGGTTTGCAAACTTCCAAATCCAATAATCTGCAATTCCAATCGGATTGGTAGCAGTGCCATTATAACCAGAATTTAAGAAGTTTATTGGGTTAGTGCCGTCATACATAATATCTTGTACAGTATAGCTGTAATCATTATTAGCTAAATCTGTTTCGCCTACAGGTGCAGACCAATAATTGTACGTATAAGTATCTGCTGTACCTTGCTGATCGCGTTCTAACTCGCCACCACCAATAACATCTAAATCACTATCTGTAGATTGAATTAATTGAGACTCACCTTCAAGGTCAATCTTTCCAGTTAAACTTATATAATGAGAAACTGTTATACCATTACCAGAGTTTGTCCCTGTGTTTCCTGTTACTGTTAATTCATTAGCATCTACATAAAGACCTAGTACTTCTCGATTATCTGCATTTGCTACTGGTAAAGACGAATTATCTAAAGTTATATTATGCGATGTTTTAATAATATTCCAATCTATAGTCCTAGTCGGATCTACAATCGATGCTGAACCGGGAAGTGCTTGTACGCTTCCATTAGTCCAAGTTGCTTTTGTATCCCAATCCCCATTTTGAGTAGATTGATATGGCAACGGAGCCGTTTGTCTTCCAACAGTATTTAAATTTCTCAATGCCCCTTGTTTTCCATTACCAGAAGCGTCTTCTGTATTGGTATACGTATATATTGACATAGGGTAATAACCAGCTAGATCAGACCAAGGAATAGCATTAATGTCATTCTTCGTAATTGAGGAAGGTAGTTCGTTACCCATAACTTGCCCAGAATTATTAGAAATTTCTTGATTCATAATAAAACGTAATTGATCTTCGGACAAGGTTGTATCCCAAACGCGTACTTCATCTATATTTCCTCTAAAGTGTTGTGTTGGTGAATTTTTACCAGCTGCTGCAATAAAGAACGATTCATTGTTGACTATTGGTAGTGTTTTGTTAGCAGATATATCTAAAACACCATCTATATAAATAGAACATGCAGTACCATCATAGATAACAGCAACTTGGTGCCATTCATCGTCTGGAATATTAGTATTACTCACAGTGATTTGGTTACTACCATTTTTCCAATACATTTGAATTCGATTGTCGTCTATTATTCTTAGGTCAAATCCATTTGTAAAAGTCGTCGCTCTTTTAGAAAGGATTGATTTGGTTCCTGTATCTGCAGCATCTCTTTTTATCCATGCAGATATTGTGAAATTTGTAGGGTTTATGTCTAGCTTGTCTTCTATATCAATATAATCAACTACTCCATCAAAATACACTGAACGCTCAACGATGACCTGTGGCGCATAACCAAAAGTGATATATTTAGTGCCATCAAAATCGTAATCAGCTTCTAAATTTCCATTTCCGTCAGAAGTCATAACTCTATAATCTGCTGTAGGATCAAATACACCAGTACTAGATATAAACATATAATAACTACCTGGAGGTGTAATGTTTCTTACGGCATCTTCTTGCAGACGAATTTTAGCTGTTGGGATGTCTCCACCATTTTCAACAACTTTCCAAACACGTTGCATTGCAGTAAAGGTTACTTCTGTAGTTAATACTGGTGCAATACCAGAACTCATATTTACGGTAATAGTCGTTGAGGCTAGGTTTAAATCGGCTCCATTATTTCCCCAAACTAAGAATTGTTTGTTGTTTAAAACCGTTGGGTTACTTGCTTTATTAAGGTTGTTAGTGTCATAGATATCTGTTAACCCCATAGTAAGTACACCTTGAGTTCTGCCTGTTCCATCTAGAGTATTATTGATACTTCTAGATTGTTTTTGATTTAATTCTGATGCATCATCTCTTCCAATCCCAGCAATGTCGTAGCTATAACTAGAATTTACAGATTGATCCCAAATTACCGTACCATCACTATTTACATAGTCTTGTGATGTGCCATTTACACCAAGAGTAATACCATATTTAATGCCTAAATATGATTGTATTCTATTACGTTCTTGTGTTAGGTTTACATCAGACTTTCTAGCCGTGTACGTAATAACTTCTGCTACTCTTGCATTTAATGTCGCTTCCCAACCTTCACTTCGTCCAATCCACCATCTAGAATCGTCTGTATTCAGATATTCAGCTATGTCATTTTGAGTTGTTCCAATATTATTGGCATTGTAGTATAATTCTTGTTGTGTATTTGCACTATTGTTTCTAGTATTTATAATGCCTAAATTATCGTAGCTCGATCCTGTACCAATTTCTGCGACAGCATAGCCGTCTGATGGTGTTTGTCCTTCTGTATATGAATCATGAGCATAACAAATAATTTCTCCACTAACTCTACCAGTATAATCTCCAAATCCGAGTCCAGTTGCATCAGCAGCGGCAGAACCTAGTTGTGCATCACTACAAAACACGTCCATAAATCCAAAGGAATTAGTTATAGGAGTATCATCTGGTATTAAAACAATAAATACATCTTGGGTAAAGAATCCATAGTCTCCAGTTAAAAATTCTGAACTTGTATCGTCATGCGAAAAATCAGTATCTTCAGAAAATGAAGTGTATGTGTTATCAAATTCAATAACTGGATTGAAGTTAACATTTCTTGTTGTATTATCGTAGTAAGTAGGTGCTTGTGAACTTACTTGTACTCTTGCATCACTACCAAGACCTTGATCTACCCAAGCAGTAACATTTTGCCCACTTGTGTAACTCAACCCGTCATCAGCTTTTAACCAAAGGGCTAAGCCAGAAGTTACACCACCAGGACCAAAAGTGGGATTAGGTGTTTCAGTTACAGTTACAAGATCTATTGCAATATCACTTCTATCATCACCGAGAACTTCTCCTCTTAGTCTTATTTTCACTGTCTGCCCAACATAGCTACTTAAATCTACGCTAATAGGAGTGAATGAAGAGTTAGGATCTGTTTGTGCATATCCTGAGGTTGTAAATACTGTATTAGAGTAGGTTAGACCATTGTCTGTGCTCAATTCAACAAATAAGTCTCCCATGTAATTTGTTGTACCATTATTTCCATGCATGTGATAAAAGAATGTTAACCTAGGGTTAGTTGTGCCAGTTAAATTAAAACAAGGACTTATTAATTGAGCAGTGGCATTAAGGTTGCTAGTAGCTTCAGTATAAATAAAATAGCTTCCATCTTGTGCAGCATCAGAACCAGTATTTAATGTTGGTGTTGAAGTATTTGTTCTTGACCAATCAAAATCATCTTGGGTTCCATTAAGATCTTGTGTCCATAGCCCAAAACCAGACTCAAAACTTTCTTGATAAGGGAAAGTTGAAACTGTTGCACCACAAGCACCAGGTGTAATTCCGTAACCTTGAATATTAAAATTGTATGGATTTTCGTTACTATCTCCATTTACAATACTAACTGTAGCAGTTCTTAAGCCTGCAACACTTGGATCAAATTGTATATTAAAAGTTGTACTCACTGAGGCCGCAACTGATGAAGCTGGTGAAGCAGTTACTGTAAAATCAGCAGCATTTGTTCCTCCTATAGTTATAGTGCCAATAGATAAATCTGCTGTACCGGTATTTTCAATGGTAAATGTATTTGTGTCTGTCGATCCTGTTACTGATATGGCACTAAACTCTGTGTCATCTGAAGTATTAGGCGTAATATCACCATCTGTAATAGTATTAGAATTACCTGTAATATTAATCTCCGGAGCAGGTGTATAACCAGTACCTTGGATATTAAAGTTATAAGGATTTTCATTACTATCGTTATTAGCAATAGAAATAGATGCAGTTCTTAAGCCATTGGCACTTGGGTCGAAAGTAATCTGAAATGTTGTTGATCCACTAGCACTTATTGTTGAGGATGGTATAACTGCTATACTAAAGTCAACTGCATTTGTGCCTGTAATACTCAAGTATGGAGAACCACCAGTTAAATTTAAATTTAATGTTCCAGTATTTTCAATTGTAAATGTATTTGTTTGTAATCCGGCAGCCGTAATAACATTACCAAAATCTGTATCGTCTGTAAATGAAGGTGTTGTATCACCATCAGCAATGCTATTTCCATTACCTATTATATTAATTTCTGGTGCCGGAGTATTTGAAATAATATTTACAGTATAATCTTCGACTTCTCCAAAATTTGGATTTGAACATGGGCCTGTAATAGCATTTGCATCATCCATTATAACACGCATACGAGTGGTTCCTAGTGTTGCTGTACCTGGTATAACAATATTTCCTGTTTGTAATGCTGCGGAATCTACACCAGCTGTAAATACAAGTTCCCCAGGATCACTAAAATCATAATTTTGGTTAAAGTCTATATACACAGCAAAGCCTTCTGTATAAACTGTACTAGCCCATAATGGAGTAATAGAAATTGGGTTAGTAGCATCACCTTGAGTTAAATCAGTAGAAATCGCTGTGAAATCTGAATAACCCGTTGAGGTTGTACCTTGAGTTGAATTATTATTTATACTACCCAACGTCACATTTCCAATATATTCATAACTATCATTACTTGCTACTGCAGTACAATAGGCTAAGCTATCAGTTAAAGTTACATTGTCTATAGCAAAATCACTTTGGTAACTTGATCCTGTAGTAGCACTAAATCTTAGTTTTACGGTAAGTCCAATGTAAGCAGATAAATCTATAGTGTCAGTATTCCAGATATTTCCTAAATTACCTGAATATGTTCTTAAAGTTGTTGGGTATGTAGAACCATTATCAGTACTAATATCAATAGTCATTGTGCCCATACTAGCGCCATACATATGATAACTGTAATTAAAATTAGCTATTGCTAATCCTGTTAAATCAAAACAAGGACTTTCAAAATTCGCTGCCATATTAGGAAAGCCTACACCATTGGTTGAGGATTCAACATACATATACCATGTGTCTCCGTCTCCTGTAGATGGTCCTGTAGAACCAGAAGCTGTTCCAAGATTATCTCTCGTCCAATCGATATTATCTCCTGTATCTTGTGTCCAAGCACCTATACTAGATTCAAAGTCTTCTGAATAGGGATAACTTATAATGGTTGTTCCACAAGTTTGTGAAAAAGTAAAGCTTGTAAACAAGATTGCACAAAAAACTAGTGCAAACCTTTTTTGGTTTAGGGTAATAAGTGTCATAAGCGGTTAACTTTAGTTTGGGACTAAATTATGCCTCAAATATAGTAGAAGCATCCATTAAGTGCAAATTTAATCGATGAAATACACTATTAAAATTTAACCACCTGTAATTCAGTAGGGTAAAAAAAGCTCTATTTAACTAAAATGGGTTGTTTCTGAACATATTTTGATTAATCACCATTGCTTAATAAGATGTTTAGCATTAGATTTGTGTGTTCTTAGATTTTATTATTTAGAATATAAATTCACTTTTTAGATGATTTCTATCCCAGAAGCTGCATAATAAGAAATAAGAGCAGTTGTAAAATTTTATTTAGAGTAGTAGTTTGAAGAGCTCTAAGTATTATTGAGGGGACTTTTTATTGGTCTCAAATTTAGTTAAAACTATGCACTTTAGTGCATC
>TARA_R110002111_G_scaffold245501_2_pt1 | contig 14494 bp, 13 predicted proteins | sample TARA_R110002111 | Tara Oceans TARA_R110002111 (sample SAMEA4397363) | marine metagenome | biome: Polar Biome; feature: [ZZZ] marine water layer (ENVO:01000295); material: water (ENVO:00002006), including particulate matter (ENVO:01000060) such as... | depth 199 m | reverse complement strand
GTACGTCATTAACTTGCATCAAATATAGGTTTAATGAATCTTTGAGTTGTAAGAAATTAGTTTTTTTTAACAGTTGATTTTTATTTGAACTGTTTATTATTGGAATTTTTTCTGCTACACGATTTAATTTTACCCAAATTGAGTCATTTAAGGAATATGATTTAAATTGAACTGAAATAGAATCTAAATACCTCTTATCCTTAGCTTCAAACCGTTTAAAACGTGTTTTTATGGTATCTAGATTTATTGGGTTTAACGGTAAACTTACGTACCTAAACTGAATTAAATCGTCATTGAGCTTAAATGATTCTTTGTTAGCCTCGTAGAATAACTCTGCTTCTTCCGTTTTTACTAAACTATCAATATTTTTCTTAACCAAACCTTCTAAATAAGCCTTAGCATATAAATCGTTTTTATATTGTTCTACTAACCTAGAAAATTCATTTTGCTTTTTTTCTGATAAATTAATCAAAGCTCCATCCATTAAAAGCAGTTGCCTAGCCCAACGGTTAATGTAAGCGTTGACAACTAAAGTACTATCTTCTTTAGATGCTCCTTTTGGTACTACATCAATAATATCTTCTTTATAAAGATAAGTTTCATTAACTCTAGCCACTGGATCAACACCCTCTGACTTTTTAAAGAAGTCACAGCTTACCAAAAGCAGACTAATAAGAAATATGTATGGAGTATGTTTCAAAAAAAATAAATTAGTGTCCTATTTTAGCCTTAATAGTTTTTAATACGTCTTCGTTAACCTCTATCTTAAAACGATTATATAGATCATTAATCCAATTAGTTTCTATTTCTGATTGGTAATCATTAATAACATTTCCTTTAGCTTCCTCTAACGTTTTTTGTCCTGCAGGCATTACCGCTTTTACATCAATAACATGAAAAGCATCATGGTGTGTATAAATATCAGAAACTCCTTTTTTAACCTTAAAGCCTTCAGGTAAAATAGAATCATCTATTTTGTATGTACCTTTTGTAAAAATAACATTCTGCTTATCTGAAGTATTTAAAGCTTTATTAATAGCTTCTTCAGATTTTCCTTTTTTTATCAATTTAAGGATTTTCTTCATGTTAGATTTTTCTGCTGAAGATGCCATAACCACATCTACGCGATCACTCCATTGGTATTTAGATTTATTTTTATTGTAGTAAGTCTCTAAACCAACGCTATCTTTTGATGCTTTGTTCCAAACTTCCTTTTCCATTAAATCGAATAACAAAAGTCCGTCTCTATATTCTTTTAATATGTTAGCAAATTCTTCGTTTTCTACTTCTAAGTTATCCTCTCTAAATTGAAAAATAGATTTTTCAAAAAAGCTTTTAAACTCCTCGTCTATTATACTTGTAAAAGGTGTGTTTTTACCAGTATAGATACGTTGTGCTGTTTTTAGATGATTTCCAAAATCCTCGTATGTAAATATCTTATTGTTTATAGAAAAAAGAGTTTCCTTCTTATTAAAATTATCTGGCAATTCCCATGTACGGTTATAAAACTCTTTAGTTAAAATTGACGTAAAATAAGCCTTAGCTTTAGCATTATAATCAATTTTATATTTCTTTTTCAGCTTAGCAACCATAGCCTCATTAATCAATTTAGATCTCGAGTCTCTTTTTACTTTAGTTTCAAAAGATGCTTTTAAATCTTCAAATGACTCAATTGGCTTAAGATGGATTCGTTTTACAATATGCCAACCATAAGCTGTTTTAAAAGGTTTACTAACATCACCATCATTTTTTAAATCAAATGCCTGGTTTTCAAATTCAATAGAACTTAATTGACCGCTTTTAAATGGAATAATTTCTCCACCTTTTGATGCAGAACTTTTATCTTCAGAAAATTGCTTCGCTAATGATTCAAATTTTTCACCTTGATTGAGTTTCTTATAAATTTCATTAATTCTTTGTTCCGGATCTCTCAGTGAATCTTTAGATGATAAGTTCACCATGATATGAGCAGCAGTAATGGTACCTCTAGATGCTCTTTTATCATTAACTTTTACAACGTGATAACCAAATTGTGTTCTAAACGGCATTGAAATTTCACCTACAGGAGTATTATATGCTGCGGATTCAAAATCATAAACCATTTTAAATGCTGAGAAATATCCTAAATCTTCAAGAAAAATAGTGTTTCCGTTGTGCATTTCTGCTTTAACCTCATCAAACCCTTCTTTTAAAACACGATTTCTTAAAGCTAATACTTCGTTATATGCACTTATGGTATCTGTTGCAGTTGCGTCTAAACGCACTAAAATGTGAGCTGCATTAATATCTAAATTACTACGATCGTAAGCTTCTCTTACTAAAGCGTCTGTAACCTTGTTTTCTGAAATGTAATTATTAATAAGTTGCTTTTTATATCTGGCAAACTCACGTTGATAATTTTTGTCTTCGTTTAATTTTAAACGTTTGGCTTCTTTAAGCTTTAATTGATATTCAGTAAATAATTTTAAATAGCCATCTATATCTTTCTGGCTTTCATCTTTTACTAAATCAAGGTTTTTATTATAAACTCTTAAAAATTCTGAAGCCATTATTGGTTGTCCATCAACCTTAAGAAGCACAGCATCTTTATCTTGTGAAAAAGAAAAATTTAGTGCAAAAAACACTAAAAACAAACATTTTAATTTAAGACTCATAATTAACTTCTTTTGTATTGCATTTTTAGTTATAAATAATTTGCTTTTCAAACTCAGCAAAAATAACATAAATAGCGTATTTAGCAAGTAGTTTACAAAGCATTATTTGCTAGTTACGTAGTAAAAATCATACCAGAATAGCTTCTTATAATAATTAACGATGATTTTAACAATAATATCAGTCTAACGTCGATTAGATGAAACTATTGCCAACACTTTTTTATACATTTATAAAAAATCCCTCAGCATGCAATACGTTACTGAAATACTAATTAATAAGCCTATTTCAGAGGTCATTAAAAATTTAAGCTCTATTGACAACTTAAAACATTGGCAAGCAGGCTTAACTAGCACATCTCACATCTCTGGAACTCCAAACGAACTTGGAGCAAAACTAAAGCTTAATTATAATTTTGGAAATCGAAAAATGGAAATTATTGAAACCATTACAAAACAAAATTTTCCTAATGAATTTCATTTAACTTACAGCGGAAAAGGTGTACGTAACATTCAAGAAAACTACTTTAAAATTACAGACAACAATAGCACCAAATGGATTTCAGTAAATGATTACCAACCTACCAAATTAAAAATGAGCATGATGCTATTATTGATGCCAAGAATCTTTAAAAAGCAAACAAAAACTTACATGACAAACTTTAAGAATTTTGTTGAGAATGGAACTTCAATTCAGAACTATAATTAATAGCTATTGAAGCCATGCGAAAATTAAAATTGATTTGGGATTTTAGAGGATCTGCAGGACAAAAAACAGCCGAACATCACTTAATTCATTTAAAGGAATACATCGCCATTAACAAACTAGATATCACTATTACTGGTATTGAAACTATAAGCGACATGCATAGCTTAGCCTATTTGGTTGTAGACGAATCCGAAATGAAACCAATAAGAGATGCATTAAAACCTCATAGAGGACAAGTTTTTACAGAAAATTAAATGCCCCTCTTTTTTTTAAAGCAAGCGCTTAAAAAATGCTTGAATAAATCGCTTTGGTGGAACAGACAGAATTATCTTTATATCTTCTAAAAGCGTTGATTCTTCATCTAAAAACCTAAAAATTGTCTTCGTTTTCGATTTTTTAAACATGGAAGAAAATAAGGCTGCACCTTCTTCATTATGATTAGCTAAAACATCTAGAAATATTAAATCGTAAAACCAGTACTTTGTCCATTTATGAAACTTAGACAGATCATTTTCACGTTTTAAAAAGGTAATAACTTCTTTCGTCTTTACAGTGGTATTTTTAAAGGTGTAACCTGTACTTGCTTTGGTCCAACCTCCTGCTGTTCCTATATTTAAAATATGTTTTGAGTTTAATTCGCTAAACTTAAAAGACGTCATAGGTATATTGCCTTTTTCCTTTTCAATAATTTTATAATTTGTTATCTTATCCTTCTTTAGATAATTCTCAATAGCGTCTTCATATTCAGACCGTTCTAACAATTCTTTTGAAAACAAAGTATATTCAAGCAAAGCTGTTTTTTTATCTATTGGCATTACATACATAAAACGCGTGTTTCCGTTTTGTGGCACTGTAAAATCCATAAAGGTTGCTGTGGCATCATCAAAAGCATCGTCTTCTGTTTTCACAAACCAACCTATAAAATGTTGATGAATTAATGGAAACTTATCTTGTGATTTATAAACTTCAGAATTTGCTAGACTATTGAATACTTTACAACCAAAATAATTACTCTTATCAGTTATTACCTCAACACCTGTGCTTAACTCAGTAAAAGTATTTACACTATCTTCAATAAAAGTAAAATTAGCTTTTGTGTGTATGTGTCCCCAAAGTGATTTGTAAAATGCTTCACTTCTAATCATTTTATATTGATAAGGAGAAATGGTATATGTTTTTGAAAATAAATCACTACCAAAGAAAATCTGCGACCATGTTTTAGTTATAATCTCATCCCATTCACCTACTCCATCTTCCCAATAACACCAGGTTCTATCATTTCCTTTATCTTTTGCTTTATCGATAATTAAGATTGACTTATCATCAAAAAAAGTATCTTTAGACATTCGGTATGCTAAAAGTAACCCTGAAGCTCCAGCTCCTAAAATGATGTAATCGTAATTAGCCAAGATGATATATTATAAAAATTGAATTGTAAAGCTAAATCATTTCCTCCTGATTCAATAGTAATCATCTAGACTTTATTGATGCTATTTAGACACTTTAGAACTACTGAATTGAAACAGAAACTTTACCATTTAAAGTATCTCCATTTCTTAAAACGGTATTACAAAAAATTAAGGTTAATGTCTCTCCATCATTTTCAACAAATAATTCAGTTTCAGGAGTAGATCTACTTCCTATAAGTACTTGGTTAGTAGATTTAACAAGCTCTCTATTAAGATAAGTTATATCAAACTCATAATCCACACCGAAGTATTGACCCGTTTTTGGATAGCCATTATTCTGCTCATTAAAATTAATTTCATAGATGTTAGGCCAGTTTCCAAATCTAACTCCAACATTACCTTCATCACAACATAGAGGATCCGTAATTTGAGTATAAGCACTTTGCCATGTACCTGAAATACTTACATAATTATTTTGTGTATGAGTACAAGAAATATCTGAAGTAGTAAACGACTCCCAATCAAATTCTTCACTAGATCCATTTTTTGTAGTGGCAGTATAGTAATAAGTTGTATTAGGTTCTAATAAATCAATATCATAATGAAAATTATAGATACCATTGTAATATGGCACTTCTCCTTCTAGCTCGATAACTTGATCATTACTAGCATCATTTTCATCACCTGTTCTAAATATAAACCCAACATTATAAGAGTCTTCTTCTTGAAAAACAATATTAGAAAAATCAATAAAACCATTAAGTGTTACAGAATTCTGAGAAGTATAAGACACATAAGATCTTACACTTGGAGCATCATAAATTTGAGAATCGTCACCACTAGAAGAATCACTACAAGAACTCACAAAACATATAACAAATAAGGAAATAAATAGATTTTTCAATTGAAATTATTTTTAGAATTAAGTGCTAAATATACCCAATTAGAACTAACTAAAACCACAAAAACAGTTATGAATGTTGCTTTAGGCTTAGGAATGATAAACCTTTAAGGCAAAATCCTATTGATCATGTCGTTGCTCCGCGTACTCATAACCCTCTTTCCACCATTTTTCCATTAAGCGTTTGCTAAAAATCAATGAGTTCTCTGTAAGACTTGTTGGAGTATAATATAAATTCAATTTTACATTTCTATGTTTTGCTGCTAATTTCCCAATAATGATGTCATTTTTCTCTACTTGATCTAACAAATGACCAAACAGACTAATCATTAATGAAAAAGGGTTTTTTCCTAAAACTTTTTGTTTCCCCAACGTCTCCGCTTCCAAAACAATAGCATCAACTTCGGTTGCTCCGCGCCTTATAGCTTCTCTAATAGGTATTACACTGCCTAGTCCACCATCAGCATACTCATAACCATCAACTTTTGCTAAAGACATAAATGGAATATAGTTACAAGAAATCCATATCCAATTACAGAATTCCTCGTACGAACACTCTTGAATGGATTTATACTCAACACGATTCATAGACAAGTTTGAAACCGTCACTACAACATCATGCTTTTCTTTTCTAATTTTTAAATACTCTTCGTAAGTTACATGCTTTCTAATGTGTCTTCTTAAGGCCTTGCTTTCGCCAAAAGTACGTCTCCGTCTCATAAATTGCCAAAGTGAATTTACAAAATCAATAGACACATATTCTCTATCTCCTTTTTTTCGTTGTACAAAAGGACTGATACTAAAAATATCGTGCTGCTGTACGTTTGTAAAAATATCGTAGAGCTTTCCAATTTCATTTACGGCTAAATGTGGCACTAATAGACTTCCTGTAGAAGTCCCTAAAAACATATCGTAATTATGTTTTTCGCGTTCCATTAAATATTGCGCAACACCACCTGCAAACGCACCTTTACTTCCTCCACCAGATATTACTAAAGCTCGCATTAGTTTTTATTTTGTTCTAATTTTTCAGATAATTCTTTTGCAAACTTAACCAATCTCCAGTTATGATGTGACTTTGCTGATTCTAAATTCTTTTTACAATCTTCATTACAAGATTTAATTAGATCTAAATATTTAAATGCATTAATTCTTACATCTGCACTATATGATGCATCTGTATAATTAACTAACTCATTAAACAACTCATATTTACTATCGGCTTCATAATAAGGTGTATTTAAATTTAAAACAATCCACAGCATACGCACATTCTTATCACTAAAACCAACGATTTCTCGAGTTTTTGCAAGATATTTAGCACGTTCTAAAGGAAAATTCACCCAAAGATTATAAAGTGCTTTCTCAATAGTGATATAAGATTTATCATTAAGCAAAGACTCGTAATCTTCCTTTAACGATGCAGGTATTATAGTTACATGTTCCGAAATGGCTTGCCTAACTATAAAACTATTTTTAAAGGTATCTGAAGTCACCAACTCTGGCACTTGCGATATCACCTTTACTTTAGCTTCATCTGAAACATAATACTTAAGATAATCTGCACATTTAGAAGATTTAGCTTCACAGTCTACCATTGCATACTCATTTACAAACACGGATTGTCTTTTTAAAATTGTAAAAGCTTCATCGTAAGGAAAGGCTTTATTTTTAATCCAGTAATTAACAAAACTCGTTAAGGATTTCCCATACAGTTTTTCAACTTCCTCAATAAAATCTGACGTTTCTACATTTTCAAATTGGTACTTATTCAAGTAATTTTTAACAGCTTTCTTAAAAACGACATCACCAACTTTATCTCGTAGCACATGTAAAACCAATGCTCCACGTTGATAAAAGGTTAAACTACTAGATTTAGGATCTAGTAGTGATGTTCCATTACCAGAAAGATCTTGCCTACTTAAATCAAGTACAGACTCAAGCAATTTATAATAGAAGTAATCATCACCAAAAACATCACGCTCTGCCAAAAGTGCATAATAGGTTGCAAATCCTTCTTGTAACCAATGATGTTCGCCTGACTTAGCTGTCACCAGATCACCAAACCATTGATGCGCCAACTCATGTGCATTAACGTTTACGTAGTTTTTATCGTTAAAAGCAATAGCATCAACGACAAATGCATCTGAAAAAATTGTTAGACTTGTATTCTCCATACCTGCATATATAAAATCGTGTACTGGCACTTGCTTATAGTTTTGCCAAGGATAGGCAACACCTATTTCTTCTTCTAAAAAATCGAACATTTGTTTAGAATAGCGATAAGTAGGCTCAACTTTTAAGGAATCTTTGGGATAAAAGTAGTATTCTAACGGAATACCACTTTTAGAAGTTTCTGTTTTTTTATTGTATTTACCAATTACTAATGCTGCTAAGTAGCTAGACATTGGTTGTTTCATATCGTATTTCCAAGTCGTTAAGGAATCTCCAACATGCTTATCTATTAGTTTTCCATTAGCCAAAACCTCATAATCATTTTGGTATGTAATTGAAAAATCATACTCAATTTTATCATTTACATCATCTAAACTTGGCAACCAGTTACTGGTGTATTTGCCCTGTCCTTGCGTCCAGATTTGATTGTCATTATCCCTATTAAGAAAATAAAGCGCCTTTTTAGGATTAGCTTCAAATTTTAAACTTAAAACATTGTCTTTAGAAGGCTTAAACTTATGAATCAACCAAAACTTATCGTTCTCAACATAATAATTAATGCTATCATTATTATTAAACGACACTATGTAACCATTAATATTTTTCGAATCTAAAAATATAGAATCAACTGGCTTGAGTACATCAAACATATAATCTACCTTACCTGTTACCTTTTTTAAATTTTCATCAAAAGCATCTAGCGAAACTTCGGCTTTCTTAAAATCTACATATTCTGTTTGCTGAGCATAAAGAACACTCGATACAAATACATAAAATACAACAACAATTTTCTTCATAAATTAAAAATAAGCAAGAATAAGACCAAAATACAATATTAAGTCATTGCAGAGAAGCCTCACTCAAATTATATGATTTCTATCTTTGATAATAGCCAAATAAAAACATGAGATTTATCCTGTCTTGTATATTTAAACTAGACATAATTATAAATGTTAAATGACAATTCTTTCTAAGCAACATTAAGCAAAAACCAAAAAAGGATGAATTTATTGTGTCCTTAAGTGGCTAAAAAAACTTATCAACTAGATGATAAATATCATTATCACTTTAACATTTAATCTCTACATTTATATAACAATTAGTTCTAAATAACTAATATTTCATTAAAACAAATATAATGAACACCAACCCATTTGAAATTGGCTATTACTATGACGATGAATTAAAATCATTGGGATTTAAATCTATTGGTTCTAATGTTAAGATTGCCAAGAATTGTTTAATTGTTGGTATTCCAAACATCTCAATTGGCAACAATGTAATTATTGATTCTTTTTGCTCAATTATAGCTTCTGGAAAAGGTTATTTAACAATAGGTTCTTATGTACATGTTGCATCCTTTTGTCATTTGCTAGCTTCTGAAGGCATTGAATTAAAGGATTTCTGCGGAATATCTCAAGGTGTAAAAATATATAGTAAAACAGATGATTACTCTGGAAATTCACTAACAAACCCAACAATTCCTAACACCTATAAATCTATAAAGAAAGGAAAAGTTATAATTAACGAGCATAGCATTATTGGCGCAGGTTGTGTTATTCTTCCTAACGTTACTATTGGCGAAGGCACGTCAGTTGGAGCCTTATCACTTATTGGGTCTAATTTAGACTCATGGACCATCTATGTTGGTAATCCTCTAAAAAAACTCACAAAGAGATCTAAAAACTTATTACAAAAAAAACAAGATTTCCTTGCTGATTTAGAACAAAACAATAACTAATTACGATACATACATTTCAGCGTCAAAATGTATTTATTAATCAAATTTAATATGTAAAAATTGATGCAAGTATCACATTTAACTATCTTTAATATGCCTATTATTTTTATAAACTCCAAACTAAATGAACAACACTATGATGAATATAGACACAGACCTAAAATCTAAGATAAAAGACTACATTATTGAATCTACATTAGACGATGTAGAAAAAATAAATGACAATACACTTATTTTTGAAGAAGGCATCCTTGACTCTATGGGATTACTCTTTTTAATCGAATTTTTAAAGGATGAATTCAACATTGAAACTAATGATGAAGAACTTGTAGTTGAAAATTTTCAATCTATCAATAGTATTTTGAATTTCGTAGAACAAAAGATTTAATTTATAATTTATAAATCTCGTATTATGTGTGGGATTTCTGGCTTTTATAATTGTAATTTAAGTCCAGACAATAAAACTAATATATTAAGGCATATGCTTACAAGAATTAAGCATAGAGGACCTGATGAAAGTGGAATTTACCTAGCTAAAAAAGTTGGGCTTGGCAGCGTTCGCCTAAGCATAGTAGACTTAGAAACAGGCACAATGCCATTGTCTAATACCGACGAGTCATTATGGATTGTATTTAATGGCGAAATCTTTAACCATATAGAATTAAGAGAAGAACTATTAGCAAAAAACCACACCTTCAAAACACAAAGCGACACGGAAGTAATTGTTCATTTATATGAAGAATACGGTCCGAAGTTTCTTAATAAATTAAATGGCCAATTCGCTATTGCTATTTGGGATAAAACTAAACAAGAATTATTTTTAGCAAGAGACAGAGTTGGTATTAGACCACTGTTTTACACCACAATTGGAAACACTTTTGTATTTGCTTCTGAAATTAAATCCTTTTTAGAATTCCCTGGGTTTCATCCAAAGATTTCCGAAAAAACATTATCAGAATATTTCACATTTTGGACATCATTATCCGCTGACACAATTTTTGAAGGAGTCTCTGAGTTGCCGCCAGGAAGCTACATGACTATTAATGCGCATTCAAAATCCATTAAAACCTACTGGAAGCTACCTATTACAAAGCCGAACGAATATCAATTTAACACTCCAAAAGAAGCCGCAGAAGCGTTTGAAACTATATTTACTGATGCTGTAAAATTAAGATTAAGAGCAGATGTACCAGTTGCAGCCTATTTGAGTGGCGGCTTAGACTCTAGTATTACTACGGCTTTTATAAAAAAAATATCACCAAATAATCTTCGTACTTTTTCAATTGGTTTTACGGAAAAAGATTTTGACGAGTCATCATACCAAAACATCGCTAGAGATTATTTTGAGACACAACATTCTAGCGTCACCTGCAGTCCTAAAGACATTTCAGATAGTTTTAAAAATGTCGTTTGGCACGCAGAAGCACCACTGCTACGTACAGCTCCTACTCCAATGAGTTTATTAGCTAAAAGCGTAAGAGATCAGAATATCAAAGTGGTGATTACTGGAGAAGGTGCAGATGAACTTTTTGGAGGTTACAATATATTTAAAGAAACCAAGATTAAACACTTTTGGGCTAAAGATCCGCAATCTAAGTATCGTCCATTGTTACTAAAAAAACTATATCCATATATTCCACAAATTAGCAAAGCGAATAACAACATATTAAAACTATTTTTTGGATATAAACTGAGCGAGACCTCATCACCTATTTACTCACATTTATTGCGATGGAATAACACCTCTCGCATCAATAATTACTTATCTAAAGACTATAAAATAGCCATTTCTAATTACCATCCAATTTCTAAAATAGAAGACCAATTAAAAGACCAACTAAGCGGCTATGACTACCTTACAAAAGCCCAGTGGATTGAAATTAACTTTTTCATGTCTAAATACCTATTGTCTTCACAAGGAGATCGCATGGGAATGGCAAACTCTATAGAAGGTCGCTATCCATTTTTAGACCATAGAGTGATTGAGTTTTGCATGAAATTAAATCCAGATCTAAAACTTAAAGGCCTAAATGAGAAATATCTTTTAAAATATATGATGAAAGGCAGAGTCCCAGAATCCATATTAAACAGATCTAAACAAGCCTATAGAGCACCAATAAGAAGTACTTTCTTTTCTGAAGAGATGCCTCCCTATTTAAGCAGCATGTTATCTGAAGAAAACATTACAAGTTATGGAATTTTTAATCTAGACTTTGTAAATCAGCTCATAAATAAAATGAAACTAAACAAACAAGTTTCTGAAATTGATAATATGGCAATTACAGCCGTTTTATCAACTCAAATATTATATGACCTATTTATTAATAAATCAATTCCAAAACTACATGAAAATGAACTTGTAGTGCTGAATAAAACAATAATAGATTCATCAACTATAACAATAAACTAATTATGAAAACACCAAACAAACCTTTTTCTAAAGACATATTGCATATTGAAAATATCGAAACCGTTTGCAATGACATCATAAAAAAACTAAAAACAGATGTAGCCAAAAAATTGCAACGTAGAGGTGCTGTGATTGGCATTAGCGGAGGCATTGACTCATCTGTTTGTCTGGCATTATCAGCTAAAGCTTTTGGACCAAATAAGGTTACCGCCATCATGCTGCCTGAACAAGACTCAAGTGATGACAGCAGAATGCTTGCCGAAAAATTAGCAGCAAAATTTGATGTTACTGACACCTTAGTAGAGGATATTACACAAGCTTTAAATGGTTTTGGCTGCTACCAAAGAAGAGATGAAGCTATCGCTAGAGTTATTACCGATTTTAACCCAACTGTTGATAAAGCAAAAATTGAAATAAAACAAGAGGCAGCCTCTAATTTACCACCAGCCTTTTCCGTAACGGTTATAAAACCAAATGGAGAAGTGATAAGTAAATTATTACCCGTTAGAGAATACCTTCAAATTGTAGCATCTACAAACTTTAAACAACGCAGCCGAATGAGCATGCTTTATTATCATGCAGAACGGTTACATTATGCCGTAATTGGCACACCAAACAAACACGAAGTAGAACAAGGCTTCTTTGTTAAACATGGCGATGGAGCTGCAGATGTAATGCCAATTGGTCATTTATATAAAACACAAGTTTATCAAATCGCAAAACATTTAGGAGTACCTCAAGAAATTATAGACAGAACACCGACCACAGATACCTATACCGCAGAACAAACCCAAGAAGATTTCTTTTATCAAATGCCATTTAAACAAATGGATCTCATGTGGTATGGTTGGGAGAACAACTATTCAGCTGAAGAAGTTAGTAAAGTGATGAATAAAACTAAAGAAGAGATAGAGAGCATCTATAAAAACTTTGAGCGCAAAAAAAAGACTACCGAATACTTAAGAATGCGACCAATATTTTAAAAACCTATTCTTATGAATGTTTTTGATTACCTGTTTGAAACGTCTAAAAATCTTGATAAGGATTTCTTATTAGGCTCAAAAGAAACAGCCTCTTTTAAAAAATTATATAACGATAGTTTAAGTCTTGCATCGTACTTAAGAAATTCCGTAGGCGAAGGTCAAAACGTCCTATTAATAAGTTCAAACTCTGCTTTTTTTATAACCGCCTATTTAGGAATTTTAAAATCTGGAAATACATGTGTTCCTATAGATTTTTCTATTGAGCAAAGTAATTTAGATTACATAATTGACACTATAGAAAGTCAAACCATTTTTGTAGATAAATTAGCGCAAAGAAAATTAGAATTCAATTCAGAAATCAATCTAATTGACGAAAATAAAAAATCACAACTAATTAATAATAAAATAAATAAAACTATTACCTCAACTATTAGTTTAAATACTATTGCAGAGATAATTTTTACTTCTGGCTCTACAGGAAAACCCAAAGGCGTCATGATTAGTCATCATAATATAATATCAAACACTAATTCTATCATTGAATATCTTAAGCTGAGCTCCAAGGATATTATGGCAGTTGTATTGCCGTTCTATTATTGCTATGGCCTATCATTATTGCACACACATTTAAAGGTTGGAGGTTCAATTGTTATAAACAATAATTTCATGTTTCTAGGAACAGTAATCAACGATTTAAAAAACTATAATTGCACTGGTTTTGCTGGAGTTCCTAGTCATTTTCAAATCCTATTAAAAAAATCGCAATCTTTTAAAACTGAAGCATTCCCAAGTTTAAGATACGCAACACAAGCTGGCGGAAAACTACATTCCGTTTTTATTGACGAATTCACAACAACACTCCCTACCAAAGAGCTCTTTATCATGTACGGACAAACTGAAGCCACAGCGCGCTTAACTTATTTACCTCCAGAATTCATAAAAACAAAAATAAGTTCTATAGGAAAAGCCATACCAAATGTTGAATTAAAAATTATTAATAAGAATGGGGAAATCACAAAAACCAACGAAGAAGGCGAATTATTAGCGCGTGGAGAAAACATTATGTTAGGTTATTACAAAGATGAAACAGCAACCAACCTAGCCATAAAAAATGGCTGGCTCCACACTGGTGATTTAGCGAGAATAGACGACGATGGTTTTATATACATTGTAGCACGTAAAAAAGAAATCATAAAAGCAGGTGGAAAAAGAATAAGTCCAAAAGAAATTGAAGAAGTAATTCTATCTATACCAGAAGTCATAGACTGTACAATCTCTGGTTACGAAGACGACCTTCTAGGAGAAGCCATACAAGCTATAATCACACTTAACACTTCAATTAACGAAAACGAAATAAAGGAAAGCATATTAAAAAAATGCGCCAAAAACTTAGCCTTTTACAAAATACCTCAAAGGATTATTTTTGAAAAAACGATACAAATGAGTGCTACCGGCAAGAAAAAGATTAATTAAATTCTACAATTAAGACTCCTACGTTTTCAGACACAACAAAAT
>TARA_R110002111_G_scaffold165532_2_pt1 | contig 14516 bp, 9 predicted proteins | sample TARA_R110002111 | Tara Oceans TARA_R110002111 (sample SAMEA4397363) | marine metagenome | biome: Polar Biome; feature: [ZZZ] marine water layer (ENVO:01000295); material: water (ENVO:00002006), including particulate matter (ENVO:01000060) such as... | depth 199 m | reverse complement strand
AAAAAGCCAAATAGGAATATAATAGGGGAAAATAAAGACTTCATAAAAATATTTAAACTGCCACAACACCCTTAATATGTGGATGCGGATTGTAATCCATAAGGGTGAAATCTTCAAATTTAAAGTCGAAGATATCTTTAATTTCAGGATTTAATACCATTTTTGGTAATGGTCTAATGTCTCGAGATAATTGTAATTCTAATTGCTCATAATGATTGCTATAGATATGAGCATCACCAAAAGTGTGGATAAAATCTCCAGCTTCGAATCCGCAAACCTGAGCCATCATCATAGTAAATAAAGCATAAGACGCAATATTGAAAGGAACGCCTAAAAAGATATCTGCACTACGTTGGTAGAGTTGACAAGATAGTTTACCACCTGCTACATAGAATTGAAAAAAGGCATGACATGGAGGTAAAGCTGCTTTGCCATTGGCTACATTATCAGTAAATGATTTAGAAGTATCTGGTAAAACTGAAGGATTCCATGCAGACACTAACATTCTACGACTGTTAGGATTATTTTTTAAAGTTGCGATAACCTCTTTAATCTGATCGATGTCTTCACTCGCCCAATTTCTCCATTGATGGCCGTATACTGGTCCAAGATCTCCATTGTCGTCAGCCCAATCATTCCAAATACGTACTCCGTTTTCGGTTAAATATTTTGTGTTTGTATCTCCTTTTAAGAACCAAAGGAGTTCATATATAATGGATTTTAGATGCAACTTTTTAGTTGTTACCATGGGAAAACCTTCACTTAAATCGAAACGCAATTGGCAACCAAAAACACTTTTTGTTCCTGTACCTGTTCTATCTCCTTTTTCGTTCCCTTCTGCTAAAACGTGTTTTACTAAGTTGTGATATTGTTTCATGTTCTCTTACTGCAAAAGCAGGAATCTCATTAAATTAAACTAAATTTTGTTGGATTTTGTTACAGAAATAGCACCAAAATGACCGATAACGAAATTAAATAAAAGCTTCAAATCATTAGACTTGAAGCTTTGTATAATATTAAAAGTTATTAACTATATAACCCGTTGTGCATTTTGATGAAACTCGTAGTTCGAGTGGATTTTACGATTGAAAATGAGTAAAATTTGTATCGAGAACAAGAATTTCAATACAAATATAGTTCTCGATACAATTTTTCGTACCTCAAAATCACTCGAACGGACGTCAATTTGTATTGTTTTTAGATTAAAAAGGCACAACGGGTTAACTATAAATTATGAGATTTATGCCCTCGCAGGAATTAGACTAGCCAATTATCATACCTGCAATAGTTGCAGAAATTAATGATGCTATTGTACCACCTAATAATGCTTTCATACCAAATTTAGATAATTGTTTACGTTGTCCTGGCGCTAAAGATCCAATACCGCCAATTTGTATACCAATAGAGGCAAAGTTGGCAAATCCACAAAGCATATAGGTTGCCATTATTATAGATTTATTATAAGTAAGATGTGTTGAGTTAGCTACATCTTTTAAATCAGCTAATTGAATATAGCCTATAAATTCACTTGCTGCCAGTTTAATACCTAAGAGTTGACCCATTAAGGCCATGTCTTCGGAGGCGACACCAATTAACCACATTAAAGGAGCAAATATATATCCTAAAAGAAACTCTAATGATAAGCTATCATAAGGTGTATTATTAGCAATGATTTCGTTTAGTGATGTAAAATGCCAATCAATATTTAGGACACCTATAGTAAACCCATCAAAACTTGCTACACCTCCTAAAATACCATTAATCATCGCAATAAAAGCAACGAATACTAAAAGCATTGCTCCAACATTTACGGCTAATTTTAAACCCTCTGTAGTACCATTGGCAATAGACTCTAAAATGTTTGAACCTATCTTTTCTTGTGATACTTCTACTTCAGTATTTACTTTTTCAGTTTGAGGAAATAATATTTTTGAAATAACTATAGCACCAGGTGCAGCCATTACAGAAGCTGCTAATAAATGCTTAGCATAAAACAATTGTAACTCCTTGTCTTCTCCACCTAAAAAGCCAATGTATGCGGCTAAAACAGCACCAGCTACAGTTGCCATACCACCTATCATAACTAAAAGTATTTCGGACTTATTCATTTTTTCTAAATAAGCCTTAATTAGTAATGGAGCTTCGGTCTGACCTAAGAAAATATTACCTGCAACACTTAGGCTTTCTGCACCAGAAATACCTAAAGCTTTTGTTAGCAACCAGCCCATTCCTTTTACGACTTTCTGAATGATACCTAAATAGAACAACACTGAAGTTAATGCTGAGAAGAAAATTATAGTTGGTAAAACTTGAAAAGCAAAAATAAAACCGAAAGAATTTACATCTAGCATGCCTCCAAACAAAAACTCACTTCCGGCTTGAGTAAAACCAAGAATAGCTATAAACCCTTCACCAACATATTCAAAAGCCGTTTTTACAAAAGTTATTTTTAAAACACCAACTGCTATTATGAGTTGAAATGCTAACCCAATTCCAACAGTTTTCCAATTAATTGCTTTACGATTACTACTAAATAAAAAGGAAATAAAAATTAAAGTTATCATCCCTAATATTCCTCGCCATAAACTGGAGAAAGTAAATCCCTGACTGGGAATAATACTGTCTGAAGCAGCTTTATCTTTAGTCTTTAGTATGTCTTTTTTAGCTGATACTAAATTAAAATGGATGTCTTTTCCTGAGAAAACTAAGGTAGAATCAGTGAGTTCTGAGATTTTATACCTTTTTATAGAGTTAATGGAGTCATTGTAATATAGTACCAGTAAGTTGTTCTGATACATGTAATCACCTTTTAAGTTTTTTTTAGAGTTTGAATAGAAGTTAAATTCTCCTTTTTTAAATTCGAGAGAGCTATAGATACTTTCTGATGATTGGGATTCCCATGTTTTTTCAAGTTCTTGTGCCGTAATTGATGAAAATCCAATAAAAATAGCAATAAAGGCCTTGAAAAAATGATTCATAAAAGTATATGTTAACTAGCGTTTAGAAATTTCGTCTCTTATTTTGGCTGCTTTTTCGTAATCTTCATTAGTTACAGCTTCATCTAAAAGGGAGTTAAGGTCTTCCAGTGATTTGTTTTTATAGCCTTCTTGTTCGAAAGTTACAGTTTCTATTTCTTCTGCAATTATATCATCAACGAGGATGCTATCTTGTTCTTCATCATCCTTTTTAGGATTAACTTTAAGATAGATTCCGGCTTTATCTAAAATGTTTTTATAAGTAAATATAGGTGCTTGAAAACGCAAAGCTAATGCAATAGCATCGCTTGTTCGGGCATCAATAATTTCTTCAATTTTATCGCGTTCGCAAATTAAACTAGAGTAAAATACACCATCAACCAACTTATGTATTATCACTTGTTTTACAACAACATCAAAGCGGTCAGCAAAATTTTTAAATAAATCGTGAGTAAGTGGTCGTGGTGGACGAATTTCTTTTTCTAAAGCAATAGCTATAGATTGTGCTTCGAAAGCTCCTATGACAATAGGTAATTTTCTGTCACCATCAACTTCATTTAAAATTAATGCGTAAGCACCATTCTGCGTTTGGCTGTATGAAATGCCTTTGATATTTAAACGAACTAAGCTCATATTTTATAAAACACAAAGAACTGTTTAAATTTGGACTTTACCAACTGCATAATGCACATTTGGATAATTCCTTCTATACTCTCGACGAAACGTAAGCTAATAAGAGAAATTCTAAATTTAAACAGCCCTTTAATATTACAAGGTAATAAAATTATGTATTTTGGGCTTTAAAAGCTTTTAATTTTTCAATGAGCTTTGGGACCACTTCGAAGGCGTCACCTACGACTCCATAATCTGCTGCCTTAAAGAATGGTGCTTCTGCATCTGTGTTGATTACTACTTTTACTTTAGAAGAATTGATGCCTGCTAAATGTTGAATTGCACCAGAAATACCTATTGCAATATATAGATTAGAAGCTACAGGTTTTCCTGTTTGCCCTACGTGTTCACTGTGCGGTCTCCAACCCAAATCTGAAACTGGCTTAGAACACGCCGTAGCTGCGCCTAATACGGAAGCGAGTTCTTCAATCATTCCCCAATTTTCTGGACCTTTTAATCCGCGTCCACCAGAAACTACGATTTCTGCATCTGCAATACTCACTTTATCCGTTACTCTATCAACAGACTCTACGCTTACGCCAGAATCTGGTAGTGATGGCGAAAAATCTTCAACAGTGGCACTTCCACCAGATTCTACCAAACCAAAAGAATTGTTAGATAAACCAACAACTTTTACATCTGTAGTAATCTCTGTATTAGCAAAGGCTTTATTTGTAAACACTGAACGCTTTACTGTAAAAGGAGACACGTTAGATGGTGTTTCAAAAACATTAGAAACATAACCAGCATCTAATCCTATGGCTAATAATGGAGCTAAATATTTACTATCTGCGCTAGAACTTAAAACGACAACTTTTGCGCTTTCTTGTTTTGCAGCTTGCTCAATTGCAGCAGCATAAATTTTTGCGTTAAATGCACTTAAGGCTTCATTTTTTATGGAAAGAACTTTAGATGCACCATAGTTTCCTAGGCTTTCAGCATTGTCTGTGTTAATGGCAACAGCAGTAACTGATGTTCCCATTTGATCTGCAATAGCTTTTGCATAAGAGACCACTTCTAAAGCCGTTTTCTTTAATTTTCCGCTTTCTGATTCTGTATATACTATAATGGACATAATTCTTTTTTTGTCATTCCTGCAATGGCAGGAATCTAATTTGTTATAATTTATTTGTGGATTCCTGCCTGCGCAGGAATGACAGACTATATAACTTTAGCTTCGTTATGAAGTAAGTTAACTAATTCATCAATATTATCTGCGTCTACCAATGTTACAGCACCTTTTGGAGCTGGTTTTTCAAAACTAGTTGCTTTTGTTTCAGCATTAGCATCAGTAGGTTCAACTACGGTTAATGGTTTTTTACGAGCCATCATAATACCTCTCATATTCGGAATACGTAAATCACTTTCCTCAACCAACCCTTTTTGTCCACCAATAACCAATGGTAAAGAAGTACTTACAGTTTCTTTTCCTCCGTCAATTTCTCTCACTGCTTTAGCATTTGTTCCGTCAATTTCTAAACCAATACAATTAGTTACAAAGTTGGCATTAACCATAGAAGCTAACATTCCTGGTACCATTGCTCCATTATAATCAATAGATTCTCTACCAGCAATTACCAAATCATAACCACCATCATTAACCACTTTTGCTAATTGTTTGGCAACAACAAAACCATCAGTCGCTTCAGTATTTACTCTAATTGCAGAATCTGCGCCAATCGCTAAGGCTTTTCTTAAAGTAGGTTCTGTTTCTGCACCACCAACATTAACAACATCTACGCTTGCACCTTGTTTTTCTTTAAACCACATAGCGCGAGTTAAACCAAATTCGTCATTAGGATTGATTACAAACTGAACACCATTAGTGTCAAATTTAGTATCACCATCCATGAAATTAATCTTTGAGGTTGTATCAGGAACATGACTAATACATACTAATATCTTCATAAAAAATTATTTATTTAAACGTCTTTTTTCTAGTGCACGAAGATAAATATAATAATTGAAATTTTACTATGCATGCATAGTAAAATTATTGTTTTAATAAATAATTTGTGTTTAGGTGTTAAATCAATAATTTAATGGCTTAAAGGGGTTTTGGATTTAATCAAAATTTTTAAATTTACTAGTCTCAATTTTATCCGCTTTATTATTGTAAAATAATAATGAATAATTCCTATTTTTGCTATTCGATTAAAAACTAGATAATGAAGACAATTCAATTTAGAGAAGCTATTTGCGAAGCCATGAGCGAAGAGATGCGCAGAGATGAAAGCATTTATTTAATGGGTGAAGAGGTTGCAGAATATAATGGTGCCTATAAAGCTTCAAAAGGAATGTTAGATGAGTTTGGTGCTAAGCGTGTTATTGATACACCAATTGCTGAGCTTGGTTTTGCTGGTATCGCAATTGGTTCTACAATGACAGGAAATCGTCCTATTGTTGAGTATATGACGTTTAACTTCTCTTTAGTTGGTATTGATCAAATTATTAATAATGCGGCTAAAATTAGACAAATGTCTGGTGGACAATTTAAATGTCCAATTGTGTTTAGAGGGCCAACAGGTTCTGCAGGTCAGTTAGGAGCAACACATTCACAAGCTTTTGAAAATTGGTTTGCCAACACGCCTGGTTTAAAAGTAATTATCCCTTCTAATCCTTATGATGCTAAAGGTTTATTGAAATCTGCAATTAGAGATGACGATCCTGTAATTTTTATGGAAAGTGAACAAATGTATGGAGATAAGGGAGAAGTGCCAGAAGGAGAATATACTGTGCCTATTGGAGTTGCCGAAATTAAACGCGAAGGTACAGATGTAACTATTGTATCTTTTGGAAAGATTATAAAAGAGGCATATAAAGCAGCTGACGAATTAGCTAAAGAAGATATTTCTTGCGAGATAATTGATTTGCGTACCATACGTCCTATGGACAGAAACGCCATTGTAAAATCGGTAAAGAAAACCAATCGCCTCGTTGTTTTAGAAGAGGCTTGGCCTTTTGGAAATGTGGCAACAGATATCACATACTTAGTACAATCAGAAGCGTTTGATTATTTAGATGCTCCTGTAGTAAAAATTAATACAGCAGATACTCCTGCACCATATTCACCAGTTTTATTAGCAGAATGGTTACCAAACAGTGACGACGTTGTTAAAGCAGTGAAAAAAGTAATGTACAAATAAATTGCAGTTTCCTGCGTTTAATTAACTTCATTAGTAACCTTAAGCTATAGTTTAGCATGGTTGTTGATGAAGTTTGTTTTTTAAATATGAAGATAAAACTACTTATAACCTTTTTAGGCCTCAGTTTTTTTTCTGCTCTTGCGCAGACTAAAGTTAGTGGTTACGTGTTCGATGAAAACAATACACCAATTCCTTTCGCCAATGTTTTGTTTAAGGGTTCAACTGAAGGCACCATCACTAATGAAGACGGAAAATTCTATTTAGAATCAGACGAAAAATGGGAAACTCTAATCGTTTCATTTTTGGGCTTCGAAAAGTTAGAGATAACTCTTAACAAGCGTGTTAATTACGATTTAAAATTTATTTTAAAAGAAGAAGCATCCTCACTTAACGAAGTGCTTATCGTTACAGGAAAGCAATCTAAAAAAGCTTCAGAAAATCCTGCTATACGGCTTCTAAAAAAAATATGGGAACGTAAACGTCTCAATGGGTTAAGTCAGTTTAAGCAATATGAATATGATCAATATGAAAAAGTAGAGTTCGATTTAAATACCATCGATAGTGCTTTAATAAAGAGCAAACTCTTTAAAGGTATGGAGTTTGTTTTTGAAGAAGTAGATACCTCAAGTGTAACAGGGAAAACTTATTTGCCTATTTTCTTAAATGAATCGGTAAAAAAAATATCTGGTGATAATGTTATTAATAAAGAGCGCGAAGATTTATTAGGAAATAAAAATTCGGGATTTAGTAATAATCAAGTGATTATAGATTTTATAGACGATTTGTATTCAGAATACAACGTCTATGATAACTACCTTAAGTTTTTCGATAAAAGCTTTGTAAGCCCATTAAGTCGTACCGGAATACAGACCTATAATTATGTGTTATCAGATAGTGCTTTTATAGATAACAAATGGTGCTATAACATTATCTATTATCCAAGACGTAAAAATGAATTGACTTTTAAAGGTGATTTTTGGGTCAATGATTCTACTTATGCGATTAAGGAAATTAATCTTCAAGCGTCTAAAAGTGCCAATATTAACTGGGTAAAAGAAATTTATATTGAACAGGAGTTCGAAGTACTTAATGATTCGGTATTCCTAATAAAGCGCGATTATTTTTTGTCTGACTTTGCTTTAAATAAAAAGGAAAAGTCTAGAGGTGTTTACGGAAAACGAACCACGCTTTATGATAATTATGAATTCAATCATCCAAAGGATAAAGAATATTATGAAAAGGTTGTTTATAATTATGAAGAGGATGTTTATAATAGAGAAGATGACTTTTGGCAAAAGAATAGACTAGAAGTTTTAAATAAGGATGAAAAAGGGGTTTACAAAATGTTAGACACCCTTAAAACGGTTAAAAAATTTAAACGCCTTTATAACTTAGGAAGTATTTTGGCTTCTGGATATGTTGAGTTTCCGAGTATTAATTTTGATTATGGTCCAATTTTTTCAACATTTGGATTTAATGAGGTTGAAGGTCTTAGACTAAGAACAGGTGGTAGAACTTATTTTGGGCCAAATGATATTTGGAGATTAGAAGGTTTTATTGCCTATGGGTTTAGGGATGATAAATTTAAATATGGTATTTCTGGTAAATGGTTGCTAGACAAACGGAGTCGATTGACACTATTTGGTGGAAATAGGCGAGATGTAGAACAAATAGGCGCAAGTTTAACAAGTTCTACAGACGTTTTGGGTCGAAGTTTAGCATCGTCTTCTGTTATAAGTACTGGTGCTAATGATAAATTAACCAATATAAGCTTAACAAATCTCGGAATGTCCATTGAGCCTGCAAGAAATTTTGAAGTTAGACTAGATGGAAGCTTTAGGGAATTACGTTCTGCATCACCAACATTCAGTTTAGATTATAATGATTTAGAATCTCCAACAGGTATTTCATCTGAAGTAAAACAGTTTGAAAGTCGTTTATCATTGGCTTATTACCCAAAGCGACAAATGACTGGTTTTGGTGTAGAGCGAAAAAATAAAAATGATAATTTTGCGCGTCTTTTTGCGCAAGTTAGTAAAGGAGATCGCAATTGGTTTGATAGTGATTTTAATTATACTAAAGTGCAGTTTTCGTACATTAAACCATGGCAAGTGGGTGGTTTTGGGCGTTTAACAACGTCTATTGAAGCTGGTAAAACTTTTGGTGAAGTTCCGTTATCTTTATTAAGCGTTGTTCCAGGTAATCAGACTTATTTTTCAATTTATAATACCTTTTCACAGCTCGATTTTTACGAATTTGTTACAGATACCTATACATCAATGCACTTAGAGCATAATTTTAATGGTCGTGTATTTTCACGCATTCCATTTTTAAAGAAATATAATCTTAGAGCTATTTTGAGTTTAAGAGGTGTTTGGGGCGAATTGTCTGATGAAAATATTGCGTTAAGTACCACAGGAAATGTGGTTGAATTTCCACTAATAGCTCCAGACTCGCGTGCTTACTATGAGTACAGTTTTGGTGTGGCCAATATTTTTAAAGTATTACGATTAGATTTTAACTTTAGAGGTAACTATTTAGATAATCCAGGCGCGAGACGTTTTGGTGTTACAGGTAGTTTTGGTTTTTATTTTTAACTTAATATCAACTGTCTAATTTTTACTCTTAAATTTATCAAAATCTGAAACTTCTTCAACCTTTGGAAAACTATTATTTTTAATATTGGTATCGGCATATTCAAAATTTGGATCTAACACTACTTTTTCAACTTGTTTAGATTTTATAAATGTTTTGGTGATTTCATACTCATTTAATCTCCAAATTTCTGCAGGTAAGACATCAATTTCACTGGTTCCATCAGTAAATTGCCATTCAATTGATACTGGCATAATAAGACCTCCAATATTTTTTACGGTAATCTCATAAATATTTTTACCAAAGAGTTGTTTCCGTATTTCTGGTTCATCCATCCGAGATAAAAACTGTCCATAAGCTTGGTCTGGCGTTGTTACCATTGTAATAGTTTCTGGTCCGCCAGCAAAATCTTTAGTATTTTCTCCTGCATTCTCAGCTTTAATACTTGCTTTTATAATCGTATTTTTATTTTCAATATTGTTTTCATCTGCAACTGTAAACCATTTTACGTTAGTTAACTCCATATCTACATTGTCAGTCGTAAAAAACCAACCTCTATAAAACCAATCTAAGTCAGCAGCAGTAGCATCTTCAAGGGTTCTAAATAAATCAGCCGGATTTGGGTGCTTGTATTTCCAGCGATTAGCATATTCTTTAAAAGCCTGATCAAATAATTCTTTACCAATAATAGACTTTCTTAACATTTGTAATCCTACTGTTGGTTTTTGATAATAATTAGCACCAAACTGACTTAATAATTCGTTATCAGAAGATGTCATTATTGGTCGCATTATACTCTTATCACCTGTCATAAATGGAACTATACTTTTAGGTACAGTATGAGGGTAATTAGGATAACGTTCTTCCATAGTGCGTTGGTGTATAAATGTATTTAATCCCTCATCCATCCACATCCATTGACGCTCATCTGAACTCACAATCATAGGAAACCAATTGTGTCCAACTTCATGTACTATTGTGCTAATCATACCTGCTTTAGCATTTTTGCTTATTTTTCCATTGATAGGTCTGCCACCATTGAAACTTATCATTGGAAATTCCATACCAATGTTAGATGTGTTTACAGAGATAGCAACAGGATATGGGTATTCAAATACAGCTTCAGAGTAAACTTCTAAAGCATTCTTTACGGCTAGTGTAGATGATTCGCTCCAAACAGGTAAACCTTCTTTTGGATAAAAGGACATAGCCATAACAGTATGTGTCTCTAGTGGTACAGCCTGTGCATCCCATATAAATTTACGTGATGATGCAAAGGCAAAGTCACGAACGTTTTCTGCTCTATATCTCCAGATTTTAGTTTTATTAGATTTCTTTTTCTCGTTTGCAATGGCTTCATCAGGAGTAATAATCAATAGTGGTTTATCTACTGATTTTCTTGCCTTAGCCATACGTTGTTGTTGGGTCTTTGTTAGTACCTCAGACTCATTTTTTAAATCTCCAGTGGAGGCGACGATATGGTCTGCTGGTACAGTAATTTCAACATCATAATCGCCAAACTCTAATGCAAACTCGCCTAGTTTCTGAAATTGTTTGTTTTGCCATCCCTCAGTATCATTATAAACAGCCATTCTAGGAAACCAATGCGCAATAAGGTAAACTGTATTGTTGTCTTCAGGGAAATACTCATAGCCTTCTCGAGATAATAAGTACATACTTCTATCGGTAATATAATAAGACCAACCAATAGAAAACGTAAGTGATTTACCTGCTTTTAAAGGTTGATTCAGTAACACTTTCATCATGGTGTTATTCACTAAAGATTTAATAGCATTGCCATCACTATCTTTAATATACTTTATAGAATAACCAGCCGGAAAATCAATAGCACGCGTTAAAAATTGCATGTGTCTTGTATTCATTGAATCGCGCACATTTCCGAATGCATAACCAAAGTCTTCATTCTCTTTTTTATTTACATTTTGCTCTAGTTGTATCCATAAGTATGTGAGGTCATCTGGAGAATTGTTGAAATAAGTGATCGTTTCATCACCACTTATGGTGTTATTTTTTTCATCGAGTTTGGCTTTAATTTTATAATCTGCACGTTGTTGCCAATAGGCTTTTCCTGGTGCACCACTTGCCGAACGATACACGTTTGGTTGAGGAATCATATTATCAATTGGTTCAAACTTTCCTCGGTATTTTTGATCTTGAGAAAAAGCAGTTGAGGAAATGAAAATAGAAAGTAAAAATGTTAGGATACGTTTCATGCGTTAATGGATTAATGAAATTGGATTACAAGGTAATAATTAAACGATTACATATTGAATTATATAAAAACTCAATTTTGTTTTTTGTTGGTGAAACTTAATCAGTTGCTTATCTTTGCAGCCCTTTTTAAAAGAAAATAAATATGACTGCAACAGGAAAATTAACCTTCGATGTATTAATAGAAATTCCGAAAGGAAGCCGTAATAAATATGAATACGATTTCGATTTAAAGAAAATTCGTTTCGACCGTATGCTATTTTCATCTATGATGTATCCAGCAGATTATGGTTTTATACCAGAAACACTTGCATTAGATGGTGATCCTTTAGATGTTTTAGTTATGGGAGGGGAACCTACGTTTCCGATGTGTGTGGTGGAGGTGAAGCCTATTGGAGTATTTCACATGGCAGACGAAAAAGGACCTGATGAAAAAGTGATTTGTGTGCCAGTTTCTGATCCTATATGGAATAATCTTAATGATTTGTCTGATATGAATCCGCATCAAATTAAAGAAATTGAACATTTTTTTCAAGTTTATAAAGATTTAGAAAAGAAAAGAGTAGATGTTGGTGGTTGGGGAAATGCTCAAGAAGCCTACGATATTCTCAACAAATGCATTGAGCGTTATGAAACTAGCGAGCATAAAACTAATGGTGATTTTGCGATCTAAACCTAATTATATAATAGCATTTATAGAGCCCTTTAGCAATTACAGCTAAAGGGTTTTTCTATTCTCGTCTATTTTGTTACTTTTGCCCAGCTAAATAATAAATTAAAAATTAAAATATATAATATGGAATCAATGATGATTTACATGCCAATTGCTTTGGCACTTTTAGGATTAATTTACATGATTATAAAACAATCGTGGGTTATGAAACAAGATGCTGGAGATGGTAAAATGAAAGAAATTTCAGATCATATCTACGAAGGAGCATTAGCATTCTTAAATGCAGAATATAGACTGCTTGCCATTTTTGTGGTTATTGTAGCTGCTTTATTAGCTGTAGTTGCTCATTTTGTTGAAACAACAAGTTATTTAATTATCATCGCTTTTGTTTGTGGAGCTGTGTTTTCTGCTTTCGCTGGTAACATCGGAATGAAAATAGCTACTAAAACAAATGTAAGAACAACACAAGCGGCTCGTACAAGTTTACCAAACGCACTTAAAATCTCTTTTGGAGGTGGAACAGTAATGGGTCTTGGTGTAGCTGGTTTAGCAGTATTAGGGTTAACAGTATTCTTTATTATATTTTTCCAGGTATTTATGGGAGGCGAATGGACCAATACAATGGATATGACTATTGTATTAGAAACATTAGCTGGTTTCTCTCTTGGAGCAGAATCTATTGCGTTATTCGCAAGAGTAGGTGGTGGTATTTATACTAAGGCTGCAGATGTTGGAGCTGATTTAGTTGGTAAAGTAGAAGCTGGTATCCCAGAAGATGATCCTCGTAATCCTGCTACAATTGCAGATAACGTTGGTGATAATGTAGGTGATGTTGCAGGTATGGGAGCTGATTTATTTGGATCTTATGTAGCAACAGTATTAGCTGCTATGGTTCTTGGTAACTATGTGATTAAAGATATGGGTGGATCAATCGATGACCTATTTGGAGGTATTGGCCCAATCTTATTGCCAATGGCAATTGCTGGTGCAGGAATTATCATTTCTATCATCGGTACCATGTTAGTAAAAATAAAAAGTAATGATGCCAAAGAAGCTCAAGTTATGGGAGCTTTAAATATTGGTAACTGGACTTCTATTATTTTAGTAGCTGTTTCATGTTTTGGTCTAGTAACATGGATGTTACCAGAAACCATGAAAATGAACTTCTTCGGTGAAGGATTAGTAGAAATTTCTGCAATGCGTGTATTTTATGCTACTTTAGTTGGATTGTTTGTAGGTGCAGTTATTTCTTCAGTAACAGAATATTACACAGGATTAGGGAAAAGCCCAATCTTAAAAATAGTACAACAGTCTTCTACAGGAGCTGGAACTAATATTATCGCTGGTCTTGCAACAGGTATGATATCTACATTCCCTTCAGTATTATTATTTGCTGGAGCGATTTGGGCATCTTACGCATTTGCAGGATTCTATGGTGTCGCTTTAGCTGCTTCTGCAATGATGGCTACAACTGCAATGCAGTTAGCAATTGATGCATTCGGCCCAATATCTGATAATGCAGGTGGTATTGCTGAAATGAGCGAACAAGAACCAATAGTAAGAGAACGTACAGATATTTTAGATTCAGTTGGTAATACAACTGCTGCAACTGGAAAAGGATTTGCAATCGCTTCTGCTGCATTAACGTCTTTAGCATTATTTGCTGCTTATGTAACGTTTACAGGAATTGACGGAATTAACATCTTTAAAGCACCAGTATTAGCAATGTTATTTGTTGGTGGTATGGTACCAGTAGTATTTTCTGCTTTAGCAATGAATGCTGTAGGTAAAGCTGCCATGGAAATGGTACAAGAAGTACGTCGTCAGTTTAGAGATATTCCTGGGATTATGGAAGGCACTGGAAAACCAGAATATGATAAATGTGTTGCTATATCTACACAAGCCTCTTTAAAAGAAATGATGTTGCCTGGTTTATTAACTATCGGATTTCCATTAGTAATTGCTTTTGTACCAATGTTATTTGGTATGGATAATCTTGCTATTGCAGAAATGTTAGGTGGTTATATGGCTGGTGTTACAGTTTCAGGTGTGTTATGGGCAATCTTCCAAAACAATGCAGGTGGTGCTTGGGACAACGCTAAGAAATCTTTTGAAGCTGGTGTAGAGATTAATGGAGAAATGACTTTTAAAGGTTCTGATGCACACAAAGCTGCAGTAACTGGTGATACAGTTGGTGATCCATTTAAAGATACTTCTGGTCCA
>TARA_R110002111_G_scaffold222308_1_pt1 | contig 14556 bp, 10 predicted proteins | sample TARA_R110002111 | Tara Oceans TARA_R110002111 (sample SAMEA4397363) | marine metagenome | biome: Polar Biome; feature: [ZZZ] marine water layer (ENVO:01000295); material: water (ENVO:00002006), including particulate matter (ENVO:01000060) such as... | depth 199 m | reverse complement strand
TGGTTCAATTGGGACCAAACTTTGCGACCATAAATCGCTTGGTATGTACCAGCAGTTGTACTCATCATTGGGCTGTCAGCCTTGAGCAATTCACTACCGGAGTAGGAATAGCCCATTGCGTTACCTGCGCCGTAGTAGTATCGTTCCATGTCAGTTACGCTTCGGATATAATCTCTTGCCATATATTTCACTCTCCATTATTTTTTTTGTTTTTCAAGCCCCTCGTGAAACCGAGGCGGCGAGATTATGAACTTCATCCCAAGACATGTTGCTCAAGTCTTGTGTGGATGGAATTTCGACATTGCTTGTGGAAGCCGACTTTTGAATTGATGTACCAGAAATAGCGATGTTGTCAATTCGCTCGCTTAGAGCGTTGATGGACTTCATCACTTCATTGATTGGTGCACGAGCGTCAAACTGAGCCTTTTCAGCCTGTTGCTTTGCGATTGACATTTCACTGTTCAATCGTGTGGAGAATTGAGATTCAAGGTCGCCACGGAATCCTTGTTCCAATGCGGCGGCTTTGTACACTTCGTATGCGGCTTCAATATCAGTTGAAGACACATTTTCAGCGTTAAGGTAGCCCTTGCTCATAGTAACAGGTCCGAGTGCGCCGGATGGGGTTTTACCACCGGATGAGGTGATAGCGTTGATTGCACCAGTGGAAGGAGAACCGTTCTCTTGTCCACGGCCACGGACTTGACCAGCAAAGTAGTCAGCACCGTCAACTGCATCGGGGTTGTCGAAGCCACCAAGTTGTGCCTTCTCCAAGTTATCGAAGTGGTTTCGTGCTTCTCCGGTATTAACACCAGCGGATTTGAGGGTGTCTTCCATCCAATTCAAGTATTCTGCTGTAATTACATCGCTGTATTCATTTCCTTTTGCGTAGGTCATTTTGTCATCATCCTCTTTTTTGTCTTCGTCTTTATCTTCGTTTTTATCTTCGTCTTTATCTTTAACGGCGAATGGGTTTTTGGATTCTTCTTTTTCCTCTTTAGGTTCGGAATCATCCTTTTTTTCGTTCATAGACTCTCGGAGTGCGGGTGGTAGTTCGCCCTTTTCCATAGCGTCAAGTCGTGCTTCAAGTCTGCTCATCACATTGTTTAAATCATTTTCAGTGGTCATATTGGTGTCCTCCTTTAGAATACGAAATTGTGCTTCGGGGTTAATTCCTTTTTCACAAATTGTAATCTCATGTAGTTCCATTTTACTAATTTCTTGGTAGTCTCCATGTTCCCCATCGGACTTTCGCACTCTTTTGAATGCCTGTCCTCCAATGGAAAATCCTTGCAAATTACCCTTACGGATTTCTGCGGCCACTTCACGAGCCTTTTCAATGTCGTTGCGAAGTGAAACAACAACAAACATACCAGTATCATCAACTTCGGATTTCCACATCCTACCGTTGGAGTCAACATAGGAGTCAATAACTTCTCCCACTTGAATGTTAGAGTGAGCGAGTTGCACATTGCGGAACTTGTCACTCTTCATAAATCCGCCAAAAGCATCTTTTAGTGCTGAGCGGGTAATGAGGTCGCCTTGCTTATCCACCAGTTCAACTGATGCGTAGCCAGCGATAACCATGTCGGAACTGCCCTTAATGAGGGCAATGCCGGAGGTAGGTCGCTTAAGGGACAACATTACCCTCCGATTCATTGTCATGGTATATAGAATGATATTATTACACTGAAAGCGTTGGAGTGTCGTCTTCATCATCATAAACGATAGACTCGTCTTCATCGGTCTTCATTTCAATATGTTTTATTGGCTTTTTCTTTTCTTCTGCGGAATCGGGTTTTATCTCACCTTCATCCGGTCTTTTTTTGCCATCATAATCCGGTAAGTTGCTTTCTTCTGTTAATCTTGTAGGACCGCTTGGTGATTCAATAGGTGTAGCCATATCAATCCCCAAGCCTCTTGGTCCAGTCCAAGTTAATTTTTCTTTAGCAAGTTGGTCTAAAGCCCTACCAATGACTTCAAGTGCTTTCTTTGTTGAAGGTTTGAGAAGGCGATTTTCGTCTTCTTCATCTAAAACACCCGCCGATTGCCTGTCCTGTCTTTCACGACTTGGAGGTTTTTCTTCATCCATTATGTTTGATTTAGTAAGATGCCCTTCAATCATCAATGGAGCAACAGTATGCCAGTAAGGATGCAGACTTTCTGCTAATGTAATTGAGTAGTTTGACTTTCTCAAATCACCCAAAGCAGAAGAAGGGGTATGTAAATACCAATTTTCTCCAATTCTTTCGACTTGATATGTTACAGTGTCGATGTTTTTCAAAATTACTTGAATGGTATTGTTGTCATATTCCAAATCGTGTGGTATGAGTATAGGTGAAAATGACTTTGTGAGTAAATCAAGTGATTCTGTACTGGCCGCACCTTCACCTTCACCTTCACTTTCTATTTGGCCCACTTGTACATTGTACACATCTCGACTTTTTCTTCGTTTTTTAGAAACACCAGTGATAGTTGCTCGAACAATATCACCAACTTTGAATGTTTTTTGTTGATTATGCGCTGTTCCTACATCCATGTAAAAATTATTTTTATGTGTTACAGCCCTATTACCTAACGATTCACCATCAAGAATCGGACCAGCCCCCAGTTGATACGAGAATGGCCCATTACCCTTACGGTTAAGGATAATGAAATTGAAGTCACGAGTTTTACGCAGTAACAACCACTTTGGGTGACGACGCTCTCCTTTCATGTATGTGGATTTGTTATCACGCAAAAGTACAATCTTATGTTCGTTCTGCAAAATTTTAACAGCATCTTCAAGTCCTTCTTCATCGGTCATTTTAGTGTCATGTGGGCCGGGGATGATGACATTTTCATGACTATCAAATTGCCCTCTTAGCACTTTCATGCGCTCATGCATCAACATTTCACCCACATTGGTATCATCGTAATTGATAATGTCGATAATGTTCAAATCTTCTTCACCTACAATACCATCAATAACGAAATTATTGTCATTTAGTTCTGCAAGGCTTTCTTTGAAGGCTTTCTTCAATCCAACCTTACGGCCATTTTCATCGTAAGTAATGATTTCATTGTCTTTTTGTACGATAATAACACGCTTACCATCGTACCATTTACTCACAACCCAAGAGCCACTGAACCCTCTCAAGTGTTCAAGGTCACTTAAATCAAAGATACGATGCATGGGTCGCACAGGTGGAACCCATTCAGCATCACTACTCTTTGTCAATAGAACATCGGGATTCAAAAGAGAAGTGATGTATTCCCCCATTTCACCCAAAGCAATACGGTCTTCTGCTGTTTCGTAAGTTGATGGATTCATTGCTAAAGCCGGTGATGTAGCATTTTGTACTGGTATGCTTTCTAAACCTTGAAGCACTTGACTACCTACTTCTTTTCCATGTAAACCAGTAATTGCATCTTGCCATGTGTTTTGAAACAACTTTGGTTCGGTAAAAGTTCCAACCATAGGTTCACCATCACTTGAAAAATCAATTCCAAATGTTGATTGTTGAGGATTAGTCACTGAATGTACCACACCGGCTCCGGTGTGTGTTGGGATAATACCGTAGGTATCGGGGTTTATTCCACCCACGGGTACATGTTCTTCATTAAATCCAACAGACAATGTGGTTTTTTCTTGAGGTGTCATATTATCAATGTTAATTTGATTTTGATTCAAAGCAACAATACTGTCAAGCCGGTTTTTTGAAGCACGAGTCTTGTATTTTTTCTCTCCCGAACCAACACCAAAACGATTGTGAATGTCAGTTGCTTTACCACCAGCATCAAAAAACGATAAACCAGCGGGTGACATAAGTGAGTCATCGGCTACAGTGCGTACAACATTGCTTGTAATACTGTGAATTGGGTGTTGTTTCCATTTCTTTTGTTTTGGTTGTGCGTTTTCCATTGCAGTGTGGAAGCCTTCATTTACACTGTCTTGTAAAAATTCATCATCACCAGCAAGATGATGCAAAAAGAAATCATCATCAAATTTACCGCTTTCCATAAGTTGGCCTACGGTACTCACATGCAAGGGTTGGTTTGTGTTGTTAGATTCATCAATTATTCGTTGAACATGTAAGGCCATACGGTTTTTTTGTTCTGTAGTTTTTGGAGTAAGACCAAGACCTTCTAAAACTTCATCGGTGTTCATAGTACCGTCAACGGTAAAAATTTCGTCACCTTGCAAGTGTTCGGTTATCTTTGGATGGACGCCTTTTTGTCGTTGGGGTACTTTTTCAGTTGTGTTACCAAAACGGTATGCTTGAGTTTTGATACCGTGTACATCGTGCGGCACCATACCTAACATTCTTTCCGCCTCAAACATTAGTCGGTTGTGATTTGCAAGAAACTGTTGAGGGTCTGTTCTTGCTAATTCTTCACTAAAGTGATTTGGGTCATGTTCCAGTACACGGGGTAGTAAAAATTGTGAGGCTTGAAATACAGACTCACGGCTTGCTTTGAGTAAGTTATTGAAAACTTTAGCATCTGCTTCAACAGGATTGGTTTTACCAAGTGCACTCCTTGAGGCTTTACCTTGTAGTTGATTAAGTTCAACTGTAAGTTCTTGTATTTCATTCATAATGCGCTTTGCCCCTTCGGGACTAAACTCTCCTTGTGCCGCAGGGTCATAGAGTGTTGATTGAAGTTGTTCAATTTCTGTACGAATATCTTCTTCTCTTTGAACGGAAGGGTACATACCACCCATTGATAACGCTCTATGAATAGTGTGAGCATCAAATGGTAGCGCATTACCTTCCTTGTCTTGAGTTTTAATTTTACTCCTACCATACAAACTTCCTTTTTTGTTTGCTTCTAACTTTTCTTGTGCGAGTTCATAACGGTGGTTTGTCAACCAATTATGCAAACCTTCAATGTCACCAGTGTTGAGTGCTACATCTTGTTGAGTAAGAGCATCCTTAAGTTGTTGAAATTCTATGTTATTTTCATCGTCATCAATATCCCCATGAAGATGATTAAAAACATTAGTCGCTGAATTGTTGTTCATTTTTGCTAATGCAGTTAAAATCCTCATATTTTTAGCATCATCGGTGTTTCTAATGTACCGCTTGGTATGCTTAAATGATGGTTGTGTTTGCCCCATTCCTTGAAAATCTATGAAATCGTCATGGTCAGCACCATAAGTGACAGGTATATTTCCATCCTTTAATGCCTTGAGTTGTCCCATTGAAGATTTGTTTGGTGCATGGGGTGAATTACTACGACCGAGCATAGTTTTGAGGTAATGCAATTTTCTTTTCTTTGCTAACATGGGCGTATCGCCGCTATGTGATGAATATGCTTGTTCGGGATGGGTAGTTTTCATAGCGTTAGATGTAATGGATGGATGGAAATATCGTGTTTTAAATTCTTTTCTTTCATCACTATTCATCTTTCTTATTTCGTATTCTGTTTGAGGTGAAAGTGTTGTTTTATGAAGAGTCCAGTTGTGTTTTTCACCCGCTGATGTTCTTGTAAACACATTGGCTGGTGAAAATATGTTTTCCAACAAAGTGCGTTTATCACCTTTATCAAACTTTTTTGTGACTGGATTCCAAGTGCCAACAGCATTTGCTTTCCCAGTACCAAAATGCAACCCTAATGACATATTTTCGGGGTTTACATTTAACGGTTCATGTTGTGTTGAGCCTGTTATAGCATTAATATGCGGTTTAGTTTCAAACATTGAAGAAAACTCCGGCATAGTATTGTCTTCCTTTATGTTTGTAGTTTGTACTGGTTTTTGACCTTCACCAGTAAAAGGGTTAAAAGGCTCTTCATCACCTATGGAAGCAGGTAATACTCCATCGAGTGTGGGTTGCATTCCGGGCGACATACTGTGAATTATTTCGTTGTAAGCGGAATGTGTCATACCTGCTCCACCACCTACATCAAGACCTTGACTCCAAAATTTAGCCGGTCCTACGGTAAAATTACCATTACCACCAAGTTGCCAATGTTTGGGTACATCTTCATCGGGGTGAGGTCCGTGTGGGGATTGAAGGTAATTGAGGTGTTCCCTCATTTCTTTCCCTCTTGATGCGATATTGCCACTCGATGTTGCTTCTTCTTCCATATTTTCTATGTCTTCTAATGGTATAATAGGACCATCCATGTTTCCATAAATAGGGTGCTTTAAAAGTGGTTTACGAGTTTTAGGGTCATAACCGGCAAGGAAAAGAATATCTTCCATTGACATAAATGTTTCATGTGGACCTTGCATGACATTTTTCTTTTTTGCTCGATGGTTTCTTGATGATGCCCATAGACCCTTTACTCCATCTTTTGTTTCAAGAGGGTAAGACTCCGCCATGTCATTTTTATCAAGATTCAATTTTGGTAAGAAACTGAATGGTTTACCTATCCACTCATCGTTTTTGTCTTGTTCGATACCATGTGCATCATGTAACGCTTCAATAATATAATCAGCAATGGAACCAGTTTCTTCTTTTTTATTATCTAAAAGTTGGTGTGTATGTGCGGCTTCACCAAAGGCATTTTGCAAAAATCTGTTATCACCTTGACTATAATCTTCCATGCTTTCCATACGCTGAAAAGCATTTGCACCTCTTTGCTCGTCACCTCTTGTAGCCCAATTTAACTCCGGTGTACGACGCATCAAGTTATTCCAAGCAATGCGAGCAGAAGGTATTGTTTCACCGTTAGGTAATTTTAGAAGAGGGTGTTTATCAAGACCGCCTTCTTCATGTATTCGACGCATAACTGCTGTACGCTCAACGGGGTTTAACCACTCAAGACCATACATGTAGCCCTCATGACCAAGTGATGATGGGTGTTCATCACCATTTTCATCAACAACATTATCTTCACTTACCCATTGCTTGGCTCTTGCATCAAAATGGGCAACTCGCAAGCGATTCTCATTTTCTTCTGCCGAACGACCCTCGGAAAGATTTGCCTCATTCATTTTGATAGCATCAATGTTATTTCGTTTCCATCGTTGATAATCTCGTTGATACAAGTTATCTTGATGAGAAACATTGCTACCATTTACTCGGATTGGTCCTAATAGTGTTTTGTTGTTGTGACCAAAAATAAGTGGACTTTTGACCTTTTCGAGTTCATCGTGTAGTAAACCTTCCATTCGTGCTTCTTCTTTTGAGTGTCCGTTGAAAATGTGACTTCTAAACTTCTCAACAAAAGCCGGATAACCACTTGTGGAATTAGTATGCAATAAAGGGTGAGTGGAAGAATGGAATGGAAAATGCATTTTTGTGTAGGGTGAGCCGGATTCGGGGCTAAAAGAAGGCCATACAGCATGAGAACGCATAATGTCTTTTGCACCACGCAGACCTTTATTCCAAATATGGTTTGTAGGCTCATTGTAAATTTCTTGACGACCAAGAAGCATACCCGGTCCTTCTGCTACTTCCGCTTGGGTGTTTACCATAGCAGTATCTTGACCTGCTATTTTTTCTCGCTGTGCGTCATCTTTGACAATCATTTCAGCACTGTATTTCAAAGTACGGAGAGTGTCATCAGTAGGTGCCTTTTCTAAAGACTCCCACGCTATGATGTATTCTGCGGCATTAAAGGCTAAATCCTTACCATCGGCTAATGACAAAAGAAAATCATCTTTTACAATGTTGAAATTTTCTGCTACCATAATTTCACCGCCTTACTGTAGCGGTTGAAATTTAGGACAAGCAAAAATATCCATACCGGGATGTAAATTACACCCTTCTCGTGGATTACCCCCACAAGTTAGGCAAGTCATTGGTTTACCCTGCTCGACTTCTTCACGAACTGCCGCTTTGGGTGATTTAGTTACCATGATGTAAGCCATGTGACCACATCAATATCTTCGCTCGCTTCCGCCTTCTGCGTCTTCTCTTTCAGCACCAGTACCGGCGTGTGGATTCATTCGACCACCAAGTTTACTCAAGTCAACTTTTTTGTCATGCTTGTCACGCTTTGGTTTACCGTCTTCATATTCGATAGTATTACCGTTTGTGGTGTAGTAAGCGGTCTTAGTTTGCCCACCGGATTCGGTGACCAAGTGAGGGTTTACATCGGTGATTTTTTCTTTTGGAAGCGGCTTAGGGTCTTCGATTGCGGCTTTAGCCATCTTTCCGCCACAGCCCATTTTCATGCAACCCGCCTTGTTCATCTTAGAACCACACTTAGGACAGTCTTTACATTTGCAAGGCTCTTTTCCACAGTCACACTTGGCCTTTTCAAGCAAATTTAAACGAGTGTTTATTTCTTCTGCTTTTTCAAGCATATTTTTAACTTCGTAACTAATTGCTTCAAATCTTGGCTTCATATTTAGACCTCGGATGTTTTTGCTGATTGTGCCATGTCATGTATATCTTCCCATGACATGTTGTGAAAATCTTCATTTGTTTGTGGTATAGAAGAATTTACACCCTTCATAATAGAATCATCATTCATGTCATTTCGGAAAGCATCGTTCATAACATTTTCTGTAAGAGGTGTAGTTGCTCTAACCATACCCATTTTTTTCAACATGATAGTTGGGTTTGTAATCATCTTACGAAGACGCATGTTTTCGTGCTTGAGAGATTCAAGGTCACTATCCATGTTTTCCATCTTTGTAATCAGAACACCCATCAATCGTTCCGCATCCGATTGTTTATCCATATAATCACCTCATTGTGTGTGTCGGCCAAAAGTTCCGGTGACACGAGTATAGTTGGATGGTTTAACACCATTTGAAACAGTGCCACTAAGTCGTTGTCCTTGAAGAGATTGAGACGAAGCCGGTCGATTATCAAACTTCATAACTGGTGCGCCACCAGCGTAAATATCGTTAGGTCCAACTGTAAGACCACTTTCAGACTTTGCTATAGCGGCAGACAAATCTTCCGAGAGGAAGTCTGCTACTTTACGCAATTCATTCAATTGTTGCTTTGCCAAGTTAGCATCGCCACTCGTCAAAGCAACAATAAATGCTTTTTGATGTTGTTCCATCTTTCTTGCCATTGGGTCCATTTTTTTAAAATCCATATTCAGCCCTACCTTATCCCATGTTGTTGCTCTTTAAGAGTCTTTATGCACCTTTGAAATTTCTTGCATTCAAAAGAGCATTGCTATTTTGCTGTCCAATAGAAGGTTGTGGTCCTCGTTGTTGTACGCTCGTCACAGGAGAGCCACTACCAGCCGATGTACGGCGTTGCGGAGCGGCTGGTCCTCTATCACGAAGTCCCATACCTTGACCTCCGGGTTGCGGAGGGGGCATTGGCATACCACCAGTTGGCATACCCGGAGGCATACCTCTCATCGGCATTCCACCCATTGGCATTCCACCCGGAGGCATACCCGGAGGGGGCATACCGCCACCCGGAGGCATTCCACCCGGAGGCATTCCACCCGGAGGTGGTGCTCCACCCGGAGGTGGTGCTCCACCCGGAGGTGCGGCAGGTTGTGGTGGGGGCTTACGATATACAAAGCGAATATCACCACTCGACTCTCCATCAACCAAATCGGCTATAAAACCAAGTTGAGTCATTCGTTGTGCCACATTGAGTTCTTGTTCATCACGGCGTAATCGAGTAATTTCATCCTCTTCTTCGTTTGGATAAAGTGTGAGTTTCCAATCATGTACTCCCATTTCTTTGAGCATCTTAGGGAATAGTACATCCGTGTAAATTTTTTGACCAAATTCAACAGCACGATTTGTAACAAGAATTTGCATACCTTCATTATTCAAACCACCGGATTTACCACTGTCAACCATGAACACACTTGAAACACCAAAGTATGCGGCGATGCGATTACGAATTTCATCACGAACTGCAATATACTGCATTTCTTCAAGGGTGTCCATAAACTTAATCCAATTTACTCCACCACGGCCAGTTTGACTCTCAATACCAACCTTTGGAATGTAGTGTGGGTCGCGCTCCATTTTTTCATCAACGGATTTCCAAAACGACTTCATTGATTCAAGATTATCAGTAGTGACTGAAATAATACCTTTAGGCATTCTTCGCTTTTGATAAGCAGTGTACATATAATTGTCCATTGCTGTGAGTGTCATGGCTTGTCGCCACATTGTGTTGACGGGTGAACGACCATAAAGTTTAGATGGATTGTATTTACTCAAGTGAAGAACTTCACCTTCAATGAAATACTGTGTTTTACCACTACCTGCCATATTGACATAATGTACATCGTGTAAATCCATTCCACATGTTTCGCACTTATCATCTTCTGCATGTGTTTTTACTTGGTCCCTATGGATTCTGCAAACCTTATATCGGCCACCACGGACACCACGCTTATCAGCAACAATACGCACGAAGATAGGGTCGCCACGAATCATTTCCTTGACACGGAAAAAAACAACTTCTTTTGATTCCGGGTCAATGTAGTATTCCTTGACTAAAATTAAGAAGGCATCGTCAACAATGTTCAAGTCATTTTCTATCTCATTAAGAATGTGAATAAACGCTTGGTCCATGCTATTGTTTTGATTCAACAACCACTTCACATAGGTGATTTCATCATGGTCGGGGTCACGCACTGGACCTTCACAAATTTTACAAACCTCAACTTCGTGTTGATATTCTTCTCCACAGTCGCTACATTTTTTATGAAAACGCTTTTCAAAGTAGTGTCCTCTTCGGAACATTTCTTGTCGAATTTTTGAAAGTACCGTTCTTAAAATTAAACACTCGGTACTCACAGCGTAAAGTGCAGGGATGGTAATACCCTGTGCCATGACTGGTTCTTGAATACCACTTGTCCAAAGTGGCATAGTTGGGGTTGGGGATTGCTTGCGCTTGAATGGTTTCCCAAGTGCGCCTAAAAATCTGCTTATTCTGCTATCATCGTCTGCCATCAAAGTCCCTCCGCATATTTACCTATTGTATCAGCGTCTAAGCCCCACTTAACCAAGAGGTTGTCGGCCTTCTTTTTATCATCTTTCCAATTATTGAAAGTGACAAGTTTATGTAATTCATTTTTTCTCATCTTATCTTTAGAGTCAATAAATGTTAAAACAGCCTTTGCTTGCAACGATTTCATTTTCAAGTGAGGTAAAATTCCTTTCAGTAATTGTCGTAAATCATCCTTTGATTGAAAAACCAGTCGGTGAAGACTTCGATTGCTGTTTTTGTGAATTTTTTGATTTAATACTAAACGACCACAACCGAGGGCTTTGTGTAAGTTTTCGCAGTGGTCTTTACCTCTTTCTCCTGTAGCGACAAATGTTGCTCTTGGTTCACCTCTTTCACTGATAAAAATACTACCATCAGCATCAAGAAAACCCGCCGCATACGCCCAAATATCTTTGATAATCAAACCATTGGTGCCCATTTTTAAAAATTGTCCACGAGTTGGTGAGCGGTAAATGTCAAGTTCTTCGCCGTACATTTTGATGAGCATACCGAGTTTACTGGGTGTAACAGACTTGTTTAGCACACCAACACCACGACGCACAATTTCACGGCTACTTAGTTCACCACTTTTTTCTAATTGTTTTGAAGCAAATTCTAATGTAGTATTATCATCTTTTGAAATAGAATCAATTTGGTGTAAAGTTTTCCTCCACATTTTTTGAGCATCTTTACGCATCTGCATTGCATCAACCCAATTTTCTTGCTCATCGGTATTCCAGTCGTTAAGTTCGTTTAGCATTGAAAGAACAGAAGTGGCTTTCAAAAACATTTGACAGGCTTGTTGTAAACCGGGGCTTCTTGATTCGCCAAACTTTCTAAGTGATTTTAGTGAGCGGTCATTTATTCCCATGTATCGTATGGTATCTTGCAAACCGTCACTCCAAGTCAAATTATTGATTGTTGCTTCAACTTCCATTGCCTTAATTGTTCTTACATCATCAATAACAGCATCAATCATATCTCGATTACTTTTGTCATTACGACGCATTTTTCGGCACATACGAATGATTGAGTCGGCGTTTTTACCGTATGTAGCCTCAAGCCACCCATCGCCATTTTTTGGAAAACCGTATGATTTTATGTCTTCTTTAATAAACAAAGACGATTCTTTGACTACAGGAATTTGTTTATTGTAAAAATGTGGATGCTGTGCTAATGTGTTAAACACACTTTTGGTGAAATCATCACCATTAATTTGTGGAGTATCATACTCATCACCGACAATTGCACTACCCCACATATTGGCTACCTCATTGTCCTATCATTTAGTCCTTACCACCAAGACACTCTTGACAATTGTTGGTTTACCGCCTACGCCTTGTTTTTTAGCACGCTTGCGCTTGGTAGCGGCTCGTTTTTGACCCTCGGACATTGAGCCGCTGGTCTTAGGTGTTTTACCACTTACTTTGACGCTTGGCCTACACTTGGGATAACCCTTACTTGATTTGTTTGCTTTGCTTCTGCCACATGCAGGGTGCTTGCCGTCTTTGTCTTTGCGTGACACATCAACCCACTTTTCTTTGAACCAACGGTTCAAGTCCTTAACGATGAGAACATCGTAGCAGGTACAGTGAGTCACTTAAAAAACACCGACCATTTTCTTAATGTTCTTTTGCTTGTCGATAAGAGCGTAGCAAGGACATTTCGGAGAAGAAGCCGAGCATTGATTTCCTTCAATCATGCATACACACGGTGTTTTCTTTGTACCGCCGCAACAACATTTATCTTTCTTAAGTTTCATTTCTTTTTCCCCTTTTTGCCTTTGAACTTACCCTTGCAGTATTGAACAGCCCATCCATTAGCATAGGCTGATGGGTAAACATCGAATTTCTTTTTTGCGGCGGCTTTGCCAGCGGGACACAATTTCTTTTCTAACGCATCCCACGCTGTTGTCATTCCGACACAGTGACCGCAATCGCAACTCATATCATTCACCTTTCAAGAATTGCCAAGCATCATCCATTTTCTTTTTATCATCGGGGTCAGCGGTGTGTTCCGGTGACTTAGGCGGCTTACCACCAAGTGCAATCACAACAACCATACCTTTCTTTTTCTTTTTATCGTCTTCTTTTGTCATGGTACTAACCATCCGTCGCCAGTTCCTTTACTGCGGTGTGGCATTCCGCCGATGTACTCATCCAATCCGGGTAGTATATCATCGAGTAGTTGCACTGAACCTTTGAACTCTTTTGTTCCCCAGTTCGCTAAAGCAAGTGCCATTGCTAAGTCATCGTGTGTACCGACCGATTCAAGTCGCCCATTCTTTTGCATACCAAATCGGTTTAATTCTTCTTCTAACTTATGTGTGAATGTTCTGCTTCGCTCATCACCGTATGGTAATTGGATTTGCCCTTGTTCAAAAGCCATAAGCAAAGACATGAATATACTTTCTTTGCGTTGGCGGGTTGTCATAAAGGTGCGAATAGGAATATCATTTCTCATATCTCGAAGTTCAGCGGCAAACATACGCTGAAAGTTGTTACCTTCAAGTTCAATCAAATCGGGTTGGAATCGGTTGTTAAGAGTAAGAATATGTTTTTTCTGTGCTAATCCGCCCAGTCCTTTTTCATGAATTACTCCTACGATTTGTTTTACATTCTCACCCGGTGGTGTACGAAGTACAAGCATGGCTGTGTAGTCAGCGTTCTTATCCGAAGCAATCGCTGTGTCCCATCCAATGAAGTGTTGTCCGAACACACCAGCAGGATTACCTTCTTCGTCGTATTCGGTATCAGCCCTGTCAAGCAACACCAGTTCATTGTTACGAGCCTCATTAAGAATTGATGCAGGGAACATACTCGCAACATCGTGAATAGGCTCACACAAATACTCACGGCTGAATTGAATAGCGGGCATTGACATACGCCTTCGTTCAAGTGATTCTAAATCCCATCGCTCCGGCCAAAGAGCCTTACCTTCGTTATCAATAGCAGGGTAAGTTTCAACACGGAATGTTTCTTTTTGCTCAAGTTCTGCGTACAAATCGTTGTACGAAAACGGTGTTCCGACCATCATCAAACGAGAAGAGTGGTGCAGAACAGGCAGAAGAACACCATAGAACCAGTCAGCGGCACGCTGTAGTTCTCCACCAGTTGTACCCCAAAGAATATCGTCGCAAACGACTACATCGGGGTGGAAACCACGGGTTGCACCACCAACGGACTTAGCCATCAATCGGCTACCGTTAGTGAACTCAAAGTAAGACTTAGCCCACGGTCGTCCACCTTCGGGTTTCAAATGCCGCAAAATTTCAGCACCCTCGATACTATTACGAATGAAACGCATGTGTTCAAGCGTCTGTTCCAATGAGTGAGAAAAAATCATGATATGTGTACCGGGTTTGAAAGCGGCAATCCAAAGAGCATAGGCCATGAACAAAGTGGATTTACCGTGGTCACGACTTGCTTTAACACAGTAGTAGCGGTGTTCACTCAATCCTTCTTCCCAAGACTCGTGGTGATGACTGTAATGAAAGCCCAAAATTTCTGTAAAGAAATACTTGAATGACTTGGCCGACATTTTGCTATCCATCTCTTGGATAAACGCATTCATGTCATCTCCCATTGTATCACCGTGTTTTAATGTACATGAAAGCGGCGAGTTCACCAATTTCATATGGTGTCATTTTGTAAAGATTATCGGGTCCAAGTAAGTCGAACAACATGTCAGTAAATTC
>TARA_R110002111_G_scaffold139566_2_pt1 | contig 14603 bp, 9 predicted proteins | sample TARA_R110002111 | Tara Oceans TARA_R110002111 (sample SAMEA4397363) | marine metagenome | biome: Polar Biome; feature: [ZZZ] marine water layer (ENVO:01000295); material: water (ENVO:00002006), including particulate matter (ENVO:01000060) such as... | depth 199 m | reverse complement strand
CCACATAGAAAAGATGTTTTAATTGAAGATATTGAGATTTTTAAAGATTATTTGGTAGTAAATGAACGCGAAAACGGACTCAATAAGTTACGTATTATAAGTTGGGATGGGAGTGAAGATTACTATTTGCCTTTCAATTCTGAAACTTATACTGCTTATATTGGTAATAATCCCGATTTTGATAGTATTGAGTTGCGTTATGGGTTTAATTCACTAACGTCACCAAGTTCAGTAATTGACTACAATTTCAAAATAAAGCAAAATAAAATTAAAAAGGAACAAGAGGTTTTAGGCGGTAAATTTATAAAGGAAAACTACGAATCCAAACGTATTTGGGCAACCGCCAGGGATGGTGTAAAAGTGCCCATTTCATTAGTTTATAGAAAAGGAATAAAGCTAGACGGCAATAACCCGTTATTACAATATGCTTATGGTTCTTATGGTTCAACTATAGATCCTTCATTTTCCACTATTCGTTTAAGCCTTTTGGATAGAGGTTTTATATATGCAATTGCCCATATCCGAGGCGGTGAATATTTAGGTAGGGACTGGTATGAAAACGGAAAACTATTAACCAAAAAGAACACATTTACTGATTTTATTGATTGCTCAAAATATCTAATAGAGCAAAAATACACCTCGGAAAAACACTTGTATGCTTACGGAGCTTCTGCCGGTGGCTTACTAATGGGAGCCATTGTAAATTTAAATCCAGAATTGTATAACGGGATTTTAGTAGCAGTTCCTTTTGTTGATGTGGTTACCACCATGTTAGACGATACCATTCCACTAACGACTGGAGAATATGACGAGTGGGGAAATCCAAATAATGAAGACTATTACCATTACATGAAATCCTATTCACCTTATGACAATATTGAGGCCAAAGCCTATCCAAATATGCTTGTAACAACGGGTTTACACGATTCGCAGGTGCAATATTGGGAACCCGCAAAGTGGGTTGCAAAGTTAAGAGCGTTAAAAACGGATACTAATAAATTACTTCTTCATACCGATATGGATTCGGGTCATGGTGGTGCTTCGGGCCGTTTTGAAAGCCTAAAAGAAGTGGCCATGGAATATGCCTTTTTATTAGATTTAGAAGGAATTAATCGGTAATAAAAAAAAATTATCTTATTTTTGTCAGGTTTTAGGTTACAAATGCTAATAATATTTTGCGTTTTAGCTTATAAAAAACATTTATGAAACACAAAAATCAAGTTTTTGATAATGTATTGGATTTAGTAGGCAAAACACCGCTTATTAGGCTTAATAAAATCGCTTCCAGGTTCAAGGGTAATTTTTATGCAAAAGTTGAATCTTTTAACCCAGGACAGTCTTCAAAGGATAGAATAGCACTTTATATCATAGAAGAAGCGGAGAAAAAAGGAATTTTAACACCCGGTGACACCATCATTGAAACAACTTCTGGTAATACAGGTTTTAGTATTGCCATGGTTAGTATCATTAAAGGTTACGATTGCGTTTTAGCAGTAAGTTCTAAATCTTCAGCAGATAAGATCGATATGCTTAAAACCATGGGTGCAAAGGTTTATGTTTGTCCCGCACACGTTAGTGCAGATGATCCAAGATCATATTACCAAGTAGCTAAGCGTTTACATGAAGAAATGAAAGGCTCGGTTTACATCAATCAGTATTTCAATCAATTAAATATTGATGCACATTATAAATCCACGGGGCCTGAAATTTGGAAACAAACTGAAGGTAAAATAACGCATTTGGTGGCTTGTAGTGGCACGGGAGGAACTATTTCTGGAACTGCAAAATACTTAAAAGAACAATCCCGACGCTTCGGTACAAACATTAAGGTTATTGGTGTTGATGCTTTTGGTTCTGTTATAAAAAAATACCATGAAACCAGAGAGTTTGATGAAAAAGAAATTTATCCTTACCGGATCGAAGGTTTAGGAAAAAATTTGATACCAACGGCAACAGATTTTGATGTTATTGATGAGTTTGTAAAAGTAACGGATGAAGAAAGCGCGCACATGGCAAGAGCTATTGCAAAATCTGAAGGCTTATTTGTTGGATACACATCTGGTGCAGCAATGCAAGCTATTAAGCAATTAGGAGAAGATGGGGAGTTTAAAAAGAACGATAATGTTGTTATTATATTTCCAGACCACGGCTCACGTTACATGAGTAAAGTTTACAGCGATAAATGGATGAATGAACAAGGCTTTTTCGATAGTATTAACGAAGCCTCATCCCAAAAAATACAGTATATAAAATAGTTTTATAACGCCCATATAAAAGAGATAACATTGTTTTTATGACAAAATGTTATCTCTTTTTTTATTTTATTGATAATTGAGCATCAAAAATTATGTTCGATGCATATAAATATTTAATTTTGCACAACTAGCTAATAACTAAAACTTTCACTAAAAATGCTTAAATTTACTTTTAAGCACTTCCTAAGATCATGTTTTTCGTTTTAGCTGGTTCTTGATTTTAATAGCAATAACACACAGTAAATGAAGGATTTATTTGAAAAAATTTATAAAGACAAAGGGCCATTAGGTAAATGGGCTTCGCAAGCAGAAGGCTATTTTGTTTTTCCAAAATTAGAAGGAGAGATTTCTAACAGAATGAAATTTCAAGGAAAAGATGTAATTACTTGGAGTATTAATGACTACCTGGGTCTTGCAAATCATCCAGAAGTACGTAAAGTGGATGCTGAGGCCGCTGCGCAATACGGTTCGGCATACCCAATGGGTGCTAGAATGATGTCTGGTCACACCGATTTACATGAAAAATTACAAAATGAATTAGCTGCTTTTGTTAGTAAGGAAGCAGCTTATCTTTTAAATTTCGGATACCAAGGTATTTTATCTACAATTGATGCATTAGTATCTAAAGATGATATTATTGTTTATGATGTTGATGCACATGCTTGTATAATTGACGGTGTGCGTTTACATATGGGTAAACGTTTTACATACAAACATAATGATATTGAAAGTTTAGAAAAGAACTTAGAGCGTGCTACTAAAATGGCAGAACAAACAGGCGGAGGCATATTGGTTATTTCCGAAGGCGTGTTTGGTATGCGTGGTGAACAAGGACGTTTAAAAGAAATTGTAGCATTAAAGAAAAAATTTAATTTCAGGTTTTTAGTTGATGATGCCCATGGTTTTGGAACTTTAGGTAAAACAGGAGCTGGAGCAGGTGAAGAGCAAGGTGTTCAGGATGATATTGATGTGTATTTTGCAACCTTTGCAAAATCTATGGCGAGTACAGGAGCATTTATTGCAGCAGACCAAGAAATTATAGATTATTTAAAATATAACCTGCGTTCGCAAATGTTTGCAAAATCTTTGCAAATGCAATTGACTGTTGGGGCTTTAAAGCGATTGGAAATGCTTAAAACCATGCCAGAGTTGAAAGAAAACCTATGGACAATTGTTAATGCCTTGCAATCTGGATTAAAAACCCGTGGTTTTGATATTGGGACTACACAAAGTTGTGTAACTCCTGTATATTTAAAGGGTAGTATTCCAGAGGCTATGGCATTGGTAAGAGACCTACGTGAAAATTATGGAATATTCTGTTCTATAGTGGTTTACCCTGTGATACCTAAAGGATTAATTTTACTTAGAATGATTCCAACAGCGACTCATACCTTACAAGATGTAGAAGAAACTTTAGATGCTTTTGAAGCTATTAGAGAACGTTTGGATAATGGAACGTATAAACGCTTATCGGCGGCAGTTATGTCGGCCATGGGTGAGTAATATAATAATATTTTGATTCATTAGTGTCCGATTAAAGAGTCAAGACCGCTTCGCTAATAGCCCCGAAATTTCGGGGAAGAACATAGACTTGATTGTAGCTAATTGATAAACAGCGAACTTTAAATTCAAAATATTCTAAAAAATAAAATTTTTTCCCCGATAGCGGGACGTAATAAGCAAGCCCTTTTTTTTATAAACTTAGAAAACCCTGTGTTCACAAAGGTTTTCTTTAAATCAATTATTTTGAATCGGATTTTTTTGTTTTAAAGGTATCAATGTCTATTTTCTAACATCTAACATCTAACATCTAACATCTAACATCTATCAGCGTATGCGTTCTATCCTCTTATTTTAGCCAATATCTTTTCTAAACGTTTTCCGACGTTTATAAACCTCAGGATAAAAATGTTTCCATATTTGTTTAATAGCGGTATTATTCTCTAATTCTGGTGTTCTAAAACAGGTTTGAATCCCTTTTTCGGTAAATGTTTCATAGTATTCATTGAAAATAACGGCGTGCACCCCTTTATTCTGATAATCGGGATGAATACCAATTAAATAGAAAATAACATCTTTACTATGCTTCTTTGCATGCAAAATATGTCTGAATCCAAAAGGAAAAAGCTTTCCGTTCATTTTTTGTAAAGCTTTTGAAAATGCTGGCATTACTATGGCGAACCCAATTAGTTTATCGTTTTTATCCACTACAAATTTTATATATTCTGGGTTTACGAAACTGATAAATTTCTTTTTGAAATATTCTTTTTGAACATCATTTATAGCAACAAAGGATGATAAAGATGCATAACTGTCGTTAAATAAATCGAACATTTTATCGGCATAGGGCATGACTTCACTCGTTTTTGTGAATTTTAAAGCCGTTAATTGATAGCGTCTTTTTATTAATTCCTGTGCTTTTTTAAAGAATTCCGGTTTTACATTTTCAAATGGAAACTTACTTTCAGAGTACTCTTTTTCAATTTTAAAACCTGCTGCTTCATAATGTTTTACGTAATAAGGATGGTTATACCATGTAACCATTGGCGCAATAGATTCAAAGCCTTCAGTCATTACTCCAACTTTATCTAAATTTGAAAATCCAACAGGGCCTTCAACATAATCTAAGTTTTTTTCTTTCCCAATGTCATTAACCTTTTCTAATAAAATGTTGGAAACTTCTAAGTCGTCAATAAAATCAAACCAACCAAAACGCATTTTTTTAATACTTTGGTCTTTTACTTCCAGCCAATTTATAATGGCTGCAATTCTACCTACTATTTCATCGTTTTTGTAAGCTAAAAAGAGTCTAGCTTCTGCATCCTTAAAAACGGGATTTTCGGTTTTATCAAAGGTTTTCATTTCCTGACTAATAATAGGAGGGACCCAGTATTTGGAGTCTTTATATAGTTTAAACGGAAACTTTATAAAAGCTTTTAAATCTTTTTTTGTTTTTACTTCTTGTAGTGTAATCATATGTATATTATAAATCTCGGTATTTTAATTATCACCAAAATCTATATTGTCTCGTTTTTGTTTTTTTATGGGCTCATCTGTATCAGGATCATCTCCCTTTTTTCTCTTTTTTCCTTTTTTATTGGAACGTCTTTTTCCTTCATCTTTAGCCGAAGTCCCATTATCTATTTCTTTGTCTTTATGAAAATCCAAACGATAGGACATGCCAAAATTCACGCTAAAAACAGAAGGCGTATCTTTAGTATTGAATGTTAAAGCGGTGTCTAGCTGGAAATCTTTGCTCCATAAATAGGCGCCACCAAATCTAAATAAATTATCTGCATAAAAATCACTCTGAATACCTTGAGCTTCGCCAAAAATAACCCATTGCGGATTAAAAGAATGTGTTAATGTTAGTATATATGAGAAATCCGATTGATCGGTGCCTATTCTATCTTTAATTAAGTTCATTACAAACACCCAACCACCAGCAAAATTATTTTGAGTAGCAAGCATTATTTTCGGACTAACACCTTCAACTCCAGGCGCTGTATAGGGGTTGTTTTCAGTATCATAATTCATTCCAGCATAAACTGCTACTGCTGGAATTAATGACCTCCATTTGAAACTATGGTTTGCTTTCCAACTGTATAAATCAGGTTTATTTGCGGCTTCATTTTTATAGGGATCGAAAACTAAATATTTAGCACCAATAGCTACGGTTTTAAAGTTTGAACGCTTATTTTCAGGAGATAAATTAGAGGTGAATGTTTTTGTATCGTTTTGGTAAGTGCCTTCAATATTTAATTCAAGCTCTTCCCATAGTAATCCGTATCTAACAGCAAAATCAGCTCCAAAACCAGACACTTCGTATGCCGTTGCAGGTGTTCGTTCTTCATTTATGATGTAGGGGCCAACCTCAAATTGCGCCACCTTTGTACCTACTGAAAACGCACTTCGTGACACGCCAGGTCTGTTGGAGTTTATGACATCTGTATATTGGCTAAAAGCTTCAGTGGTAATTAAGCTTAAAATTAAAAATAAAGTAGATTTGATTGGGTTCATAATTAAGGTTTTAGATGGCATCCAAGGCTTTATTACCTTTTTAGTTTATCAATTTTCAATTAAAGGGTTCCCAAATATAGATATTTTATACTTTTTTTATCATTTTTGAATGATTTTTAAACGTACAGATTTGTATTTTTGTTTTAAGTTTTAATCAAAAGTTTTAGTAATGGGTTTATTAAGAACCATATTTATAATTGTTTTAGTCTATTATATTTTTAAAATACTTTCAAGAATTTTTGCGCCTTTTTTAGTAAAGTATGCTGCAAAAAAAGCAGGGGAACGTTTTGGAGGTCAGTTTCAAGGGCAATCAAAACAAGAGCAAGTTAAGAAAGAAGGTGAAATATCTATTGATAAAATGCCACCAAAATCTAAATCATCGAATAACGATGTTGGTGATTATGTGGATTACGAAGAAATTGATTAATTTCACGTCCAGCATTTTACTTAAAATATTTTCATGCCATTTTCAATAAAACGATTTATCCCGCATATCCTAGTTCTTATTGGGTTTGTTGTAGTATCCTTAGCGTATTTTAATCCGGTTTTACAAGGAAAGCAAATCTTCCAGAGCGATATCATGCAATATATTGGCATGAGTAAGCAACAAAAGGATTTTAAAGCCAATACAGGTGAAGAAACGTACTGGACAAATGGCGCTTTCGGTGGTATGCCAACCTATCAATTGGGTGCAAAATACCCACATAATTACATCAAAAAACTAGATTTAGCACTTCGTTTTTTACCCAGACCAGCCGATTATTTATTTCTTTATTTACTCAGTTTTTACATTCTACTTTTAGTTTTAAAAGTCGATTTTAAACTCGCTGCATTGGGCGCCTTGGCCTTTGGTTTTTCCACGTATTTAATAATAATCCTAGGAGTTGGCCACAACAGTAAAGCGCATGCTATTGCTTATATGCCTTTGGTTTTAAGTGGTATATTACTGGTGTTCCAGCGAAAATATATAGCAGGGTTTTTGCTAACGGTAGTTGCGATGGGCTTGGAAATAGTAGCCAATCATTTTCAAATGACGTACTATTTGATGTTTTTGGTTATTGTGTTGGGAATTGCTTATTTAATTGATGCTTATAAGAAAAAGGTATTACCGCATTATTTTAAATCTATAGGTGTTTTAATAGGTGCCGTTGTTTTGGCGATTGCTTTAAATGCCACAAGTATTTTAGCAACACAAGAGTATGTAAAAGAAAGCACGCGAGGAAAAAGTGAATTGACAATAAACCAAGATGGCTCATTAAAAGAAGTGACTTCTGGGTTGGATAGAGATTACATTACGCAATTTAGTTACGGTTTTGCAGAAACCTTTAATTTGTTTATCCCACGTTTTATGGGAGGTGGTACCTATGACGATGTTGGAAAAAATTCTGCTACTTACGAAGCTTTTAGAAAACTAGGCGCAACCACCACGCAAGCAGCACAAGAAGCTAAGAGCGCGCCAATGTATTGGGGCGAGCAACCAATTGTTGAAGCACCTGCTTATGTTGGTGCCATTGTATTGTTTTTATTTGTATTGGGTTTGTTTTTAGTAAAAGGCAGATTGAAATGGTGGCTTGTTGGTGGAACTATTTTGTCGTTATTATTATCATACGGGAAGAATTTGTCTTTTTTAACCGATTTCTTTATCGATTATGTACCACTTTACAACAAGTTTAGGGCGGTAACGTCAATACAGGTTCTTTTAGAATTATGTGTTCCTGTCTTAGCCGTTTTTGCATTAGTGAGATTGTTCAATGATTTTGAAAAGAAAGAAGATAAACTAAAAGCATTAAAATATACTACGGCAATTACAGGTGGTTTAGCGTTGGTTTTCTTGTTGTTTAAAACATCATTATTTGATTTTGTTGGTGTTAATGATGGATTTTACCGTCAGAATTACGGTCAGGATTTTGTTGATGCTTTAAAAGAAGACAGAAAAACCATTTTTACTGAGGACACTGTCAGAAGTTTAGTTCTTGTGCTTTTGGGTGCCGGATTAATTTATGGCTATTTAAAAGATAAGCTAAAGAAAAAATGGGTTATTGTAGGCTTTGGTGTTTTGTTTCTATTTGATTTGGTTGGTGTGGATAGGCGCTATGTAAACAACGATGACTTTGTAACTGCAATTCAAGTAAATAAGCCATTTCAAGCGAATGAAGCCGATAAAGAAATTTTAAAGGATAAATCGTATTACCGTGTGTTCGATTTGGTTTCAGGTGCTGCAAAACCTTCTTATTTCCATAATTCACTAAATGGCTACCATGCAGCGGAATTAAAGCGATATAGCGAGGTTTTCGATTGGTATATTTCAAAAAACAACATTAATGTGCTCAATATGTTCAATACTAAATATATTATCGCACAGGATGAAAACGGAACCGTTTTCCCATATACCAATAAAGAGGCTAATGGTCCAGCTTGGTTTGTAAAAAAGATAAGGCTGGTTAATTCTGCAAATGAAGAAATTAAGGCTTTAGATAGTTTGGATAATAAAAATATTGCTGTTTTAAATAATTATGACTTTGGAAGTAGATTTAAGTCTGAGGGTGCTCCAAGTTATAAATTAGATTCTTTGGCTTCAATAAGGTTGAAAGAGGTAAAACCTAATTACTTAAAATACGAATCAAACAATTCAAATGACGGATTTGCGGTGTTTGCAGAGGTTTACTATGGAAATGGTTGGAAAACCTTTATTGACGGTGAGGAAACTGCACATATACGTGTAAATTATACGTTACGCGGACTTCCAGTTCCTGCTGGAAAACATACGATTGAATTTAAGTTTGATCCAGACGTTGTGAAAACTGGAAGTAAAATTGCTCTAGCGAGTTCTATTTTATTAGTATTGTTATTGCTTGGAGGTTTGTTTTATGAGGTTAAGAAAAGGTAGTTGTCATTCCTGCGAAAGCAGGAATCCAGTATTAATTTAGTTTCAATTTTAAAGATTCCCTTCTTCAAGGGAATGACAAAAATGATTAAAAAAAAAGTACTCATTATAACATATTATTGGCCCCCAGCAGGTGGTCCTGGGGTGCAACGTTGGCTGAAATTTGTAAAATATCTTCCTGAATTTGATATTGAACCCATAGTTTATAGTCCTGAAAATCCAAAATATCCGTTAATTGATGAGAGTTTACTATCTGAGGTTTCAAAAGATATAACCGTTTTAAAACAGCCTATAAAAGAACCTTACAAATTAGCAGGGTTATTTTCAAAAAAAGCTTCAAAAACTATTAGTAAAGGCATCATTCCCCAACAAAAAAAGCAAAGCTTTATTGAAAAAGCAATGCTCTATGTTCGTGGTAACTTCTTTATCCCAGATGCTCGTAAAAGTTGGATAAAGCCTTCTTTGGCATATCTTTCAGGATATATTTCAAATGAAAATATTCAAACTATAATTACTACGGGGCCGCCACATAGTTTGCATCTTATTGGTTTGCAATTAAAAGAAAAACTAGGCGTGAAGTGGTTGGCAGATTTTAGAGATCCGTGGACAACCATTGGCTATCACAAACAGTTAAAGCTCACCGAAGCTTCCAAGCAAAAACATGAAGCGCTTGAAAAACAGGTTTTAAATACTGCGGACCAAATTATAGTTACCAGTTCAGTTACTAAAAAAGAGTTTCAGAAAATTACTAATAAACCTATTGAAGTGATAACGAATGGATATGATAACGAGTCCATTGAAGGTGTTTCACTCGATTCTAAATTTTCATTAGCGCATATTGGGTCACTTTTATCAAAACGGAATCCGGAAATATTGTGGCAAGCTTTGTCTGAATTGGTCAAAGAAAACAATCGATTTGCCAAGGATTTACAATTAACTTTTGTTGGTTCTGTGAGCGAAAACGTATTGAATTCAATTGAAAAATATAATTTAAGCAATCATGTAAATAATGTGGGTTATCTTTCACATAAAGAATCCATTAGATATCAAAAAAAATCACAAATAGTATTACTTGTTGAAATAGATTCTGAAGAAACAAAATGCATCATTCCTGGTAAATTGTTTGAATACTTAGTTTCAGATCGACCCATACTTGCCATTGGTCCAAAAGGCTCAGATGTAGAACATATCATTAAAGAAACCAATACAGGAAACTACTTTAATTACGATGATTACGAGTCATTAAAATCGATTATCTTAACGCATTATAAAGCTTTTCTAAATGGTGATTTAAAGGTTTACCCTATAGGTTTGCAAAAATACCATAGAAAAGCATTAACTAAATCGTTGTCCGAACTCTTATGATGGGAATTGTAGCATCACAATCTTTTAAGAATATTATTACTACCTATCTGGGGTTTATGTTTGGTGCTATTAATACACTGTTTCTTTACACTAAATTTTTAAGCGATGAGTATTATGGAATGGTAGGCTATATGCTCTCTTTGGCTTATGTAATCATGCCGCTAATGGCTTTTGGTGTGAACAATACATTAGTTAAATTTTATTCATCGTTTAAAACACGGGTGTCGCTCAATAGCTTTTTAACACTCATGTTGTTTTTGCCCATAGTCATTATAGTTCCTATCCTATTTATTACTCAATTGGGGTATGAAACTATTGGTAATTTTCTATCAGAGAAGAACACCATCATTAAAGGCTATTTATGGCATACCGTTATTATTGCTATTTCTTTAGCTTATTTTGAGGTGTTTTTTGCTTGGGCAAAGGTACAAATGCAAACGGTTTTTGGGAATTTTATGAAAGAGGTGTTTCATAGAGCAGGAGCGATGTTACTATTGTTTTTGTTGCATTTCAATGTTATTAATCTTGAGCAATTCATGTGGGGTTTGGTTCAGGTTTATGTTTTAAGAATGTTAATTATGAACGTTTATGCCTTTAGTATTAAACTTCCTGTTATTACATTTAAAAAAGTGAATAATTTAAGTCGTATTTTAAAGTATTCATCATTAATAATTATTGCAGGTTCGATAGCAACCATACTTTTGGATGTTGATAAAGTGATGCTTGGGTATTATATTCCAATAGAAGAAATTGCATATTATAGCGTTGCCATTTTTATTGCCGCTGTTATTGCAGTACCACAACGGGCAATGCATCAAATATTATTGCCATTATCAGCCAAATATTTAAACGAAAGGGATTTTGAAGCTTTAGACGATTTATACAAACGTAGTTCGCTGAACTTATTTATTGTTGGCGGATTTATTTTTTTATTGATTGTTTTAAATATCAATCAGTTGTATCTTATTATTCCTGAGGAATTTAGCGTAGGTCTTTTTGTGGTGTTTATTATCAGTATAGCAAAACTTTATGATTCGCTACTAGGGAGTAATAATGCCATTTTATTTAATAGCGACTACTATAGAATAGTACTGGTTTTAGGGGTGATACTCGTAATATTAATGGTTTTGCTAAACATGATTTTTATACCATTATTTGGTATCAACGGAGCTGCTATAGCCACGTTTTTAGCAATCTTCTTTTACAATTCAATAAAACTATTCTTTGTTTATAAAAAATTTAAAATCTTACCTTTTACTGCAAACACCTTTAAAATAGGATGTTTTATTTTTCTAGGTGTTGTGGCATTCTACTTCTGGGAATTTCCATTTCACCCTATTGTTAATATTGGCTTGAAATCTTTATTAATAGGATTTATTTACTTGTATTTTGTTTACAGGTTTGATTTTTCTGAAGATATAACTGCACTTATCAACAAGCTTTTAAAACGGAAGTAGCTATTTGTGAATTGTTTCATGTGATTTCTCCTTTTTCGCAGGAAAGACTTCTGCTTCAAAAACTAATGCTCAGTTACGTCAAACCTGAAAGGTGGGGTGTCAAATTTGAAGTATCTAAAATTTAAAATTTCGTTCTCTTTTTTTATTTTCAATAATGAATTTAAAAATGACCTAAAGTCTTTATTTTACTAACTTTTTAGGTTTTTAAACACCGAAAAAGTTTAAAAAACAGACCGAACGATTTTTTATGAATACGCACAAATTTGACACCCCACCTCACAGGTTTTAAAAACCTGTGAGGTCTAAAAACGTTTTAATCCCCAATCCCCTTCAAAGAATCTATCTGCTTTTGTAAACGTTCAATTTCGTCAGCTTTCTTATCCACCGCTGGAATATTAGTTATGGAATCTTTAACGGTTTCAGCAATATCAATGTCTTTAGTTTCCTCAACAAAATAATAACCAATGCCTTCACTCGCTCTCCAAGCCTCGTTTAGCTGGTCATAAACCGTTTTATCCCATTGGCTTGGGTGTTTTACATCAATCCAAATCACATCTCGATACTCACTATCAATCAACGCTAAATCTGGAGTTGCCGAACCATCAAAATTATCAGATCCTTCTCGAATTGCAGAAATTGTTCCTAAGAAAAACATACGTTTTCTGCCCGCTAAATCTTTAATATAGGGTCGGAACTCAACGGGTTTATTAACACTCCAATCAAACTCTTTACGCGATTCAATAACTTTCAATGGCATTGCCGAAACACCGGCGTAACCTTGCTTCTTTGAAGCATGATCGTAATAATACATCTTATCGGTGCCATCGGCAGGAATAAAAACGCTATACGTTAAACTGGTGCGCTCATCGCCTATAGGCTCTAAACCAAACCAATGATATAATCCGCTATATCCATCAGAATCAGTATCTGAAAAATCAAAATCGGTAACAAAAGGTTGCTGATTTTGGTCGTCTGGTAAATCAGGAATTTTTACTGCAGTTTCCATATTCCATGGTAACGGATCGCTAAAACCTCCAATAAATTTTAAAGATTCGGCTTGTAAACGTGATATTTTTTCGGCTAGTGTATTCTGACGTGTTAAATACGGATAGTTCTTCATGTTTTCTGGACTTACATAAGTACCCTTCCCTATCAAAATACGCTCTATGTAATCATTAAAATCATGTTCACCATTATCGATAACCATAACGCCACCAAACGTTGGATACGGGAATAAAAATCCTTTCCACTTCACTAAACTCACCACTTGCACCCATTGTCCCGTATCGTTTTTCATATAATACGTATCGCTAGGTTCAAGCATAAATAATTGAAAAAAATTAAAACGTTGTACTACCGCATTGTAGGTATTTCTACTAAACTTTAACGATTCACCAATTGAAAAAGTAACTGGTATTCTGTTTTCGCTTGAGAATCTAGGAAAAGGTGTTGTACTCGATACCGAAAAAACTTCTTCAGTATTATCTGTTATACCTTGCCAAACATATTTTTCGGTAGGTTGAATAGCCATCGTCCATTTGTTTTCATCATCAACTCGTACCAAATGCGGTAACGATACATCTTTGGTTTCACCCACACTTTCGTTTGCCATTGAAAAGACATTTCGTAGTGGCTGTATACGCTCATTTTGGGTTAATGGGAGTTCGTTAATTTCAACACGATTTAAATGATTGAAAACATTATACGTTTTCATATAATCGTACATTTTGAAATGCCAACCGACAACGTATAAAATTCCGAAGAAAACAACCAGTAAAGCCAGTATTCCCAGTCTACCTCCTGTACTTGCCGAACTTCTGAACTTTCTTAATCCAAAAAATAAAACAATAGCACTTAATAGAATGATGAAAATATATTTTCTAACAAACAATAAAGCAGGTTGATAATCGTCGCGTAAAACAAACAACGCAATGAGCAATATTAACGAAATAATTACTGTTCGTACCTTTTGTTTTTTGCCTTTATTCCAATAGTTTTTAATCATATCTTTTGTCATTCCTGCGAAAGCAGGAATTTTATTAATTCAACTTATTTTTCGACTGTAAACTGCAACTGAATACTGTTTACTTATAGTAATCCTTTATCTTTTAAGCGTTCTCTGGCACTTTTTTCTTCAGGCTTTGGTTCCTTAGAAATTTCTTTTTTTGCTTCTGTAATCACTTTAGGTTTTTCGGTTTTTAAATCCTCAATAAAATCTTTTCCTTTTTCAAACGTATGGTTTACCATATCTTCCAAAGAATCACTTTTTTCTTCTATAACTTCAGAAGATTTAAATATGAGATTTGCCAGATATGTTCCAGCTAAAGTTCCAAAAATCATGGATGCAAAAATGGAAATGGTTGCTAGGTCAATAGGAATTAAAAAACGGGTGATAATTATTCCGATTAAGAAGAGAAAACCAATAAAAACCAATCTAATAATGAATTTTTGCTGATAAACAAATCCTGTTTTATCAGTTGGTTTCATCTGTAAGTCTTTGGAATACATCAGTTTATTAAAAAAACGGTACAATTTATTGCCGTGTGATTCGCGCCAATACAATAAGGCTCCAAATAATATTGAGGCGATGAATACGATGAGTTCTAGTGTCATAATAATAAG
>TARA_R110002111_G_scaffold77645_4_pt1 | contig 14645 bp, 9 predicted proteins | sample TARA_R110002111 | Tara Oceans TARA_R110002111 (sample SAMEA4397363) | marine metagenome | biome: Polar Biome; feature: [ZZZ] marine water layer (ENVO:01000295); material: water (ENVO:00002006), including particulate matter (ENVO:01000060) such as... | depth 199 m | reverse complement strand
ATACTACTAAAAAGGATATTGAGATTGATAAAAAGGACTCGGCTGAATTGAAAGCTGAAGGAGCGGTTATCTTTCCCTTTATGGCTTTTGGAACGTCAAAAAAAATAGAACCTGAATCTATATTGATAACAAATGCAACGGTTTGGACCAATGAAAAAGAGGGTATTCTTGAAAATACGGATGTTTTGCTTTCCGATGGAAAAATCGCCGAAATTGGTAAAAACCTAAAATCCAAAACCACTAAGACCATCGATGGCACGGGAAAACATTTGACACCGGGCATCATTGATGAACATTCCCATATTGCCCTAAGTGCGGTCAACGAAATTGCCGCCAACTCTGGTATGGTGCGTATGCAGGATGTGTTGAATTCCGAAAATGCTGGAATATACAGAGCCTTAGCGGGAGGGGTCGTTGCAGCACATCTTCTGCACGGATCTTCGGATCCTATAGGCGGGCAGTCCGCATTGATTAAACTTAAATGGGGCGAGAACCCCGAAGGTCTCAAAATCAGCAACGCTGCTCCTTTTATCAAGTTCGCTTTGGGAGAAAACCCAAAAAGATCGAAAAGCGCGCCTTCCATTCGTTTCCCAAGGAGTTTAATGGGACTTGAGCAGTTTTATTCCAATGCATTCACGGAAGCCCTAGACTATAGAGAAGAATGGAATCGCTATAACGGGCTTGATAAAAAACAAAAAAGTAGAGCCGTTGAACCAAGAAGGGATTTGTTAAAAGAAGCTATGTTGGAGATTGTGGAAGGCAGACGGTTTATTTCCGCCCATTCCTATCAACAGAAAGAAATGCTGATGTTGATGGATGTTGCAAACAGATACGGTTTTACCATAAACACCTTTACCCATGTCTTGGAAGGCTACCGTATAGCAGATAAGATGCTTGAACATGGGGTCGGCGGAAGTACATTTTCAGACAAGTGGAACTTTAAATGGGAAACCCGTAACGCCATTCCTTACAACGCTACCATAATGAACAATGTAGGTGTCTTAACCGCCATCAACTCCGATAGCCAAGAAACCATAAGACACCTAAACCATGAGGCTGCCAAATCGATTAAATATGGAAATACAAGTACGGAGGATGCGCTGAAAATGATAACCTTAAACCCTGCAAAGCTTTTACACTTGGACGATACCATGGGAAGTATAAAAAAAGGGAAATCGGCCGATGTGGTGCTATGGTCTGGCCCGCCGCTATCTGTTTACTCCAAACCCGAAAAAACCATCATTGAAGGGGCTATCTATTTTGATATAGAACGGGATAAAATGCTTAGGGAGAAAAACGAGCAGGAACGATCTCGAATCATTCAATTGATGGGCACTAAAGAAGCAAGGGCAAAAGCAACTTCAAAAGTTTCAAATGTAAAGCCAGAGTTTGATTGTGAATATCTGGAAATGGAAATGGGCAACTAAAAATAAAACAGACAAAAAATGAAACACTATAAATTAATAATTATCTTCTGTTCGGTTCTGATTTTTAACAATATGGATCTGGTTTTCGCTCAGCAGCTAATACCCAAACCAGCAGCTGCACAATCATCCCCTATTTTACTGGTTGGCGGCACCGTGCATACGGGAACCGGAGGCGTTCTGGAAAACACCTCCGTAGGCTTTAAAGACGGGAAAATCACCTATGTGGGAAGTTTAGAAAAATTGGGAACGCAAAAAGCGGATTATCAAATTATGGATATAAGCGGACAGCATATTTATCCTGGATTCATCCTATTGAATTCCTTGATAGGCATCGAGGAAATTAGCGGAGTCCCCCACTCCAACGATAAACTGGAAGAAGGGGATATAAACCCAAGCTTAAAAACGGTTTTCGCCTTTGATACCGGGTCTGAACATATACCCACCTTACGATTTAATGGGATTTTGTTTGTTGAAAGCATACGATCGGGAGGGTTGATTTCCGGTACTTCGGCCCTTATGGAACTGGATGGATGGAGTTGGCAGGAAGCAGTTTATAAAGAGGAAGCTTCAATACATTTACATTGGCCGGCTTCAACCTCAAGCTCCTATGATAAGGCGACCAAAACCAGAAGTATTAAAAAAAGCACGTCTTACGATTCCAAAATAGAAGAGCTTAAGCAATTATTTTCGGCAGCAAATTCCTATAAAGAAATTAAGGACAAAAAAACGAACTTAAAACTTGAATCCCTACAAGGTCTTTTTGATGGAAAAAAATCTTTGACCATACATGCCAACGAGCCTAAAGAAATTATTGAAAGTATTACGTTTGCCAAGTCATATAATATAAAGCAAATTATATTGGCAGCCTCCTACCCTGCGCTTTCGGTAAAGGCGTTTTTAAAAGAAAACAATATACCAATTATCTTACCGCCCACGTACGATTATCCAGATAATGACGGCATGCATTATGATGCTTACTATGCATTGCCCGCAGAACTTTCCAAAGCAGGTATTATAGTTGCCATAAGCCATTCCGGTATGCTCTCAACCTCTAGGAACCTTCCCTTTTACGCTGGTATGGCAGCTACTTTTGGCATGAAAAAAGAAGAGGCCCTAAAACTGATAACCTTAAATCCAGCAAAAATTCTGGGTGTGGACGATAGGCTGGGTACCATTGCCATTGGCAAGGATGCCAGCTTATTCGTCTCCAAGGGTGATGCCTTGGATGTACAAACAAATGACCTCACCCATGCATTTATACGTGGAAAAAGCTTAACCCTTGACGGATCTCATCAAGAAAATTTCAAACGCTATTCTAAAAAGTTTGGATTGAAAAACTAAAGGCATAAGGTATGAATATTGAAAAAGTGCTTATAGATTTTAGCAATTGGATATGGAATCTACCTTTATTAATATTGCTCGTGGGTGGCGGAATTTACTTTCTGATATACTCTAGGTTATTGCCATTTAAGCACTTTCTACATGCCATAGCGGTCATTCGCGGCAAATACGATGACAAGTCCAATGTGGGCGAGATCAGTGCTTTCAGGGCTTTGTCAACGGCATTGTCCTCTACCCTGGGAATGGGAAACATTTCGGGAGTTGCCATAGCTATTGGCATGGGCGGACCAGGCGCTCTTTTTTGGATGTGGGTAAGCGCATTGATAGGAATGGCTACCAAATATTACACCTGTTCCTTGTCCATAATGTATCGGGGAAAGGACGACTCTGGAGTGGTCCAGGGAGGCCCCATGTACGTCATCATGGAGGGGCTTGGAAAAAACTGGAAACCCCTTGCGGTATTCTTCTCGATAGCCGGTCTTTTTGGGTCCTTGCCCATTTTTACGGCAAATCAACTGACACAGGTATTAAATGATGTACTGCTGCCGGGTTTGGGCTATGAGGCCTCCACAAAGTCATCATTACTGATTGGAATCGTCATTAGCGTGATGGTCTCCATCGTTATTTTCGGGGGCATTCAGCGTATTGCCAATTATGCAAGTAAGCTCGTACCGTTCATGGTGGTACTCTATTTTTTATCGGTATCCTATATACTTCTGATAAACCATTCTGAGATTATTCCGGCATTTAAAGAGGTGTTCTTGGATGCCATGACCGGAGATGCGGTATTGGGAGGCAGCCTAGGCGCTTTAATCATTGTTGGGATAAGAAGGGCCGCATTTTCCAATGAGGCCGGCATAGGCACCGCACCCATGGCGCATGGGGCATCCAAAAACCTGGAACCGGTTAAAGAAGGTCTGGTTGCCATGCTAGGCCCTTTTATCGATACCATTGTAGTATGCACCTTAACGGCTATGGCCATTTTAGTGACCAACAGCTGGCAAAATCCAAATATGGGAGGTGTAACCGTTACCTTAAATGCCTTTATAAGTACAATGCCCGATTATGGCGCCATACTATTAGTGTTCATAGTATTTGTTTTTGCCCTTACCTCGTTGTTCACATACTCTTACTATGGAACCAAATGTATTTCGTTTCTTCTGGGTACACGTTATAAAAAAATCTATAATTATATCTATGTTGCCAGTATTAGCTTGGGTGCAATTTCTACCATGTCCGGCATTGTTGGCCTCATTGATATTAGTTTTGCGTTAATGTCCATTCCTACAATGCTTTCCGCAATTATTCTGTCTCCAAAAGTCAATAAAGCCACCCGTGCTTATTTTAAAAAATTACACTTAAAATCAAACGTAATCTAAATGCTGCTATGAAAAATTTTATGCTTTTTTTCTACCTACTAGGCTTTTCACTAGTTACGGTTCAAGCTCAAAAATTTCAAGGTCAGGGCCCTATTAAAATAGTCCCAACGTCTTCTAAACCCATACAGAAACAATGGAAGGGCAACTACTCCTTTGATGATGAAAACTTGACTTTTTCAAATGACTTTCAAGGTGCTAGGCTTAACGGAATTATTCACAACGAGGATGATACATATACCGCTTTGATTACTTCGGAAAACACACCCATAAACTCAAGCCCATGGTATGCCTTTAAGGTTTGGTCAAAAGAAAAAAAACAAATCAACTTAATTCTGACCTATCAAGAATCCGTTAAGCACAGGTATTATCCTAAGTTGAGTCATGATGGTATTCATTGGATGCCACTGGACTCGATCAATTACACGGAATACGACAAAGGCGCTAAAGATTTTGATCCAGATTCCCGACCCTTAAAAGTTAAAATAAAGCTGGAGGTAGGTCCGGATACGCTGTGGGTTGCCGGCCAAGAGCTGCATACGTCCAAACATGTAAACAATTGGATTAATACCCAGGCACAACAATCTTATATAGCTCAAAAAAGCATTGGAAAAAGTGCTGAAGGCAGCGATTTAAAGTTACTTACCATTGGTAAGGAAACCGGCAAAAATATGCTAATAGTTATTTCGAGACAACATCCACCTGAGGTTACCGGCTATCTTGCCATGAAATCGTTTGTTGAAACCATTGGTTCCGATAGCAAATTGGCCCGAAAGTTCAGAAGGAAATTCACGACCTATGTAGTGCCTTTGATGAACCCCGACGGAGTAGATAATGGGCATTGGCGCCATAATGCAGGTGGTATCGATCTAAATAGGGATTGGGCAAACTTCAATCAGCCAGAAACGCAGGCTGTAAAGACTTTTATGGAAAATAAAATTAAGGAAACCAAAGGAAAATTTTATTTTGGTATCGATTTTCATTCCACTTGGGACGATATTTATTATACGGTAGATGAGAAACTGGAAGGTAATATGCCAAACCTGATTCCTGATTGGTTAGAAAAAATAAAAGAAGCTATTGATTATTATGACCCCAATATACGCCCAAGCGATAAAATGGAACCAACAATTATCTCTAGAAATTATTTCTTTGTAAACTATGGTGCCGAAGCCTTGGTTTTTGAAATTGGTGATAATACCCCGAGAGATTTTTTAATGAAAAAAGGCAAAATAAGTGCTAACATTCTAATGGAAGTGATGCTGGACCGACTGGACTGATACATTAATTAATTGACCCTTAAAAACTACATAATCATTTTTTGTAACTGGGCATATAATACTCCCACCAATTGGTTATCTGGAGTTACAAAACCAGCAGATGGAAACATGTCTTGGGCAAAACCTCCGGGGAAATTATTGCCAAAGGTTTTAAATACGCTACTCCCAACAAAATCGCATTTAAATTGACTAATCAAATCCTTTAATGTTTTACCCTTTAAATCACCTTCACTTACATGCGTTTCATTATCTTCTATATCTGAAATCCCCCATGATTCCCCTATACTTTCTTGATTGTGGTTTTTATTTAATACTGTTTTTAACTTATTTCCACCCCATATACGATAGCTGTAAACTGGATTAGATTTTAAAGGGTATAATTCCATTTTGTTCAAGATTATTTAATAATTAAATATGTATTAGGTTGCATTGTTAATTCTCCGAGTAAAATATTCTCGTTCTTTTCTAATGCTATTTTCTTAGGATTTTCACCAAAATTAAAGTAGCATTTAATAGTATCTCCATTAAATGTTCTGGTAAAAGTTATGACATCATTTAAAAAAGACAGTTGTTTGTATTTTCCATATTGAAGTGCTGGCTCCGAATTTCGCAAAGCAATGAGTTTCTTATAATTGTTTAACAACGAATTTTCTTTTTTCTCTAAAGATGCTACATTTAAATAGGTATGATTTTCATGAACCTTTATCCAAGGGGTTTTATTTGAAAAACCAGCAAATTCAGTATCATTCCACTGCATCGGACTTCTAGATTTATCCCTATTATGGGTATTTCCTATTATAAGGGCTTCTTCTTTAGACTTTCCATTATCCAAAGACAAATTATAGTGTGTTCGACCTTGAATATCCATCATTTCATCTAATGAATTTGCCTCAATGTTTTCCATACCAATTTCTTCTCCATAATATATAAAAGGAACGCCCTTTGCTGTTAACATTAAAGCGGCTAAAGTTTCAGCTCTTTCAGGATTATTTTTTGCCAAACGATTTATAAGACGTGGCATGTCATGACTTCCAAAAAATAATGTTGGATAGTTGCTCATGTTTTTTTCCATACTTTGCAACTCATTAAATATTCGTTGTGCAGAAAACTCGGAAATACTTCCAAAATTAAAATTGAATATGACATCTAATAATTCTGTGCCTTGATATTGTTTTAGAACCTCAATTTTATTGCTTCCTATTTCTCCAACTATAAAACGGTTATCATATTCATTTACGGTCGAGCGGATGGTTTTCATAGCCTTTTTAACACCTTTTTGATTGATATCATTTAGGTGTTCCTGTTCTCCTTTTTCATTTGTTGGATTGTCTAAAGTGATACCTTCTGTAGTCAAAAAGTTGATAACATCCAACCGAAATCCGTCAACACCCATATCCAACCAAAACCTTAGGACATCCTGAATTTCTTTAACAACTTTTGGGTTTCCCCAATTAAGGTCTGCCATTTTAACATCAAACTGATGGTAATAATATTGGTTTGTTGTGCTATCCAATTCCCAAGCAGAGCCACCAAAAAAAGATTCCCAATTATTTGGCGCATCTTCCCAAATATAATAATCCCTATAGGGATTGTCTTTTGATTTTTTTGACTCTTTAAACCATTTTGATTCGGTGGATGTGTGATTTACCACCAAATCCATGATAATTTTAATGTCTTTTTGATGTGCTTTTTTTAAGAAATATTTAAAATCTTCCAAGGTTCCATAAGTTGAATCAATAGTGTAATAATCTGAAACATCATATCCGTTATCAACTTTTGGTGATTGCAGAAAAGGTGTTAACCAAATGCCTTTAATTCCCAAGTTTTGAATATAATCTAACTTGGATGTCAATCCTTTAAAATCGCTATAACCATCTCCGTTACTATCTTTGTAACTGGGCATATAAATTTCATAGAAAACGGTTTCTTTCCACCATGTTTCCTCTGACGAATCTGAAATAATCTTTGAATTGCAAGAAGAAATCAATAGTAAACATAAAAGAAATGGAACAACTGCTTTCATATTCTATTCTTTCGATGTATAGTGATAATCTATCACCACCTCATTTGCATATAATTTTCCGCTTTTCTCTGAAATAACAGCTTCTTGAGGAACAAAAACTAATAAAGTTGAATATTCTTTGGCTATATTAAAAGTAAAACTACCTGTTACTTTTTCAGCAATAAATACCCTTTGAATGGCATCATAAATCTTTACTTCTTGTGCTCCTGTTGAAATGGTTACGGCTTTAACTTCTGGGTTTGGATTGTAATATAGATATGAAGGATGTGCCTTCGATTTATAAAAATCTGTTGCCAACAAATCTAACTGCAAGATATTAGCAACGTTGGTTTTGGAAATAATGGCTCCAGCAATGCCTACATGTCCACTTCCATAGACACTGAATTGGGACACCTTCGGATTGTCTTTGTTCCATTTCATTCCATCACCTATTGCAACAGGCGCTTTTAAGTCTAAATACAGCCCTTCCTCTTTATAATGAGAACTTTTTATAAGGCCTTCGTAAGCAATGACGCCTTTAGTATGTGCTTTCTCTTCAGGAATTGTTTGATGATCATCTGGAATTTCATAGGGGTAAAATAACCGTGATGCATTCGCGGCATTCAACATCCATTTCCCTATGGCATTGGCATAACGTTGGTCGTATCTAACCATGGGCACCAATGGCCACATGGTATCGTAGGTATTCATTAAAAATCCAAAACCTCCATGGTCTACAGTGCTTCCAACTATTCCCGAAACATCGTAACCATTCCAATTGTTAACAAGAACACCCCAACCTTCTCTACAGACCGAGGTACCATCAAAAGTCCAATCCAATAGTTTTGAATACTCATAATTGGTGCCTTCTTCGGCATTTAATCTGGCAGCAACATAAGCTCCAAAAGGCATTAATATTTCATAAAACCTATTTTCTTTCTGATTTAATAAAGCTTCCAATGCTGATTTCGCTCCTTCTAAATATTTGGCGTCTTTAAATTTTTGATAGGCAGCATACAATACATAAGCATGTCCTGCAGCCACATCTTCTTGTGCACAAATCCAACTTTTGGTTGGTTCCATTGTGGCATAATTAAAAAAGGAATATCCATAGTCACCGTTTAAAACAGTATCAGCCTCATAAAATTTATTGGCTACAGAGCGTAAAATAGGTTCAAAACCCGGCTCGTTTGGATAAAAATCCGCAACCGCATAAAATAGCACGTTGGGATACACATCATACCACCAATCGCGCGCATAACCACCACCTAATTGAGCTACCTCTGGGCTCGTATTGTTCATTATAATATCCCATTTCGTTTCAGAATTGAAATAATTTTTTAGCATGCCTGCATAATCTTCACCGTTCTGGTTCGATTTATCTATGCCTACCAAACTGCCTCCTAATACAGAGCCAATACTGGCCAAAGATTCATGAAAAATACCGTCGTAATGTTCTAGTCCTTGTCTAACATCGCCCATAGCTGTATAAATTCCGTATGTTTCCTGATCAACGTTTTTACGGGAATTATCTTTCCAGATCAAAGGCCAATACATGCCGGTTTGGTTTGGGTCGTACACTAAGCTATCATAATCCTTTGCTATCTGGTTAAAGTCGATAATTTTGAATGGTTTTGGTAAATTGGGCATGGCATCAATCCGGCTCAATTGAAGTTGACCGACTGGATTTTCTATGATAAATTTTGAAGGTTCGGTTTTGCATGAATAAAAACCCAAACCAATCATTAAAACTAGGATGTATTTCAATATTTTCATCTGTAATATTCTTTTTTTATTGGACGGTTGTAACATCTACCTCTATAGTATCTTTACTTTGAGTGGTTATATTTTTAGTCGCTAAGGTTTCATTTTCCAATGTTTCTTGCTGTTTTAAAAGCTGCTTCGCAATAATGATGGAAAGCAATTGAAGTACACCAATAATCAACAAGGCATACCTTAATGCGATGTCTGTATTTATATAAAAAGCGATCACCAAAAAAGTGCCTGCGCCTAAAAAGCGACCAACAAATAATCCAAATTCATGATTTAGGATATAAGAAAACTCATTTCTGTTTTCAATGGAAGACAATAAATCTATGACTTTTAATTGAATAGGAAAATAGGCAATATCTAAAACTGGCCTAGCAATTAACAACAGGAACATAAATAAAATGACACCTGTTGTATTGAACAACAAACCATTAAAAAAAGAAGCAAGGAAAAAACATATCAATCCAACACTAAAAATAATTAAGCGGTGTTTAGGTTTTGAATATTTACCTAAAAGAAGCATGATTACGGCCGCAATAACAGCTCCTATGGAAATAGCAGACCCTAATGCGCCTTCAGAATTAAAGAATTTCATCATTAACATGGCAGGTGCCGTAACTATAAAACCTTGCGCCAACCCTTTTAACACGGCCAATTGAAGCATTTTTTTCCAGAGTTTGTGAAATTTAAAATATAAAAACTTTTCATTCTTTGGTTTTTCATAGGTTCCAAAATGAAATACGATAGATGCTAATATGGTGATTCCAAAAACAATCATTGTTATTACCCTATATGCTGAGTTAATACCCTCATTTGCTAGATCTCCTTCCCCTTCTCCGCTTATTAAAAACCACCCGATAAGGACAGGGACTGTTGATGCTATAATGGTATAAATAAACGTTTCCAGGCCATAATAAAAGTTTCGGGTTCGGTCTTTTGTGGTTGCCAATACCAAATAATCCCTGTTTGCCCAATACAGTCCAAAAGACATGCCCATAATTAAACCTGCTCCTATCAATCCAAAATAATTGATTTCATCCAATGACATCATAAATACCATGGAAACGCCACTGAGCAGCATGCCCAAAGAGAACAATCTTTTGATATTTATTTTATTCAATAAATAACCATTGATAAAAAATGTAATGGGAATACCCACATAAATGGCCAATTGATATAAAATAACCTTGGAAGGGTCGTTTGAATTTCGCATGATATATGATGCCACGAAAATATCTATGACCGGTAATACAAAAGCATAAATGGTATTGGTGATTATTAATATTTTTGCACTCCTTGTAAAATCCTTTAACCCTACTTTTGCTAAATCTATCATTATTGTCCCAGTGTTTTTAATATTTGATTCATTGAAAAGCTAGCTAAACAGACATGCTCATCTGATGCTCCATAATACATTTTGATGGTATCTCCATCGACTATATGTCCGTTCGTAAAAACTACATTTCCAAAAAACCCAGTTTGTTCATAACTAGCAATTGGTTCCATAATTGGCTCTTCAGAACGCGCAATAACTATCGAAGGATCTTCTAAATCCAATAAAATAGCACCTAAGCAGTACCGATTAGCTTCTGTGGCACCATGATAAATTTCCAACCAGCCTTTATCCGTTTTAATGGGGGCTGCTCCAGCACCTAATCGTTTGCTATCAAATTTACCAGCTCGTGTTTTTGCAATACATTTATGATTGCCCCAATGCACACTATCTGGAGACTCTGAAAGCCATATGTAATTTCCCCCTAGTTCTGGACTGCTTGGTCTATGAAGCGCAAAATATTTACCATTTATTTTTTCTTCAAAAATGGCGCAATCTTTATTGTGCGGACTAAATACCATGCCTTTCTTTTCAAAGTTTTTCCAATCTTTGGTCGTTCTTAATCCAACACCTACACCATTGGGGGACACCATAGTATAGGTTAAATAATAGGTGTCTTCAATTTTTGACACCCTACAATCTTCAATACCATAGCTTTCATAGTCGCCCTCTCCAAAAAGTGACGAGTAATTTTTGTCTTCTTTGAATGTTATTCCGTCATCACTAAAAAGCAATCTAAGGTGGGATATGGTTGTTAAATAATCGGTGCCATCATAACTGATAACCCTCGCATCGGAGGCATCCAGTTTTGGGTCAGTCAGGTCGAAATCCAAAATTTCCACTTTACCAGAATCATTGTAAATGGGTACGGACAGGAGACCTTCTTTTTGAACCGTACGTTCTGCTACCCTTACCAAAAGCCCTGTTTTTCCATTAAATTCAAACACGCCCGGATTTAACAAACATTCAATGATCATATTCTCATTACTGGGTTCTAAGTCTTTGGGAGACACTAATGGGTTTTGTTTATATCGAATTGCTATATCTGCCATATCTAATTTAATTTAATATTGAAATATAAAAAGAATATCGTTTTTTTAGGGCTTGTTAAGAAATAACCTATACATTTTGACTTGCTCTTTTGTACATTAAGGTCGTTAAAAAGCCTCGTTGTAGCTAAGGCTATAGCTGTGTTTTTCGCCTAGTTAATACACAAAATAGTGGCGTCAATTCTGCACACTTTATTTCTTAACAAGCCCTTAGCAACCATGAAAAAGAGAAGTAGCAATTATTAAAACAACTACTTCTCTACAAACAAACTAAACTCAAACTAATTTTTTTTTAAATCAATATCCTGTATTTTGGGTTAAAGTTCCGGCTGAAGCATCAATTTCTGCTTGCGGGATAGGGTATAACAGGTGTTTATCCTGAAAATTTTTCCCATGGGCAGTCATAACATCTTTTGCAATGCCCCATCGTTTTAAATCAAGCATTCTCTGGTTTTCAAACCCCAGTTCCGCTCTTCTTTCCGAAATCAGCCATCCTTTTATGGTTGTTTTATCGGTAGATAAAATATTTCTATCGGGCAAAGTTCCTATGGGAGGCACAACACCCAAAGCATTTACTGTATTTCTTGCTCTAGCCCTTATTTGATTGATAATTGTTATAGCATCTGTATATGTATCTGTTTCAAGATAAGCTTCCGCTTTCCAAAGTAATACATCGGCATAGCGTATATATACTTTATTGGTGGGCGCATCATCATTTCCTTTATTGCCGCCGTCTAAAGTCCCCAGCATTTTATTAACGTTTTTGTTGGGCACATCAACGGTATATAATCTTCTAGGGTCGTTGGCCTCGAAGGAGTTCATAAAATCTGTACTTGGAGCGAAAAAGCCCCAGCCCAAAGGTGCGCAAATACCATTTCCATTTCTAGGATTTTGATTCGATTGATGATCATAAGAAAAGATGACCTCATTGTCCACAAATTCTTTGTTTACATCAAAGCTGTCAAAATAATTGGCATTTAAGCTATAGAAACCAAGGACTTCCAATTCATTAACAAAACCAATGACTTCCGTCCACTGTTCGGTATATAATGCCGCTTTTGCCTGTAAAGCAATGACAGCCCCTTTTGAAACACGCCATTTTTCTGAATTAGAGCTAAATTTACTATTTGGCAATAGGCCTTTAGCTATCTCTAAATCTGATTTTATTTTATCCCAAACCAGAGCTTTATCCGCTCTCACAGCGACTTCAAATGCTTCTAGGTAGGTTTTAACAGGTGCTACAATTAAAGGCACATCGCCAAAATTGGTAACCAAAGAAAAATAATAGAATGATCTTAAGAAATACGCTTCACCCAACAATTGGTTTTTTCTGTCAGATGTAATACCCGTTATTGCTTCAATTTCAGGGTTTGTCAATAAATTTATGGCGATGTTCAGTCTTTTAACACCCTCATAATCATACTTCCATAATCCATTGGGGCCACCGTTGGTAGAAGTAAATGTAAAGTTATTGATATCGTCTATCCAAGGTTGATCGCCATCTGAAGCCCATTTTTTTTCCATATCGTCTGAAGCGATGTCTTGTAAAATATAATCGTTTTGAAAAACCAGCCCCCCGGCCCAATCCCATTCGGCCAATAGGTTCAGCGTATTGGAAAGCAGTTGATAGGATGAGTTTACAGAGCTTTCTACACTACTTAAGGTAGGCGTAGTAATGGCCTGTTCCAAGGTTGTTAATCCAATAGGATCTTGAGTAAGTTCGTCTTGACAACCCACCAGCATCATGATGCCGGAGAGCAGTCCTATTTTAAATAAATTTTTCATGTTTTTTCGTTTTAATTTTTTTATCTAAATTTTTGCTTTTACCCCAAAAATAAAGGCACTTGATTGTGGGTATGTTCCTTTATCGATCAAAGAGGTCGATTCTGGATCTAGGCCCGTATAATCGGTTATAGTAAATAAATTTTGCCCTGATGCATACACACGCAAGCTATTCAATCCGAACCATGTATTGTTCAACGTGTATCCTATCTCAATATTTTTCAACCTTAAATACGAAGCATCTTCCACAAACACGCTGGAAACATTGCCTCCGCCATTATTGTTAAATGTTAACCTTGGCGTTGTATTGCTTGTTCCTTCACCATTCCAACTATTCAAAACAGCTGTTGTAGAGTTGAATGGGCGGCTATCATAATTCAAAATTTGTTTTAGATCATTGTATCTATACACATCTTCAACACCTTGTAACAAGAATGAAAAATCAAAATTCTTGTATTCTGCATTAAAGTTAAAACCATAGGTTATTTTAGGAATAGGGTTTCCTATAAACGTTCTGTCATCGGCATTAATTTGACCATCGTTGTTTAAATCCTTAAATCTGATATCGCCCGGTTGCGTACCATTTGTATTGGAAAACAACTGCGTGTTTACTTCGCTTTCGTTTTGGTAAATGCCATCAAACTGATACCCAAAATAAGAACTTATAGGCTGGCCTGCCTCCGTTTTTGTATGCGTCGCATCATCGGTAATGTTTCTTACAAATGGGTGCAATTTATTAACGTTGTTTGTTAATGTGGCAATGTTTGCATTGATACCATACTTAAATGCTTTGTCGTAGTTCTGAAAGTTAAGTCCAAATTCAAGTCCTTTGTTGCTTACTTCCCCAGCATTTACAAACGTTCTGGATATGACGCCAACGGCTACTGCTGGAAGCCCCACGGTCAATAACATATCGGTGGTTGATTTATCAAAATAATCAGCACTTAATGTTAATTTGTTCGATAAAATCCCTAAATCCAATCCGAAGTTCGTTTGTGTCGTGGTTTCCCATTTTAAATCGGGGTTACCATAACGCACCACATTCACAATACCTCCAGAAGATGACACGAGCGTTTCATAAGCATTGTTAGGTATTTCTTGGTTTCCACCTTGCCCCCAACTGGCACGCAGTTTTAAATTTGAAATCCAGTCTGCATTTTCCATAAAGCTTTCTTTTGATATAACCCAACCTCCAGAAATAGAAGGGAAATACCCCCATTTATTGTTTGGTCCAAATCGAGATGAAGCATCCGCCCTCATGGTTACTGTTGCAAAATACTTATTA
>TARA_R110002111_G_scaffold4422_1_pt1 | contig 14695 bp, 11 predicted proteins | sample TARA_R110002111 | Tara Oceans TARA_R110002111 (sample SAMEA4397363) | marine metagenome | biome: Polar Biome; feature: [ZZZ] marine water layer (ENVO:01000295); material: water (ENVO:00002006), including particulate matter (ENVO:01000060) such as... | depth 199 m | reverse complement strand
TTAGCGACTTAAAATATATGTTTCAATTTTTGTCATGTACTTAGAATTTTTAGATAAGATAATATATACTATTTTTCTTTTATTTGGTATTGCCATAGTTTTATGTTAAAAATTATAAGATTTCTTTGTTATATAATAATTTAACTTTATATTTGGTAAACCAATCTGGTAAACCAATAAATCGAAATAATTTTAAATACCCTATTTTAAAATTCTTTCTATACTTAAAAAATATAAAGGGCATTCAGTGAATAATATGACTGAATTTAATGATGTAGTTTTAGAAGCACATTAAAGAAATATTATAACATTTACAAATTAGTGTTTAGATTAATACAGAATTGGTTTTTTTAAAGGAAAAAGGAACTGATAAATTATATTTAGACTTAATTTCTAAAAACTAAAAATGACTTTAAAATTAAAAATTGCGCTCATAACTATTTGTTTTATTGTTTTTTCTTGTGGAGAGAAAAAGAATTCAGAAAATAACGAACATGCAGAAAATAATCAAGGACACCCAAATTTAATTTTAACAAAAAAAGGTGTTGCCCAAATAAAAGCGCAGTTAGGTAAAGTACCATTGTTTGATGAAACATTGGCGAGTGTAAAAGCTGAAGTAGATGAAGAAATTGCCACTGGTATTGATGTGCCCATTCCAAAAGATCTTTCTGGGGGTTACACACACGAACGCCATAAAAGAAACTTTCTTTTCATGCAAAAAGCGGGTGTTCTATTTCAGATTTTAGATGATGAAAAGTACGGGATATACGTTCGAGATATGCTATTAGAGTATGCTAAATTGTACCCCACATTACCCTTGCACCCACAAACCAGATCGTACGCACGGGGTAAATTTTTCTGGCAAGCTTTAAACGATTCCAATTGGTTGGTGTACACCAGTCAAGCTTACAATTGTATTTATGAATGGTTAACAGAAGACCAAAGAAATACTCTAGAAAACGATTTATTTAAACCACTAGCCAATTTTCTTAGTGAAGGCTCACCACAATTTTTCAATCGTGTTCACAATCACAGTACATGGGGAAATGCCGCTGTAGGTATGATTGGATTAGTAATGGGTGATGACGACCTAGTTAACAAAGCTTTGTATGGATTAGAGGACGATAAAATTGAAGAAGGCGCTAAAGATAATGATGGAGGACTTATTAAAGAAGTTGGTCAAAAAACAGGCTTTTTAGAAAACATAAAAGTACCATTTTCACCTGATGGATATTATACCGAAGGACCATATTATCAACGTTATGCTATGTATCCTTTCATGTTATTTGCTCAAGGTTTGGATAATGTAAAACCAGAACTAAAAATATTTGAGTTTAAGGACGGCGTGCTTTTAAAGTCGGTTTATGCACTTTTAAATCTAACCGATTCTGATGGCGAGTTTTATCCATTAAATGATGCACAAAAAGGCATGTCTTACTATTCAAGAGAATTAGTATCAGCCGTTGATATTGCTTATCATGTTGGAGGAAACGATCCATCTTTATTATCAATTATAGAAAAACAAGGTCAGGTATTGTTAGATGATTCTGGTATTGCTGCGGCTATCGCCATAAGTGATGGAAAAGCGCAACCTTTTATAAAAAAATCTATGGAAATCACAGATGGTCCAGATGGTTCAGAGGGTGCTATTGGTATTATAAGATCTGGCGATTCAGAGCATGAATTGAATCTTGTGATGAAGTATACGGCGCATGGAAATAGCCATGGGCATTATGATAAGCTATCTTTCTTACTATACCATAATGGAAACGAAGTAATTCAAGATTATGGAATGGTGCGTTTTGTTAATATTGAACAAAAAGGTGGTGGAAATTATTTAAAAGAAAACACCACTTGGGCAAAACAAAGTATCGCTCATAATACAGTGGTCCAAAATGAAACGTCACATTTTAATGGTGATTTTGAAACAGGAAGTAAGTACCACTCCGAAGGTTATATTTTTGATGTTTCCAACCCAGATTTTCAGATTGTAAGCGCAAAAGAAAACAACGCATATCAAGGTACTCAATTTCAAAGAACCATGGCTGTTTTAAAAACGGAGACTTTTGAAAATCCTTTTGTTGTTGATATTTTCAAAGTACAGTCTGAAACCAAAAATCAATATGACTTACCATTTTATTATTTGGGACAAATTATGTCAACCAATTTCGAATATGAAAGGTCAAAAGAATTGCAAGCATTAGGGGCAAAAAACGGCTATCAACACCTGTGGAAAGAAGGCTTAGGTAGTAACGATAAATCAAACACAAAACTATCATGGTTAACTAACCAACGTTTTTACACGCTTACTTCGATAACAGAAAAAGTAGATGATTTAATTTTTGCCCGTATTGGCGCCAACGATCCAAACTTTAATTTAAGACCAGATCCAGCTTTTATTATTCGTAAAAAGAATACTAACAAAGCAACATTTGTAAATATTATAGAAGCCCATGGGCATTATAATCCTGTAAGTGAAATAGCAAAAAACGCTTCTAGTAATATTTCTGAAGCAAACATCATTTTCAATACAACAGATTATACAGCAGTTAAGATTATTGATTTAAGCAATAATGAGATTATTTTAATTATCTCAAACCTAAACAATTCAAAAGAACAAGAACACACTATTAATATTGATGGGGAAACATTTAAATGGATGGGGCCTTATTATCTAAAACAATAAAATTAAGAACACATGAAACATTCATAACTAAATTTTCGATACCCAAGGAAATGATTAAATGAATGTTACATGTGACCGATAAAAAACAATAATTATAAACACATGAAAACATTTGGAGCAAGTAAAGAGTTTTTACTAGACGAAGCCCAAGAATGGGAGGTTGTTGGAGAAGGCGTAAAACGTAAAATAATGGGGTATGATGATAAAATCATGCTTGTTAAGGTATTCTTTGATAAAGGTGGTATTGGTTATGAGCATAAACATTATCACTCACAAGTAACTTACTGTATAGATGGAGAATGGGAATTTACAATTGGGGATGTTACTAAAACGGTTAAAGATGGGGATTCAGTATATATTCCACCACATGTAATGCATGGCGCTATTTGTAAAAAAGCAGGTCTTTTAATTGATGTTTTTAGTCCTATTCGAGAAGATTTTATGGACTAAGGATATTAAAGTTTAAATTTTGTTTGTTTTAACAAAAATTTAATATATATTTGGTAAACCAATCTGGTAAACCAATTTGGTTTTGTAGGAATAACAAAGACTAGCTCAACACATATCACTGAAATAATTCTAACACAATATGAAAAAGTAAAAGAAAAAGGAGCGAAGACCATCTTCCTTATTTTAAATTGTTTACTTCTTTTCTGTAGGAAGTAAAATTAATTATCACATATAACTTTATAAATGCAGATTTTTTTCAAAATTTTAGAGTGAAAAATAAATCTTAGGAGTAATAATTACAAGTAAACTAAACTGAACAAATTTATCAATTTTAATCATTAAAAAAATAATAATGAATTTAAAAACTAAGCTAACTTTAATAGCAGTATTGTTTTTCAATATTGTTTTAATTGCGCAAAGCGGGACTGTTATAAAAGGGACCGTTACTGCTGCGGTAGATGGAATTCCAATACCTGGGGTAAACGTCCTTGTTGTTGGAACAGCCAATGGCACATCAACGGATTTTGATGGTGGATATGAAATTACAGCAAATAAGGGAGATGTTATTCAGTTTTCCTATGTTGGTTTTAAATCCAAAACTGTAATTGTTGGAGATAGAACAACTATCAATATTTCGTTAGAAGAAGATATTGCTGCTCTTGATGAAGTTGTGGTGGTAGGCTATGGTTCTTTGAAAAAATCTAACATAACAAGTGCTGTTTCTACTTACAAAAATGAAAACCTCGAACAATTGCCAGTTTCTAGGGTAGATCAGGCACTACAAGGTAAGATAGCTGGTGTTAATATTACAAACACATCATCAGCTGCCGGTGAAGATCCCGTAATAAGGATTAGAGGTCAAGCATCGATTAATGCAAGTCCTGATCCTTTGGTTGTACTTGATGGTCAACCTATTGAAGATGGCTTAGCCTCAATAAATATGGCGGATATTGAAAGTATTTCTGTCTTAAAAGATGCATCATCTGCTGCTATTTATGGTTCTAGAGGTGCTAATGGTGTTATTTTAGTAACTACTAAAAGTGGGGATAACAAAAAAACCACATATAGTTTTAACCATGCCATTGGTTTTAAAAGTGCCTACGAATTATATGATGTTCAAACGTCTACAGAGTATGTTCGACAATTATATGCCGAGCGTGAATTGAGACTAAACGATCCTTTGTGGGTGGGCGATATTCCTACTGTTTCAATTGGGGATCAAAAACAATACATTCTTGAGAATTTGGTTAGAGGCGGTAATGGTACAGTTTACCAAGATGAATTTATGAGATCTGGACTTTTTAGAAATATTGGTTTAAGTGCCTCTGGAGGCTCCAAAACATTAAAATACAGGATTTCTGGTGCTTATAATGGCGATGCGAGTATGATGCAAAAGAGTAATTACGATAAATATCAGTTTAGATTAAAATTGGATGCTGATTTAAGTGATAAATTATCAGTTGGCGTTAATATTGCCCCTACATATAGTGAAACTCAAAGACCCGCTAATGATTATAGGGATTATTATAGGTTTCCAAGTTTTATACCAGTTAGGCATACCGCTGAAACTTTGGCGCTTGTTCAACAACTAGATGCGAACGGAAATTTGTTAAATGCTGATGTTAATATAGGTGATTTTGCGAATCCGCAACATTTTTACGGTTTATCATTTGGCGATACTAATTATCCTTTACCAGATGGTTCTACATATACAAGCACAAACCTTTCCAACCCTTGGACAACAAGTAGTATTAATCCATTAAAGGTTTTAGCCTTACAAGATGATGATGAAGAAGAATTTAGGATTCAAGCTAATTTTGATTTAACTTATAAAATTACTAAGGACTTAACATTTAAGACTACGGCAAGTGCTTACTATAGATATTCTGATAGGGTACAATGGGTTGGAACCGATGCACGTTCTGAAACAAACGGAAATTATGCAGTATATATATCAAGGCGATATAAAGATTTATTAAGCGAGAATACGTTAAATTATGTAAAAGATTTTGATAAGCATTCATTTAATGCATTACTTGGTTTTTCAGCTCAAAGATCAGATTTTTATTATTCTAGTTTCTCGGGTACTAACTATCCAAATGAAAATATTAGAACTTGGAATAATGCTGGAGAACTTTTAAATACAAACCTAAATTCTTCATCGGATCAAGGGGGTGAATTTAAAAACGCTACAGCTTTGTTGTCTTATTATGGTCGATTAGTGTATTCTTATGATGGTTTGTTTAACCTTACAGGTACTATTAGAGCAGATGGTGCTTCACAATTTGGCCCTGGTAATAAGTGGGGTACATTTCCTTCAATTTCTGGGGGTATGAACTTGGCAAGACTTAATTTTCTTAAATCGTCTAGTGTGATTAGCAGGTTAAATTTCAGAGTGGCTTATGGTGAAACAGGTAATAATCGTACGGAACCATTAGGAGGGAATAATGGCTTTAATCCTTATCTAAATACATTATCAAAGACACCTTATACTGGGGATGGTTCAATTTACGATCCTACCAACGGAAATTATGTTGAGGGGCCAGGTAATGGCTCACCTGCTAATGGTCAAGCTACTCCTGCAGATGCAGGTGCGAATGCAGATCTTACTTGGGAAACTACGGTATCAACAAATATAGGTTTCGATTTAGGTATGTTTAGAAATAGAGTAAATTTATCACTTGAATTTTATGAGTCAAATACTGATAAATTACTTTTAAGACCAAACAACCATTTATACACTGGTGTAGAAGTTACTTGGAATAACGTTGGTAGTCTTCAAAATCGTGGCCATGAAATCGAATTGTCAACCACCAACATTGCAACTGAAAATTTCAGATGGACTACCTCAGCAAATTATGCATCGAATAGGCTCAAATTGACAGATTTTGGAGGTTTAGCCGAAACACCATTGCAAGGAGAAAGAAATGAACAATATATTACGCAAGTGGGGCAGCCATTGGTTCAATTTTATGGGTACAAAACGGATGGGGTTTGGCTATCACAAGCTGAAATTGATGCTTCTGGTTTTGATAATAGTAATGTTAATGTAGGTACTTTAACCCCTGGCGGTTTAAAACTTGTGGATGTTTCTGGTCCAGATGGTGTTCCAGATGGTGTAATTGATGCCGACGATAGAACAGTAATAGGTGATCCGTATGCTGATTTTACTTGGGGTATTACCAACACTTTTGAATATAAAGATTTTGATCTGTCGTTCTCATTTCAAGGTGTTCAAGGTATCGATATGTACTTAGGCGATACAGGTTACACCGAAACTAAAAGTCAGGTGGTAAATTATACAAGGAACCGGTGGGTTAGTCCATCCAATCCTGGAGATGGTCAAACACCCTATGAAAATTTAGGAGGCATACAATGGGTGCAAACTGATTATGGTATTGATGATGCATCATATATAGCTTTAAGAGATATAACTTTAGGTTATAATTTAGGTAGTGAGTGGACTAGCCGAATAGGTTTAAATCAACTTAGAATCTATGTTGCAGGTCAAAACTTATTGTATTTAACGTCTAAAGACTTTAGGGGGTTAAATCCTGAGAGCAGAAGGTCTAGTGGCCCATATTCAAATCCATTAATTACGGGTTATGATAGAGGTGGTTATCCGGTACCTAAAACGCTAGTGTTAGGTGTTGATGTTAAATTTTAATTTTAAAAATATTTCAAATGAAAAATATATATAAATTTTTTATTGGTTCTTTACTTTTAGGTATTACCAGTTGTAGCAATGATTTTATTGATGTTCAACCACAATCTTACATTACTGAAGCCGTTTATTTCTCAAACGCAGAGGAATTAAACACCGCATTATTTGCTTGTTATGCAGGTATGAGAGCACCAGCAAAAGAAGAATGGAAATTTACAGAGTTACGCTCTGATAATGCTGTGCTGAACCAGATAGCAACGACATCTGTAGATAACATTGAGTTTTTATCTTATGATGCTTTTTTTATAAATAGTATTGACCCCAACGTATCAGCATTTTGGTTTTTTAATTATGTCAATATTAAAAATACTAATATTCTTTTAGATAAAATGAATGTTAATTATAGTGGTGGTTCTATTGTTTATGGTGGTAATGATATTAACGCTACAGACGAAGATATTAAAGATGTGGCATCACAAGCTAGTTTTTTACGTGCCTATCATTACTTTAATTTAGTACGACTTTTTGGTGATGTATTTTTGGTAACTGAGCCAATATCACCAGTTGAGGCTACTGCTTTGACTAGAGTTGATAAAGGTTTGGTATATGATTTGATTATAGCGGATCTTCAAAATACCATAGCTAACGGAAACTCAGCTAAATATAGACCTGATACTGTAGATGGAAAAGCCAATGCATGGTCTGCAAAAGCGTTGTTGGCTAAAGTGTATTTAACCTTAGGACGTAAATCGGATGCTTTGCCATTGTTGACTGATATTATTGCAAACAGTGGTTATGGTTTAGAAAGCACATATACAAATGTTTTTTCCATTACTAATGAACTAAATAAAGAAATCCTATTTACCATTCGTTATTTATCTGGAGAAGGTAATTTAGGGTCTCCATTCACTACTAGTTTTGCACCTGCTTCACCTACTATTAACCCGGTTACTAATCGACCAATTTTTGTAGTTTCTAACCAAGGCGATAATGCACCGGGACAAGAGTTATTAGATTCATTTATTACAGATCCCGTTGTAGATAGTTTAGCGCCTATTACTTCCCCAGATATCCGTAGGTCGTTTATTCTACCATCACGAGATGCAAGTACACCTCAAAAGCTATTTTACACTAAATACTGGTATTCACTAACAGTAAGGGATGATTCAGAATTCGATTTTCCAATTATCCGTTATGCCGATGTATTATTAATGTATGCTGAGGCAGCAGGAAGTTCAAATCCTAATACATTAACTTATATGAATCAAGTTAGGGCAAGAGCGGGCTTAACTGGAGCAAATGCACTTACAGCAGCTGATATTGATACACCTGCTGAATTTGATATGGCTTTGTCAAATGAGAGACGTTGGGAGTTTATCACAGAAAATCATAGATGGTATGACATATTACGCTATGGAACCACCACAACCACGCTGAATGCAGTTGATATTATGGAGAATCATTTTACGGTAATACACCCATTGCTATATGCTTTTTTTACTCAAAATGCAGAAGATGTTACTTTGCCTATTTTGCTAGAAAGAGTTGATGAGAATAGTTTGTTATTGCCAATTCCACAAATTGAGCTTGATCTCGATTCTGAGGGTGATTTTAATCAGAACCCAGGGTATAATTAAAAGTTCTTTGGGTATTTACCAATTTCATTTTTTTGTAAATTAAAATTGGTTACAATACTCGATTTGATAAACGTAAAAACTTAAAAAAGGTGATTACGGTCCATTTAGAAAAGCGACTGGTCTTTTTAACAAAGAACTAGAAAAATGAATATTAGAAACACGTTCCGAAAAAAAATATTAGGACTATTTGTATTAATAATGAGTTTGGTGCCTATTAGTGCTACTTGCCAACAAAATAAAAGTGGTGTTAACGATTCGCATACTAAAGTTGAAAAGAAAAAAAAGAAAAAGTATAGATTACCAAAAATTGATTTAAGTCATTGGAGTGTAACAACCCCTGAATTAAACGCAAAAGGAGGCGCCATGAATATTGAACCGCCAGCCATATTAAATTATGCAACCGATGAGAGACTCATACCCTATATGTATAACGACTCTACTAGCGGATCATTGGTTTTTTATGCGTTTCCTAGTAATGCTACAACGGCCAATACAAAATATACAAGGTCTGAGTTAAGGGAACAAATGGTGCCAGGAGACAATAATATAAATTGGACCTTTGCTCAAGGTGGTTACATGAAAGGCAAATTAGCCATGAAGGAGGTTTCCAAAGATTCAGATGGCAAATATCATAAAGTTATTATTATGCAAATTCATGGTAGGTTAACAGATGAGCAACGCGATTTAATTGGTCAAAAAGATAATAATGCACCACCCATTTTAAAAATATATTGGGATAATGGAAAAGTACGTGTTAAAACCAAAATACTCAAAAATATTAGCGCTACCAATGAAGAATTGTTGCATGAAGATGCTTGGGATGATGACAATGGTTTTAATTTTGAACAAGAAGTTGGATTTAGAAATTTTACTCTAGAAGTAAAAGTATCTGAAGGAAAAATGGTCATAGTTTTGAATAATTCCGAATATAAAGTTTATGAAGATGTTAATATGCGACGGTGGGGCATTTTTGAAAATTATTTTAAAGCAGGAAACTATTTTCAATCTAGAGATGAAGGCGCTTTCGCAAAAGTAGAATATTACAAATTGGAGGTATCACACTAATTAGTTTAAATTTAGCCATATTGTGTGGTAAAAATAGTTATATAAAAAATTATGAGATTAAAAAGCTAGGAAATAAGTCAATAATCAAAGGAATCATTGTTTAAATTTGCAAAAAATCATTTTTCTCAGTAATAAATTATAGCATATGAAATTAGAAGTTCTAACAGTTAACGAAAATCAAGAAATACAAAATTCAATAATCAGTAAGATTAAAGAATTAATAAACTACAAAAATCTTGAGCCAGGTGAAAAACTCCCTTCAGAAAGAATGTTATCTGAGAGGTTTGGAGTAAGTAGAAGCAACGTTCGACATGCTATACAAAAGCTAGAGTTTTATGGCTTGTTAAAATCAATTCCACAAAGCGGGACTTTTGTAGCCAACATTGGGGTGGTAGCTTTGAATGGGATGATAGATGATATTTTAAGATTGGAACCTCCAGATTTTAAATCGTTAGTAGAAACAAGGATTTTATTGGAGTTAAAAACAGTACGATTAGCATCATTAAGACGCTCTGATGCAGATTTAAAGCATATTAAATATATGTTAGATGCTTATGAAAAAAAGGTGTTATCAGGTAAAGATGCAGTTCAAGAAGATTTGTTATTTCATTTAGCAATAGCAAAAGCCAGTGCTAATAGTACAATGAATACATTTATGCTATCAATAACTCCACAAATAATTATAAATTTTGAAAAATATCATGTTTGTGATAAAGATCAAGCGTTTAAGGGAATTAATGAGCATACAGAGATTTATGAAGCTATTAAAAAACAAGACCCTTCATTGGCAAAACAGAAAATGAAAGATCATTTTAGCGTATTGTACCAATATTGTTACAACATTTAATAATAAAAACTTGAGACTGAAAATGCACGCTTTCAATCTTAAAGTAAAAAAAATCTAAAGGAGGAAATAAATTTAAAACATAACAATACTTTAATAAAAACATTTCTTCACTGTTTGTTATAAGTAAGATTTGATAAGTGTTACTCTGGCAATTAAATAGCTTAATTGTTAAGTCAATATAATGAGTTATTTTACTTGTTTAAAAAATAAATAAATGAAAATCAAAGGTTTGCGTTGGTGGGTTATAGGTTTAATAGCTCTGGCTACGGTAATTAATTATATAGATAGGCAAACATTGAATGTGCTTTGGCCTCAAATATCTGAAGAAATGTATCCAGATAAAACTATGGATCAACGTAAAGAGATCTTCGGCTGGATATCATCAATATTCTTATTTTCTTATGCATTTGGTCAGGGAATTTTCGGAAAAATATTCGATAAAGTAGGAACAAGATTAGGTTTTATCTTTTCAATTGGGTTTTGGTCTATAGCTACAGCACTTCATGCTTTAGCCAAAGGATTTATTAGTTTTTCCATTTTTAGATCAATATTAGGTGTAGCTGAAGCTGGGAACTGGCCTGGTGCCGCAAAAGGAAATGCAGAATGGTTTCCGTCCAAAGAGCGAGCATTAGCTCAAGGAATTTTTAATTCAGGCGCTGCCATTGGAGGAATTATTTCTATTCCGCTAATTGCTTTTTTGGCTATTCATTTTAGTTGGCAAATGATATTCGTTTTAGTTGGATTGATAGGTTTACTATGGCTAGTCCCATGGATGTTAATCGTGAAGTCTCCACCGGAGAAACATCCTTGGCTTACAGAAAAAGAAAGAAATCATATTCTTGAAATTTCTGGAAATGATAATTTGGATAAAGAAAAAGTTAAAGAGCGAATTGAAGCTTATAATCCAAAAACTGGTGAAATGTTAACCCACAAAGAGAGTTGGGGCGTAATTATTGCATCAGCAGCCATTGACCCAATTTGGTGGTTATTTGTTTTTTGGATTCCAATTTATCTATTTGAAGTTTACGGTATGAACGTAAAAGAGGTAGGCATTTATGGCTGGGTACCTTATGTTGGAGCAATGATTGGTGCATGGTTTGGTGGGCTTTTAGCTCAAAACCGAATGAAAGCAGGTTGGAACGTAAATAAAACCAGAAAAGCTGTAATTACATTGGGTTGTTTAATAATGTTGCCTTGTTTCTGGTTGCTTACAGACCCTGGGAGTCCTGTAAATGCAGTAATAATAATGGCAGTTCTTTTGTTTGGATTTCAAACAGCAATTGGAAATATACAAACATTACCGAGTGATTTGTTTGGTAAAAAAACAGTAGGAACACTATCAGGGTTAGCTGGAATGTCAGCAAAATTTGCTGGTGTAGGTCTTACGGCTTTAGTAGCTACTCTAACTATGGGAGGAAATTACACGCCTGCATTTATAGTTGGAGGCGTATTAACATTAATTGTATTAGCTAGCGTTTGGTTTCTGTGTACAAAAATAGAGCCGTTAAAAAAAAGAGTTTAAAATCACATTAATAGAAATATAAATTAAATCACAAAATGGGTAATAAAAGTAAAGTAGCAGTTGTAACAGGTGCAACAGGGGGAATTGGTTTCGCTGTAGCAAAAAGATTAGGTCAAGATGGATTCACTGTAGTATTAAATGGTATTGAAGATGAAGCAGGAGCAAAAAGAGTTAAAGAGCTTACCGCAGAAGGAATCACAGCTGAATATTATGGATTTGATGTTACAAAAGAAGAAGAAGTAACTGAGAACATTGTAAAAATAGGAAAAAAGTATGGTAAAATTGATGTTCTTGTAAATAACGCAGGTGGATTAGGTGGAAGATCTAGGTTTGAAGAAATGACAACTGACTTTTACAGGTTTGTAATGGCACTAAACCTTGATTCTGTATTTTTTGCTTCAAGAGCAGCTATACCTTTCCTTAAAAAAGGAGATAATGCTTCAATAATTAATTATACTTCAAATGCCGGATGGACTGCAGGAGGTCCTGGAGCAGGAATTTATGGAACATCTAAAGCTGGTGTTCATGCTATAACTAGAGCATTAGCAAAAGATTTAGCTGAATATGGAATTCGAGTAAATGCAGTATCTCCTGGTACAATTGATACACCGTTTCATGCTCAAATTAAAGCAACGAAGCCAGAAGTTTTTGCTTCCTGGGCAAACAATATTATGTTAGGAAGATTAGGGCAGCCAGAAGATGTAGCTGGTGTTGTTTCTTTCTTAGCTAGTAATGATTCAGCTTTCTTAACAGCTGAAACCATCCAAGTTGGAGGAGGACAAGCTTTAGGAATATAAATAAGTATTTATTAGGTGGAATTTAGTTAGTTTATAATTTTCACGGTTAAATACCAAAGTACTAAAATGAATAGATTAAAAGGAAAAGTAGCAGTAGTTACGGGAGGCTCTAGAGACATCGGGCGGGCAATATCAGTAAAACTTGCGAAAGAAGGTGCTAGAGTAATTGTGAATTACAATAATTCTGAATCTGGAGCCAAGGCGACAGTAGATGAAATAAAAGCTGCAGGTGGTAAAGCTATTGCTGTAAAAGCTGATGTTTCAAATTTAAAGGATATTAAGAATTTAAAAGCAAAAACTATTGAAGTGTTTGGGGATAAAGTTGATATTTTAGTGAATAATGCTGGAGGCCTTTTCGCACGTAAAACATTACAAGAGTTGGATGAGTCATTTTATAACCTAGTTATGGATGTTAATTTTAAGTCTACTGTTTTTGTAATGCAAGCTTTTGAACCGTTGATGGGTAAAGGGGCCTCAATCATCAACCTTTCTTCTCAAGCCGCAAGAGATGGCGGCGGCGGTGGGTCTTCATTATACGCTGCTTCTAAAGGTGCTGTAAGTACATTTACTAGAGCCATGGCAAAAGAACTTGGACCTAAAGGAATTCGGGTAAACGCCATTTGCCCAGGTTTAATAGGAACTAAATTTCATGACGATTTCACTAAAGATGAGATTCGTGTTAAAGTAGCTGCAAGTACACCTTTAAGAAGAGAAGGTCAAGCAGGAGAAGTAGCAGATTTAGTAGCTTATTTGGCATCTGATGAATCGTCATTTTTAACAGGAAATAATGTGGATATTAATGGAGGTTTGGCGTTTAGCTAATAAGTATTTTAATAATAAGGTAAATTAAAAAAACATGTCTTGTTTGACAGTTTTTATTATATACCAAATTTAACAGCGTTTACAAATAATTATGAATCAGATAGTTACATTTGGAGAAGTTATAATGCGTCTTTCCCCCGAAGGAAATAAGAAGTTTGTTCAATCGAATCGATTGGAGTTTTATTTCGGAGGAACAGAAGTTAATGTTGGTATTTCAATCGCAAATTTTGGTGGTGATGTAAAACACATTTCCTGTATATCTGATGATTTTGTTGGTGATACTGCAATTTCATATTTAAGAAAATTTGGAGTTGATACCTCTTCAATAGCGCGTTCCAAACACCCTTTGGGTGTCTATTTTTTGGAGGTAGGAGCAGTGATGCGTCCTAATTCTATTTCCTATAACAGATCAAATTCATGTTTTTCACATATTAATCCAGAGATGGTGGATTGGAATACTTCACTTAAAACATGTAAATGGCTCCACTGGACAGGAATAACTCCTGCACTTTGTGAAGGCGGATATCATACCTTAAAAGAAGGTTTGATTTTAGCACGGAAAAAAGGTATAGAGGTGTCAGCAGACCCTACATACAGAAGTGGTTTATGGAAATATGGTGCTGAACCAAAAGAAACACTATTAGACTTATTAAACTATTCAACTATTTTTATTGGTGGTGTTAATGAGATAAATGAAGTCTTAGGAAGTGATTATGGATCTTCAAATGAAGATTTTATAGAAGCGAGCAAATGCCTAATAAAACAGTTCCCTTCTATAAAAAAAATATTTGATAAAATTAGAACGCCTATTAATGCATCCTGGCATAAAATACGCTCTAGAATGTGGAATGGAAATGAATTTAGGGAAACTACCGATTTCGATATTACACATATAGTTGATAGAATTGGCACTGGAGACGCCTTTGCTGGTGGTTTAATATATGGTCTGCTAAATTTTGATGATTATAGAGCTATGGAATTTGGTGCTGCAGCTAGCGCTTTAAAGCATACATATGAAGGTGATGTAACCTTTTCTTCTGTTAATGAAGTAATGAATATTTTGGAAGGTAATACCTCAGGTAGATTCTACAGATGATATTTTATTGGCAGAACCTTTAACAATAAATTCTACGTCGAATAAAATTTAAATAAGACATAAACAAATGAGTAAAGTAGTCACATTTGGAGAGATCATGTTAAGGTTG
>TARA_R110002111_G_scaffold124208_1_pt1 | contig 14698 bp, 11 predicted proteins | sample TARA_R110002111 | Tara Oceans TARA_R110002111 (sample SAMEA4397363) | marine metagenome | biome: Polar Biome; feature: [ZZZ] marine water layer (ENVO:01000295); material: water (ENVO:00002006), including particulate matter (ENVO:01000060) such as... | depth 199 m | reverse complement strand
GTCGGCAGAGTGATCAGGTGGTGGAATACACCTGCTTCACGGGCAGCGTCACGCTGGAAGTTAGCTGTCCACTCGTCGGCCAGCTTGCCCAGCTCAGTGCTGTCGTACTCTTGACTCATCAGCTTCGCGCGGTCGTAGGCAGAAACGTCCTTGCCTTCTTCCTTCATTGCGTCGAATACCTGCTGACGGAAGTTCAGGGTCCAGTTGAAAGATGGGCTGTTGTTGTAAACCAGCTTGGCATCGGGAACAACTTCCTTGATGCGGTTTACCATGGCAGCGATCTGACCAACGTGCGGCTTCTCGGTTTCAATCCACAGCATGTCAGCGCCGTTCTGCAGGCTGGTGATACAGTCCAGAACAACACGGTCTTCACCCGAGCCTTCCTTGAACTGGAACAGGCCAGATGCCAGGCGCTTGGGCTTAACCAGCTTGCCGCCCTGCTTGATCACAACATCGCCGTTGTTGATGTCTGAAGCGTTTTCGATAATGTCGCCATCGATAAAGCTGTTGTACTGGTCACCCAGGTCGCCCGGCTCGCTGGTTACAGCGATTTGCTTGGTCAGGCCAGCACCCAGTGAGTCAGTGCGGGCAACGATAACACCGTCGTCAACACCGAGCTCAAGGAACGCCAGACGTACAGCGTTGATCTTGGAGAGGAAGTCAGCGTGAGGAACGGTTACCTTACCATCCTGGTGGCCACACTGCTTCTCATCAGAAACCTGGTTCTCGATCTGGATACAGCAAGCGCCAGCTTCGATCATCTGTTTGGCCAGCAGGTAGGTTGCTTCATCGTTACCGAAACCGGCATCGATGTCGGCAATGATTGGGACAACGTGAGTTTCGTGGTTGTCGATCTGCTTGATCAGTTCCGCTGCTTTGGCATTGTCGCCAGCGTTTTCAGCGGCTTCCAGATCGCGGAACAGGTGGTTCAGTTCCCATGCGTCAGCCTGGCGCAAGAAGGTGTACAGTTCTTCGATCAGCCCGGAAACAGCTGTCTTCTCGTGCATGGACTGGTCAGGCAACGGGCCGAACTCAGAACGCAGGGCAGCAACCATCCAGCCCGACAGGTACAGGTAACGACGCTTGGTGGAACCGAAGTGCTTCTTGATCGCAATCATCTTCTGCTGACCAATAAACCCGTGCCAGCAACCCAGGGACTGGGTGTACTGCGACGTGTCTTTGTCGTAGTTCGCCATGTCTTCACGCATGATTTTTGCCGTGTACTTGGCGACATCCAGACCGGTCTTGAATTTGTTCTGGGCGCGCATACGTGCAGCATGCTTGGGGTTGATAGCGTTCCAGGTCGGGTTTTGCTTCAGGATGGAAGCAATGGTATCGACGTCTTTTGCGTAAGGCATGATCTCGATCCTTTATATGTTAACGGCGTGCACTGGTGACTGAATTCCGGGCAAAGCGCGACATGGTTTGCCTGCGATGTCGAGTACTCTAGTAGCTTCCGATTTATAATTGAAATTTATATTATGTATTTTCAGCATTTTTCTTATGAATACCAAAAATCCCGGGCTTGCGCCCTGCCCCATCATTGAGCCCGGTCATTTCATGTACCCTGCAACATGCTATGATTCAGCCACTTGACCAAGCTCATGGGCCCAAAATCCACGGATTACAGGGGTAGTCAGTGTTCTATATCCGCGCTTTTGGCCATTCACTGCTGCACGCACTGAAAAATCTGTTCCCGATTGTCGCTGTTGTTGTGTTCTTCCAGCTTGTTGTCCTGCAACAAATGCCGGACAACACCCTGAGCATGGCCATTGGCCTGCTGATTGTCGCCGCCGGTGTTGCCCTGTTTCTCCAGGGCCTTGAGCTGTCTATTTTCCCGGTGGGTAAAAGCCTGTCCAACCAGTTTGCCAAACGAGGGTCGGTACCTATCCTGCTCTCATTCGGCTTCGCCATGGGATTTTCAGCGGTGATTGCCGAGCCAGCGCTGATTGCAGTGGCCCAGCAAGCCCAAAGTATCAGTGAGGGCAAAATTGATGCTCTTACCCTCCGGCTTCTGGTTGCGACCTCCGTTGGCCTGGTCATTGCGCTCGGAGTATTCCGCACCATCTTTGGCTACCCGCTCCACTGGTTCATGATCATTGGCTACATCACAGTGGTCGTGGTGACCTGGTTTTCCCCGGAGGAAATTGTCGGCCTGGCTTACGACTCCGGCGGGGTCACCACGAATATTGTCACGGTACCGCTGATTGCAGCGCTGGGCATTGGCCTGGCCGCCTCCATCCGGGGCCGGAACCCACTCACCGATGGCTTTGGTCTGGTGGCATTGGCCGTCATGGTGCCGATGATTACGGTTCAGCTGTACGGGATTGCGGTCTACAGCGGCGGGGTTTCAGAGAGAGCTTCGGTAATGGCGATCCAGAATGAAGGTGAAGCCATTTCTGGTGCTCTAAAAACGCTTCTGGAACTGGCCGGAATGATCAGGGATGTAGCGCCCATTATTCTGACCATCCTGTTCTTCCAGTACATCGTGCTGCGCCGCGGACTGGCCAATCCGCGCAAAATTCTGTTCGGCTTTGCCTTGGTCATTCTCGGCCTCTACGCCTTTGTCGTGGGCCTGAAAATGGGCCTGTTCCCAATCGGCACCAGCATGGCGGAACAGCTGATCGAGCTGGAACGCTTCGGTTTCATCTACCTGTTTGCCTTCATGATCGGCTTTGCCACCACCTTGGCGGAGCCAGCCCTGCTGGCGGTCGGCAAGCAGGCTGAAGAAGCTGCGTCCGGGCGGATTAACGGCAACGCGATCCGGCTACTGGTTGCCCTCGGCGTGGCCACCGGCATCAGCATCGGGGTACACCGGATCATTGTCGGCGACTCCATGCACTACTACATTATGGGTGGCTATACTCTGGTCATCATTCTTACCGCTCTGGCGCCGAAATACATCGTGGCTCTGGCCTATGACCTGGGCGGGGTCACCACATCAGAGGTTACGGTGCCGCTGGTGACGGCGTTGGGCATCGGGCTCGCCTCCAATATCGAGGGTCGCAGCGTTCTGATTGATGGCTTCGGGCTGATTGCCTTTGCTTCCATTTTCCCCATTATTACCGTGATGCTATACGCCATTATCATGCAATGGCTGGCCGATCGACGAGAGGTACGCTCATGAAATTTTCCGTTCTAATCGCCATTGTTCCGGAAGATCAGGAACAGGAATGTATCGATGCCGCCCGCGAACTGGGCGCTGGCGGCATTACCGTGATATCTGGCCGAGGCATAAGCAACACCGCCAAGAAGACCTTCTTCGGCTTCACCTACGATGGAAGCCAAAGCGTTCTGTTGATGGTGCTTGAAAAAAGCCTGTCATTGCAGGTTCTGAAAGCCATCCAGCACTTGCTGATGCCGGCAGAAAACGATTCCCAGGGGCTGGTATTCACCCTTCCGCTGGAACATCTTGGCGGCATTGACATGTCCCAGTTCCAGAAATTCGAACAGAACTTGAAAGACAATCTCTGAGGAGCTGCAGGTATGAAACTGGTCAAAGAGGTGATGATAAACGATGTGATTTGCGTGTCTCCCTTCGCCAAGCTACGGGAAGCCCTGAGCCTGATGAAGAAACACCATGTGAAATCCCTAGTGGTTGAGAAACAGCACCCCAACGATGCCTACGGTCTGATTACCTATACCAACGTCCTGAAGACTGTGATTGCAGAGCAGGGCGATATCGACCTTCTGAACGTTTACGATGCCTGCGCCAAGCCTGCAATCGCAGTCGGTAAAAGCCTGGCGGTGCGCCAGGTGGCTGCTCTGATGACCGAGCACAGGGTTAAACGTATTCTCGTGCTGGAAGACAACGACCTGCTGGGTTTTGTCACTATGGACGACATCATGGCGGTGCTGCTGGAGCAGGTTGACTAGTTTTTCAAATTACACAATTTTGCATCGCTAGAGGGCCTGAAAGGATTGCTGTGGCAGAACTCGCACCGACTCAACGCGGATGTTACGCGGTGCTTGCTTCAGTGCGGTGCAACTGACGCCCCTCAACTTGGCGATAAAACCACAATCCGGTCTTCGGTTTGCAGCCCCAGAAATTGCTTTCTTTCCGGATTCATCTGCAGATGCCTGCCCCGCTCATTGGCAGCCGCCCGGAACACACCCAACGCAATCTCTCCCCTCTCGGCGACGATCTTCTCCAGCAACTGGAAATCGGCACTGGCCGGCAGCGGGTAATCTTGAGGATCGCGGAACTGGATTTCGGCTCCGTCCACAGTGAACAGCTCGTCCAGCACCACCCGCAGCTCCCGGCGCAGGGCGACTTGCGCCAAAACGTGGCTCAAAATCATCGGGCTAATCAGCATTTCGCTCTTGTGGCCATAAAGCAGGTGCCGGTTAGCGGGATCGCTCAACTCCATGATCACCTGCGGCCTGTGCAGTGAATCAGACAGAATTTCTTCCAGTTGCAGGTAACCCACCATGGCGCGGGCGTCGGCTTCTTCACCGGAACCGATACGATCGCTGCTCAACAGAATGACGCTATCATAGCTGGCAGGGTCCAGTTTTCTGAGGTCGTCTTCCACCATGTAATCGGCCTCCAGTAAGCGGCCGTTAATCTTTTCCAGATCAACGCCGTACCGGGCAATCTCCCGCTGCCGCTCTTCCAACGGCAGGGCAGACACCATGTCCAGCTCAAAATTGCGACCGCCGTAACTACAAAATTCAGCCGACAAACTGGGTATCCGGCGATTCCAGCCCAGCACCAGTACTCGATTAGTGCCTTGCGCCTTGCGCTCTGACGCCTGCACGCTCCCTCGATCAACCCCTTTCAGCGGCTCCGCTTTCGGATCTGCCCCAGTGTGGAGGTAATCGCTGGCAAGCAAAACCACCCGATCTTCGTGGCGAACGATGGTGTCTGTCGGGGCCAGCAAATTTACTTTCCAGCCACTGTCAGCGACAGGGTGAAGTAAGCCGAGAACGATCGCATGAGGTCTTTGGGTCGCGAGTTCTCCCAAGGTCAGACCCTCAGCAGTTTCTCCACCGCGCACGAAGATCTCGCTGCCCTCATCAGCGGCCAGCAATTCGTTATATACCTCAGACAATCCCGGATGCAGCACGTTCTGCACCATCAAACGACTGATAGTCGCGTTGCCGGCAATCACTTCAACAGGCCCTGGGTAGGCCCGTTCAACCACTGGAAGCTTACGGATATCCTGGATCTCAGCGACCACAAAGGGCAAAGGCGCCTGGTATTGCCTGGCCTGAGCCGCGATCGACAGCAGGGCTTTAACGGTTTCCACATCCGAGGTTATCAAGCTTCCCGCTTCGTATAACGCACTGGGCACAATCACCGCCGCTGCATCAAGACAGGCGACCCGGTGCAAGGCATCCGGTTGAATGGCGGAACCGGAGCGCAAGATAATCTGCCGGGCGCGGCGCCCAATGCCAGGTTCATTGCGGAGCTCATGGACCTGTTTCGCAGATGCCTCTTCCGACAACACCACCAGGTTTAATCTCTGGGTGTCGTGTTTTTCCAGAAATCGGCGCATACGGCCGGGTGAGCCCAGCAGTTCGGAAAGCAGTGGCAGCGTCTGACTGGTCCAACCCAGCACAACCACATGTTTTTTCAGGGTGACGGGCGTCAGCCCACGCTCAAGGTCCGCCATTTTGGCAATCAACCAGCGGGTAAGAATGGCCACCAGTGTGCCCATAAACACCACATAACCGCTGATGGTCAGGAGCGTTGAGACAAAGCGCTGCCAGGTACCCACATCATCACCCAGATAGCCGGGATCCGTCAGACGCAGAAACGCCCACCAGACAGCAGACCCGGGATCATCAAAATCACCACCCTGAGGCACCACCAGCAGGCCACCGATGAGTGAAATCAGGCCGATAAAAACACCTACCACCAGCAGCTGGAACCCGGCGCCTTTTACCAGCTGGCGCTCAACAATAAACTTCACACGATCAACTACGCGAAAAGGCAGAATGGCGGGTTTTTTCATCAGTTTGATCCGGTGGGCGCTGAAAGTATTGAGCTCTGCGGAGCCATGGATGACAAAGGCAATGCCAGAGCTTCCCGCAGTGACGGCGTAAACTGCAGCACCCCTTCAATCGGTCCCAGGCCGCCCCGCCCCAGCGTACGCTGAGGCTGGGACTGCAGGTCTGCAATAACAATACGGGTGCCGTCGCTCTGGCAGGTAGCGATCAGTTTATTAAGCGACGACAGGCCGCCAGCATCGAGCACGGTAACGCCGTCCATATACAGAATAAACCCGTCAACGTTTCGGGACAGCGTCGCAAGTTCACCAAAAATCCGGTCGGCGGCCGCAAAAAACATCGGGCCATTGATTTTGAATACCCGCCAGCCCGCCGGCAGATTTTCTTCGCTGACCCGTTTACCGGTGGTGATATCGGTCACCTTGGTCATCTCCGCCATTTCGCGCATGAACAACACGGCAGCCAACAGAACGCCGGTGGTAATGGCGATAACCATATCCAGGGCCACGGTCAGGGAAAAGCAGGTCAGGAAGACCAGCACATCACTGCGCGGCGCGGTCTTGAGCAGGTGGACCGCTTTTGGCGCTTCGCTCATGTTCCAGGCCACCATGATCAGCAAAGCCGCCATAGCTGGCATAGGCAGGTAGGCCAAAACACCGGCCAGTGATACCAAAGCAAGCAGAACCACTACGGCATGAATCATGGCTGCAACTGGCGATTCCGCACCGGCACGGTAGTTTGCAGCAGACCGGGCTATGGCGGCTGTGGCCGTAATGCCCCCGAAAAAGGGCACCACAATGTTACCAATCCCCTGCCCCATCAGCTCGCTGTTGGCGCTGTGGCGTTTTCCGGTCATGCCATCAAGCACCACGGCACAGAGCAGAGATTCGATAGCGCCAAGCATGGCGATGGCAAAAGCAGCCGGTAAGAGTTCGCGCACCATGTTCCAGGAAATCCCGATAGCCTCACCACTGGCATCCGCCTGCTGCCAGGGCCAGGCAAACTCGGGAAGAAACGGCGGAATACCCGCACCTGTGCCACCACCCGGCAACAGATAGCTGAACCTTGATCCTATGGTCTCCACCGTGGCGCCATTGGCGTTCAGCCAGATAGCCAGCAGGCTACCAATAACAACTGCCGGAAGATGTGGCGGCACCGGCGTTTTCAGGCGCGGCCAGGTCAGCATGACCGCAAGCGTAACCACAGCAACCAGCGCGCTCATTGTATCCAGCGCAGGAAAGCTCTGCGCCAGCACGGCCAGCTTGTCCCAGTAATGCTCCGGCATGGTCTCAACAGACAAGCCAAAAAAATCTTTTACCTGCAGAGTAGCGATAACCACTGCAATACCGCCGGTAAACCCGAGGGTGACCGATTCCGGAATGTATTCGATAAAGCGGCCCAGCCGCATGAGCGCCATGATAATCAGCAGAACGCCGGACATCAGAGTAGCCAACAACAAGCCACCCAAGCCATAAGTCTGGGCAATGGGGTAAAGAATAACGACAAACGCCGCCGTGGGGCCGGAGACACTAAAGCGGCTCCCCCCGGTCAGAGCGATAATAAAGCCCGCGACAAACGCCGTGTACAGACCGTACTGGGGCGCTACACCGCTGGCAATCGCCAGCGCCATAGCCAGCGGTATTGCAATAATGCCCACCGTAACGCCCGCCATGAGATCGCGCAGGAAGCGGCGGCTGTTGTAGGGCTGGTCAATGCAGGCTTCACGGAAAGCGTGGGCAATCCGCAGCGAGAAAAGGTGGGCGCGATGGGACATAATGGCCTCGTGTCTAGGAATGCTTACAAGTAGCGAGGCCGTACATCATATATAATTTTGCCATGAAAGAATTGTTCATTGCCGTGCTAGCTGTACTAATCAGCAGCCTTACCGGGTGTGCAACCATGATCCATGCCAGCGACAGCAACTCCGCGGCCAGACCACAAACCCTGTATGAAGCGCGCCTGATTGATGCCGAAAACGGCACAGCGCTGAGCCTAGAATCGCTTGTTCAACGCATCGCTTCGACCGATGTGGTCGTGATTGGTGAATATCACGGCCACCAGGCTGCGCATCTGCTGCAATCGCAGATCCAGTCCGCGCTCTACCGCCAGCAAGCGCTGCAAGTTCTGTCCATGGAGCAGTTCACCTTCGACAATCAACCCGCCATTGATGCCTACCTGAGCGGTAAAACCGGCGAAACCGAAATGATTGAAGACAGCAGCGCCTGGGACAACTACCGCGCTTCCTATCGGCCGCTTGTGGAATTTGCTCGCCAGCACGGTCTGCCGGTGATAGCAGCCAACGCGCCTGCAGCCATCGTGCGATGCGTGGGTCGAACAGGGCCGGGTTATCTGGAAAGGCTGCCCGCCGCTGACCGGGCGCAGTTACCGGACAATGCGTTTATGGACACTCCGGCCTACCGTGAAAAGTTCACGGCCGCTATTTCCAGTAGCCACGGCGCGGCGGATGACGCCATGCGCACGCGCATGAACAACACCTATAAAGCCCAGTTGCTACGGGACAACACCATGGCAAGCCGAATACTCGCTGCCCGTGGCGCGCATCCCGGCCACCAGATCGTCCACACCACGGGTACGTTCCACAGTGAAGGGCACCTCGGAACGGTTGCCATGCTCAGACAACGGGCGCCGGAGGTTTCAGTTACGGTTATTTCACCGGTAGTGTGGCCAGCGGATGAAGAGAGTGCGCCATTTTATGAGAACCGCAACAACGGCGACTTTCTCTACTTCATCCAGCCTCTGCCGGAGGAGTTCCTTGATGAAGAACGCGAACACAAGGCGATGTCCGCAAGGTTCCGACGCCCCGCTGAAGATACCTGCCAGGGAGATTCTACATGAAAGTCATTGTTGCCCTTATTCTGGGTTTCAGCGCCATTATTTCAGCCTCACTAATCAGTGACGGCCTGACCGATCTGCGCACCGGTGATCGCTACGTAACGGTGAAAGGCGTGGCGGAACGGGAAGTGAGTGCCGACCTGGCCATCTGGCCGATTCGCTTTGTAGCCACCGGAGCCAGCCTCGGCGAGGCGCAGGAAAAAGCCCGCAACAGCCGCAATGCCATCATGGCGTTTCTGAAGCTGCAGGCTATCAGCGACAGTGCTGTCGAGCTTCAGCGACTGGACGTTACCGACACCCGCGCCAACCCCTACCAGGACAACAATAGCGACCAGAAATTCATCATCAACCAGACCCTGATGGTACGCAGCGAAGATATTGAAAAAATCCGCCAGGCGGCGCAGGGTGTAAGCGAGCTGGTTGATTCTGGCGTAGTGCTCTCCTCCGATTATGGTCCGAGCGGCCCTACCTACCTGTTTAACGGTCTGAATGACATCAAGCCCGGCATGATTGCCGAAGCCACGGCCTCCGCGCGCGAAGCCGCAAGTCAGTTTGCCGAGGATGCGAAAACCGGGCTGGGCGATCTGCGCCGAGCGAATCAGGGCGTGTTCCAGATACTTGCCCGGGACCAGGCTCCGGGAGTGTCCCAGCAACAACACCCGGTGAAGACCGTGCGGGTGGTTTCAACCGTTGAGTATTATTTAAGGTAATAGCCCTTAAGGTAATAACCTATAGAGAGCACCCGCCTACTGGGTCTGCACCATCTCGTCGGTTACCTGATACTCCCCCACCAGCCAGCGCAGGATTTCGCTGGCTGCCGGGTGGTCATAGGCATCGTAGGTACGCATCAGGCTTTGCCGTTTTTCCTCGCTGATACGCCCCAAACCTGCGTCTTGCAACACCAGAAGATCGGCGTGCAACTGGTCCGCCAGTTCTCTCCCGAGTACCTCCTTCGCGGCATGACGGAACGCCTGCCCGTACTGATATTCCGGGCCCTGGCGATAAGACTCAGCCAGCGTTATTGCAGGAATCGAGGTCAATGTTGGCTGCAGCGCCGGGTTGATGCCATGGCCAGACAGATAGGCTGCGTTAGCAGCCGGACGACCGGTAAACCCACGCAAGTGCAAATGCCGGGACATGCGATCACCGTCGTTCACCGGGTAGTTATCCCAAAGCACAGGCTTGCGCCCGAGTCGCTCGCCCACGCGCTTGAGGTGACCGGGAGAGACCTCCCTGGAGCAAACCTCCTCGCCTGTCCAGAATACCTGAATATCGTGGTCCAGCCGGCGACCGAGGGTTTCCAGGTAAGCCGTTGGTCGCTCGCCAAACACCCGATCCAGCACCGGGTCGTCAGAATAGTAACTGGGGCATACCGAAAGATAACGGGCCTGAGTGCGCTCACGGATCCAGTGCATGATATCCGCCTGGATTTCTGCAAGTACAGGGGTCTCCGCACGCATGTCGTCAAACAGGATGGCCAGTTCATCAATCCCGATGCGATCAAGCATTTCAAGTTTCGCGGCAAGCGCGGCGCGGGCGGCATCATCAAAGCGGTTAAAAATCTCGAAAGGGCTCAGCCCGATGCCAAAACGCAGGCCCTGCAGACGGCAAAACCGACCGAACTCCGCCAGTTCTGATGCCATTTCCGGCGGGTGGGGCTCCTGCCAACGCCGGCGCAAAAAGACATCGGCTTTGGGCGCGTAAAGATAGAAGCCGTAGCCATGGGGCGCCAGTGTACGCACCAATTGCTGCCGCTCCTGCCAGTTCCATACTGGTCCGTAAAAGCCCTCGATAATCCCCAGCGTTGTGCTCATAGCGCCCTCCCTGTGTATTACCACATGGTATACCTGCGGCAAGCGAATGGTATATCCCATCCGTATTGCCGACTGCCAAAGCAGGCTACTATATGCAAAATACCGACGGAAACTGATATGAACCCTTCCCTGGCCCGGCTAGGCAGTCTTGATGCATTGCGCGGCCTCGCAGCTCTTGGGGTCGTGCTTTTTCATTACCTCCCCTATTACGACAAACTCTTCGGCCATTCATTCGAAATACCGCAGCTGCTGACAGACACGCTGTTGTTCGGTCGCTATGGGGTGCACCTGTTTTTCATTCTCAGCGGCTTTGTCATTTTCATGACCCTTGAACGTACCCGCAATGCCGCCTGGTTTGGGCTGGCGCGAGGTGTACGACTGCTCCCGGCGCTCTGGGCCGGCATTATTCTTACCTTCATTTCTGTACACCTTCTCGGCCCTGAAAGCCGTGCGGTCAGCCTTGAAACCGCCTTATTAAACGCCACACTGCTGCATGAATACCTTGGCGCTGAACATGTAGACGGCGCTTACTGGAGCCTGGTGATAGAGGTTACCTTTTACAGCTGGATGGCGCTGTTGTTCTACAGCCTGCGCGACTGGTCACGGTTACGAATAGCCCTCTGGGCCTGGGTGCTGATGAGCTATGCCGGAGTAATCTGGTGGCAGCAGATTCCCGACGGCCTGGAATTTCTGGTCAAGGACCTGATGTTTGTGAAATACGCCCCCCTGTTTATCGGCGGCATGCTGATTTTCAGGATCTACCGATATGGTCGTCCGTCGGTAGGTGATGCAGTTCTGCTGACGCTCGCTGTCTGTCACGGTCTTTTTGCATACAAACTTCCATACAGCCTGTTCGTTCTAGGCTGCTTTACGGTATTTTCTCTGGCTGTTGCCGGGCAACTGAACTGGCTAGCAAACCGACCCATGCTGTGGCTGGGCAGCCTCTCATACAGCCTGTACCTGGTGCATCAGAACATTGGCTATGGCGTGATTACCTGGAGCTATAACGCAGGCCTGCCGGGGTGGCTGGGCGTCAGCTTCGCGGTCGGCACTGCGTTTGTGCTGTCCTCGCTGATTCATTACAGCATTGAAAAACCGGCGCTGCGAGGGTTCCGAAGCTGGCGCAGCCGGACTGAGACCGCTCAGGCACCCTTGGCAACAACGAAATCTATCGATCAGGCTTGACCTGTATAACTTTGCTAACGCTCGAGCGGCATGAACAATCTCTGATACGGCCTACGACCTATGTCGTATCTGGTACGTTTTTTCGTTTCGCTGACTAAAAATAATTGATAATGTGAACCAGTTGCATGGCGTTCCTCATGGAACGTACGCTCGACCCATAAAAATGACAAAAGGATACAAGAGCAATGAAGATCCGTTCCGTTCTTTCTGCAGCGGTACTCGCTGTAGCAGCATCCTTCGCCTCTACGCAGGCACTGGCTCAGGACACCTTTACCCTAAAGCTGGCAGAAACCTGGGGCCCGAACTTTCCGATTTTTGGTGATACCACCAAGAACTTCGCCAAATCCGTCGAAAAAATGTCTAATGGACGCCTGAAAATCCGCATAGATTCTTCCAACAAGCACAAGGCTCCTCTGGGCGTGTTTGATATGGTCAAGGCCGGCCAGTACGACATGGGCCACTCCGCGTCCTACTACTGGAAAGGCAAGGTTCCCGAAACCCTGTTCTTCACCAGCATGCCGTTTGGCATGAACGCCATCGAACAGTACGCCTGGTTTTATCATGGCGGCGGCATGGAGCTGATGCAGGAAGTGTATGCTCCACACAATATGCTGTCGTTCCCAGGCGGCAACACCGGCGTTCAGATGGGCGGCTGGTTCCGCGAGGAAATCAAATCGCTGGAAGACCTCCAGGGCCTGAAAATGCGCATTCCGGGCTTCGCCGGCGAAGTCTTTGCAGAAGTGGGCGTGAGTCCTACCAACATCGCTCCTGGCGAGCTTTACACGGCGCTTGAGCGCAACACTATTGATGCGGTTGAGTGGGTAGGTCCGGCCCTGGACCTACGCCTTGGCTTCCAGCAGATCGCAGACTATTACTACACCGGATGGCACGAGCCTGCTACAGAGCTTCAGTTTCTGGTGAACAAGAAGGTTTGGGAAAAGCTGCCGGCTGATCTGCAGGAAATCATGCGCGTTGCCATGCGCACCGCGTCCTACGATATGCTGGTAATGTCACAGCACGCCAATGCGGAAGCCTGGGCCAACATCAAGAAAGAATATCCGAACGTGCAGATCAAGCAGTTCCCCCAGGATATCTTCCAGGCCATGTACGATGCCAACAAAAAGCTTCTGAAAGAAGCCTCTGAAAGCAACGAACAGGCGGCCCGGATTGTGAAGTCGCAAGAAGACTACCTCGCGCAGAGTCGCGCCTATACTGAAATTTCTGAACGCGCATACCTGAACACTATGGGCACAGTCGAGTAAGATACAGGCTTTAATGGAGCCGGGATCGCTCTGAGAGTGATCCCGGTTTTGTTGTTTATAGCAATAGCAGAATCGCCAAACCATCTGGTGGAGGAATGTGAATGCAGTGGATTATAAAGCTGGATGATGGCCTCGCCCGTCTGTCCTATCTCTGCGGCTGGGTTGCCTGTGTCGCAATGCTGCTGATGGCCGGTAACGTTTTTTACGACGTTGTTGCCCGTTACGCGTTCAACGAAGTCTCCATCGGTATGCAGGAGATGGAATGGCACCTGTATTCGATAGTCTTCCTGCTTGGTATCCCCTACGCACTGCGTACGGACGGCCACGTTCGGGTTGACGTGTTTTACACGCGCTGGAGCAACAAGGCCAAGGCGTGGATAAACCTGGCAGGCGCCCTGCTGTTTGTGGTGCCGTTTGCCTGGCTGATTGGCATTTACGGTTACGATTTCGCGCTCGACTCCTACAGCATGGGTGAAGGCAGTGGTGACCCGGGCGGCCTGCCCCATCGCTGGCTTATTAAATCCGTCATTCCGGTCACTGCCTTTTTTATCGCCATCGCGGGCCTCAATATGGCCACCTTCGCCCTGCGCGTCATGTCTGGTGAAAAACAGTATGAAGGAGAGAACAGCGGGGGAGGCCTCGCATGATCGGCATGATTATGTTCCTCGCCGCCCTTTTCATGCTGATGCTGGGCTTCCCTGTCGCCTTTACTTTTGGCGGCGTTGCATTGTTCTTTGGCGTATTTGCAGAAGGCATGGATCTGTTCGCCTTCATGCCATATCGCATCATGAGCGTTATGCAGAATACCGTTCTGATGGCGGTGCCACTGTTTATTTTCATGGGCGTCATTCTGCAACGTACTCGCCTCGCCGAGCAGCTTCTGACCTCCATGGGCCGTCTTTTTGGCGGCCTGCCCGGTGGCCTGGCTATCTCTACCATTCTGGTAGGTGCGCTGCTTGCAGCCTCCACCGGTGTTGTGGGCGCGAGTGTGGTTGCCATGGGCCTGATCTCTCTGCCTGTCATGCTTGCCCACAAGTATGACAAGCGCCTGGCAACGGGCACCATCTGTGCAGCAGGCACGCTGGGCCAGATCGTTCCTCCCTCAATCATTCTGATTATTCTGGGCGACGTTCTGGGCCTTCCGGTAGGTGATCTGTTCAAGGCTGCCGTCGGGCCGGGCGTGGTTCTTATCGGGCTCTATATTGCCTATATCCTGATCATGACCCGCTTCAAGCCCGAGACCGCTCCGGCCATGCCGGAAGACAGCAGCATTTCCCGCAAAAAAGAAATCATGAATGCGCTGTTGGCGATCATTCCACCGCTGGCGTTGATCGTGATTGTGCTTGGCTCGATCTTTACCGGCATTGCGACACCCACAGAATCCTCAGCACTGGGTGGCATCGGCGCTATTGTTCTGGCCATTATCTACGGTCAATTCTCATTCCAGATGGTTTGGGATGCTTCAAAAGATACGGTCAAAGTAACCGCCATGGTGTTCGCCATCCTGATCGGTGCAACCGCCTTTTCAATGGTCTTCAGCTACACCGGTGGCGACTACCTGCTGGAAGAGTGGATGCTGGCGTTACCTGGCGAAAAATGGGGCTTTATCATCCTCGCCATGCTGGTGAT
>TARA_R110002111_G_scaffold57012_5_pt1 | contig 14723 bp, 12 predicted proteins | sample TARA_R110002111 | Tara Oceans TARA_R110002111 (sample SAMEA4397363) | marine metagenome | biome: Polar Biome; feature: [ZZZ] marine water layer (ENVO:01000295); material: water (ENVO:00002006), including particulate matter (ENVO:01000060) such as... | depth 199 m | reverse complement strand
AAAAAAAATCACGAAGAGAAAAACAATGACTAATCTTGAATTCATATCGTACACATTTAAAATATAATAAATGGGTACAAAAAAATATGAACTAAAGACTATTTACTGAATCTCTTCGTGATTTAATACTAGTTAAATCTAAATTTTACTTCACATTATCAATAATATCTTGAACCACTTCAGGATTTAACAATGTACTTGTATCTCCTAATTGATCCGTTTCATTACATGCAATTTTTCTAAGAATACGACGCATAATTTTGCCACTTCGTGTTTTAGGTAAACCATCTGTAAATTGTATTTTATCTAATTTAGCGATTGGCCCAATCTGCTCGGTTATAATCTGATTAATTTCCTTACGTAAATTATCATGATTTCTATATTCACCTGTTTCTTTTAAAGTAACATAACCATATAAAGCATTTCCTTTAATATCATGAGGGAAACCAACAATAGCACTTTCTGCCACAGCTGGATGTTCATTTATAGCATCTTCAATTGGTGCTGTACCAAGATTATGCCCAGAAACAATAATAACATCATCTACTCTACCTGTTATTCTATAATACCCAACCTCATCACGTAATGCGCCATCGCCTGTAAAATACATATTATCATAAGCTGAAAAATAAGTATCCTTATAACGTTGATGATTTCCCCAAATAGTTCTTGCCATACTTGGCCACGGGAATTTTATACACAAACGACCATCTACTTGATTTCCTTTAATTTCTTGCCCATGCTCATCCATCAATGCTGGCTGAATCCCGATAAATGGAAGTGTTGCATAGGTTGGCTTAGTTGGTGTCGCAAATGCGATTGGCGTAATCATAATACCACCAGTTTCCGTTTGCCACCACGTATCTACAATTGGTGATTTCTTTTTACCTACATTATCATCGTACCAGTGCCAAGCTTCTTCATTTATAGGTTCTCCAACGGTCCCTAACACCTTTAAAGATGATAAATCATGTTTTTCTAAATGCTCTACACCTTCTTTTGCTAAGGCTCTAATAGCAGTTGGCGCAGTATAGAATTGATTAACTTTATGTTTTTCTACAATTTCCCAGAAGCGCCCAAAATCTGGATAACTAGGCACACCTTCAAACATCACTGTTGTGGCACCATTACATAATGGTCCATAAACAATGTAACTATGGCCTGTAATCCAACCTATATCTGCTGTACACCAATACACATCTTGTTCTCTATATTGAAATACATTTTTAAACGTATAAGCTGTATACACCATATAACCCGCTGTGGTATGCACCATCCCTTTTGGTTTCCCAGTAGAACCTGAGGTATAAAGAATGAATAATGGATCTTCTGCATCCATAATTTCTGGTTCACAATCGTGATATGCTTCATCTAACAAAGGTTGTAACCAGTGATCACGACCTTCTTTCATGTTAATTACAGAATTGATTCGGTTTACAACCAAAACATTAGCTACACCTTCACAGTCCTCTAATGCTTCGTCCACAATACCTTTTAAATCTATGGTTTTTGAACCACGATAAGACCCATCAGAAGTAATTACTATTTTACAATCACTATCATTAATTCTTGTAGCCAATGCTGTAGATGAAAATCCTGCAAAAACGACAGAATGTATGGCACCAATTCTTGCACAGGCTAATACTGAAATTGCCAATTCAGGAATCATTGGTAAATAAATACATACACGATCTCCTTTTGCGACTCCTTTTTCTTTTAAAACATTAGCAAACCTACACACGCGCTCATGTAATTCTCTATAGGTTATATGTTGCGCTTGTTCATCTGGACTATTGGGTTCAAAAATAATAGCCGTTTTATCACCTCTTGTATACAAATGCCTATCAATACAGTTTTCTGTAATATTAAGCTTTGCTCCTTCAAACCATTTTACTTCTGGTTTTTTAAAATCCCAACTTAATACATTATCCCATTTTTTGCGCCACATAAAATGCTCTTCAGCAATTTCTTCCCAAAAATTCTCTGGGTTTCTTACGGATTTACGGTAAACTTGATAGTATTCTTCTAAATGTTTTATGTGATAATTACTCATAATCTTGTTGTTTATTATTTATTAAACATGCTGTAAGATATTCGCATGCCGTTAATCTAATTTCTACTTTATTTTATTTATGAATTCCAATAAAATTGGCTTGATATACTGATTTTATTTCATCTATAATTTTTACATCATCAATTGTTGAAGGAATATTGTATTGTTGCTCGTCTGCAATATTTCGAAGTAATTTACGAAGAATTTTTCCACTTCGCGTTTTTGGCAACCTATTTACAACAAGCACATCCCTAAATGACGCTACTGCACCTATTTCTTTACGCACATCTTGAATAATCTCTTTTTGAATTAATTGATTATCCGAAAGTTCTCCAGACTTTAATACCACTAAACCAAGTGGTTTTTGACCTTTAATTTCACAGTGTACTCCAAAAACAGCACACTCTGCAACTGCTTTATGTGAGGCCACAATCTCTTCCATCTCTGCTGTAGACAATCTATGACCTGCTACATTAATAATATCGTCTACACGACCTGTTATAAAAACATAACCATCTTCATCTTTGTAGCCACCATCTCCAGAAAAATAAAAACCAGGAAATCGATTTAAGTACCCAAATTTAAAACGATCAGGATTTCCCCACAAATTAGTTAAAGTTCCTGGAGGCAAAGGCAATTTTACGGTAACAAAACCTTCTACGCCAGCTTCTACCTCCTCACCTTCTTCATTTAAAATTTGTATATCATAACCACACACAGGAAAACCTGCAGAACCTGGTCGTACTTCTTGTAAACCAACACCAACCATATTTGCTAACATTGGCCACCCACTTTCTGTTTGCCACCAATGGTCTATAACTGGAACATTAAGTTTTTCTTCCGTCCAAGTTAAAGTTGCCACATCACAACGTTCACCAGCTAAGAATTGATATTTTAAACAAGACAAATCAAAACGCTTAAGCATATGACCCGTAGGATCTTCTTTTTTAATTGCCCTAATTGCTGTTGGTGCCGTAAACATCACTTTTACGTTATGCTCACTTATTACACGCCAGAAAGTTGAAGCATCTGGAGTTTTTATAGGCTTGCCTTCAAAAAGAATAGTGCTATTTCTATTTAACAAAGGCCCATAAACGATATAACTATGCCCAACAACCCAACCAACATCACTTGCTGCCCAAAACACATCTCCTTCGTCTAGTCCATAAATATATTTCATTGAGAATTTTAATGCCGTAGCATAACCACCTGTATCTCTAATAATTCCCTTTGGAGTACCAGTAGTACCTGAAGTGTATAAAATATAAGACGGATGGGTAGACGCAACCGAAACCGCATCAATAGCTGTGGACTTTTCTACTAACGTCGTATAATCTACATCATAATCTTTCTTTGGGATTTCTACATCTAATTTTCTATCAAAAACAATAACATGTTCGGGCTTGTTTTTCGCCTGAGAAATTGCTTCATCCACAAACGGCTTGTATGGAATAATGCGCTCTATTTCAATTCCGTTAGATGCCGTAATTATTGCTTTAGGCTTACAGTCATCTATACGAATAGCTAACTCATGTGGAGCAAAACCACCAAATACAACCGAATGTATTACACCAATTCTTGCACAAGCCAACATAGCATATAATGCTTGTGGAATCATTGGCATATAAATAATACAAGTGTCACCTTTTTTTAGCCCTAAACTTTGCAATCCACCAGCCAGTTTAGCAACCTCATGATGTAATTGATTAAAGCTAATATGTTCTTTTGTATTTGTTACTGGAGAATCATAAATGATTGCATTTTGCTCACCAAAACCATCATTAATATGCTTATCTATACACAAATAACTTAAGTTAAGTTGCCCATCTTCAAACCATTGATTATAATCATATTTATCTTTAGACAGAATTGTTTTTGGAATTTTAAACCAATCTAATTGCTGCGCTTGTTGGTCCCAAAATTGTTCTGGAGATTGAATACTTTTCTGATAAAATTTTTGATATTTCATAACTTACTTTTTATTAGAATTAAGTAAGCCAAACCAATTAGGATTAAGAATATTGAGCTTAATAAGCACCCAAATTATCACCACAAAACAAATACCCATAACTATAGATAGCATAGGACTTACGTTGGTAATATTCTCATACTTAAACCTCAAGAATAGCGTTGCAATAACATAGATACTAATTATAATATCTGACGCTAAAGGATTGATGCGTAATTTCATGTCTTTAAACTTTAATTAAACTTAGTTTGTTTGCACACAAAACCAATTTAATAAAAGACTTAAAGAAGACTCTTATTTTATAAGTTCCAGAATTTCTGAAACTATTTTTTTTACCGAAAAAGGTTTGGTTAAATATTTATCTGCTCCAAGTTTTAAACCCTTTTCAATATCTGAAGCTTTATTTTTTGCAGTTAAAAAAACCACTTTGGTATCTTTTAAACTGTCTGTTTTTTTTATGTATTCTAATGTTTGATATCCATCTACATTTGGCATCATAACATCTAACAATATCACATTAGGAATATGATGTTTTAATATCTCTAAAGCCTCACTTCCATCTCTTGCTATAAATACCTCAAAATCTTGTTTTTTGAAAGTGTATTCTAACGACATTACAATATTTGGCTCGTCGTCAACAATTAAAATTTTCTTCCTCATACTTTACGACTACAATTTACTTAAAAGGTATCGTAAAAACAAGTATTGCACCATTTTTTACACCTTTTTTTGCCCAAATTTTTCCATTATGCTTTTCCACAATTTGTTTGGTTATCGCCAACCCTAGACCACTACCTTGGGGCTTTCTTGTATTTTGGTCTTTTGACTGATAGAATTTATCAAAAATAAAATCATGATCCTCTTCCGGAATGCCTTTACCATTATCGGCTACAGAGATTTCAACCAACTCATTTCCTAATTTATAATCTATTTCTATTTTACCTGTTTTAACAGGGCAAAACTTTATGGCATTAGACAACAAATTGGTTAATACTTGAAGGATACGATCTTCATCATAATTAGTTTTAAATGCATGAACGTTTTTATTTATTATCTGAATCTCTTTTTTTGCTGCAATTTGCGAAATACTACTAATAGCTTTTGTTATTGTTTTTTGAATATCTTGATATTGAAAATCTAAATGTAAGCGTCCCGTTTCTAATTTTTCAAAATCTAAAATATTATGAATCAATCGTCCTAATCGTTCTGAATCTTGAAGAATATTTTTTAAAAACTGAGACTTTATCTCCTTTGGCATATCATCATCTTCATCCATTAACAGCTCTGTTGCTGCTCTAATACCTGTTATTGGAGTTTTTAACTCATGTGCTACAGTATCTAAAAATTCATCTTTTTGCTTGTCCTTAGATATTAATTCATTGTTTGCGTCTTTTAATTTTGATGACAACTGAGTTAATTCATTAGACTTTTCTAGCAACACCTTATTACTTACTATATTTTCTTTAGATTCCTCTAAAATCTTTAAAACTTCAACTAAACTAATTTCCTCCTCTTTCACCACACTTGCTATTAATATCTTTGCTGAAGCTGAACCAATAGTTCCGGTTAATAATTTTTCCGAAAAATTAATTAATCGTGCATCTGCCAATTGTGTATCTTGTGGTAATTTATATTTTGTGAAGAATATGTTTAAAGCACGCGTAGCTCGTTTTTCTCCAAGAAATCTAACCAATACATTTTTAATATCTGTAACGTATGCTTCACCTTTCCAAACTAGAGCATTATCTTGAAGTGTTGTAAAATTGCGACTATCTACAAACATTTCCGCGTAATTTCGTTCTCTGTAATTCCCTTTAGATGTTAAAGAAAAAGTTAAATAGCTAAACACATTAAAAGTCATACTCCAGAAAAACGCATGCGCTGGCGGACTTAAAAAATCGATACCAAACAAAGCGTAAGGTTTTAATGCAGAAATCCCAAAAAGACCATATTGTGTAAAATCATCAGTACCTGTAAAAGCCTGCAATGTAAAAGGCAATACCAATGTGTAAACTGCGACAAGAAAACCAATTACAATTCCAATAATTGCAGCTCTAGATGAGCCACGATTCCAATACAAACCAATAAAAAAGGAAGGTCCAAGTTGTGATATAATTACAAAAGATATTAGCCCAATTGAATATAACGATAGTTGTCTCGAAAAGGAAACATAAAAGAAATAAGCCGTTATAATAATTGTAAATATTGAAATACGACGAATATTCTTAATGTATTTAGAATTGCGTTCTGGTTGATTTTTAATGAATTTATCTAAAAATCCATATGGAATAATTAAGTTATTACTCACCATAGTAGACAAAGCCAAAGTGGACACAATCACCATTGAAATGACTGCTGAAAATCCACCCAAAAAAACTAGTGTTGCTAAAAACGAATTTCCATTCTCTAATGGCAGAAGTAGTGTATAATACTCAGCATTTTGCGTACTGCCAAAAGTGAGCTTTCCTGCCCAAGCAATAAAAATTACAAAGACATTAAATAGTAACAGATATAATGGAAAAAGCCAAATTGCCTTTTTTAAATGTTTTTCTCTATTATTTTCTAAAACAGCAACCTGAAATTGCCTTGGTAATAAAAATATGGCCATAAATGATAAACCAATCATAAAAAACCAATTAAACCCGTTTTCTAAGCCACCAAGCGTTGTAAGTTCCTTAAAGTTTTCTGTAATAGCTATTTTATTATAAATATCAGTGGTACCATCAAATAAATAAAATGTAATATATCCGCCAATAATAAGAAAAAATACCAATTTTAAAACAGACTCAAAGGCTACAGAAGCAATGATACCTTTATGTTTTTCTGAAGCATCAGAACTTTGTGTACCAAAAAAAGTCGCAAAAATAGCCAATAATAAAGCGACATAAAATGTAGAATCATCTATTACGGTTGTTGAAATATAACTGGTGTCATCAGACATTATTTCAAAAGTTTCTGACACTGCTTTTAATTGCAATGAGATATAAGGAAGGGTCCCAAAAAGACAAACAATGGTCACTAAAGCTCCAAGAAATCTATTGTTACCGTATCGTAGTGATATAAAATCTGCAATCGTTGAGATTTTGTGTTGTTTAGAAATCCTAATGATTTTTCTTAGTACAACAATCCATAACGGTGCAGCAATTGCTGGCCCTAAATAAATTGGCAGGAAATTTATACCTGAATTTGCTGCAATACCAACACTACCATAATACGTCCAAGCCGAACAGTATACAGCTAAAGACAAGGTATAAACATAAGGATTATTTACCCATTTGCTTTGTCGTTTTTTTTCAGCAAGAAAAGCAATGTAAAATAACACTGCTAAGTAAATAATAATTATGAGGATTAAAGCGTAATTATTCATAATGGCGTTTTAATACGATATATGAAATAAGGATAGATAAAAGCCAAAAAGAAAATATTGAAAAATATAATGTCGGAATACCAAAAATAGCACCTTCAAAATTAAAAATAAGAATAAATGGTATGTTGAAAACTAAAAACAAAGCCAAAGACAGCACTGCTAATTTTTGTTCATGACGTTTTTTCATTTGATTTACGTTTATTTCTGTAAAGGAGATTACAACAAAATATCTACTAATATAAGAAATCAGCACTACAAATTTGCAATGCTGATTTACTTACTAATAAAATTAAAATATGTTTTAATTATTTAACTAAGAATAACCATCTAATGATCAGAAGCTTCACCTGCACCTGAAGGTATTCTTATACTCTCTACCATGTCTTGAACATTTTGTGGTGGAGCTGGTGTCATCCTTGAAACGACTAAGGAAATAACAACATTTACCACCATTGCTATAGTTCCAAAGCCTTCTGGAGAAGTTTCTAACCACCAATCTTCACTTGTACCTCCACCAAACATGTCTAACTTAAATTTCATCATGTAGAATAACATTAACACAATCCCTACAACCATTCCTGAAATTGCACCTTGACTATTCATACGTTTATCAAAGATTCCCAATATAATAGCCGGAAAGAAAGAGGCAGCTGCAAGTCCAAATGCCAAGGCGACGACTGCGGCGACAAATCCTGGTGGATTAATCCCAAAATAACCTGCAATTAAGATCGCTACAAAAATGGCGATTCTAGCCACTTTTAATTCAGCCTTATCAGAAATATTTGGTCTCAATTGCTTTTTAATTAAATCGTGAGAAACAGAAGTTGAGATTACTAATAATAATCCTGCTGCCGTAGATAATGCTGCTGCTAATCCACCAGCTGCTACTAATGCTATCACCCAATTAGGAAGATTTGCAATCTCCGGATTTGCTAATACCATAATATCTCTATCTACATACAATTCGTTCTGTGCAGTACTTGCATTAGAAATCATACGCTCACCATTTAATCCTCTAGCATCTGTATAAATTGGCTTTTTACCATCTAAAGAACTACCTGCTACGTATTGAATTTTTCCATCACCATTTTTATCTGACCACGCAATTAAGCCAGTATCCTCCCAGTTTTTAAACCATACCGGAATATCAGCATACTCTTTATCGCTTACCGTCTCAATTAAATTAGTTCTAGAAAATACTGCGATTGCAGGTGCTGTTGTATATAAAATAGCTATTAACAATAATGCATAACCTGCAGATTTACGCGCATCTTTTACTTTAGGCACTGTAAAGAAACGCACAATTACGTGAGGTAATCCAGCTGTTCCTGTCATTAGTGCTAAAGTGATAGCAAACACATCCCAAGTAGATTTTGTACCACTTGTGTATTCATTAAACCCAAGTTGCGTATGTAGCTTATCTAATTTATCTAATAAAAATTCACCACCTTCAACTGTGCCTCCCATTCCTATTTGCGGAATAATGTTTCCTGTCATCTGCATTGAAATAAAAAATGCAGGCACCATAAAAGCAAAGATTAAAACACAATATTGTGCTACTTGGGTATATGTGATTCCTTTCATACCTCCCAATAATGCGAAGGTTAAAACCACGGTCATCCCTATAATTACACCAATATTAATATCTACTTGTAAAAATTGAGAAAAAACAATTCCTACTCCACGCATTTGTCCTGCTACGTAAGTAAAAGAAACAATTAGCGCACAGATTACAGCAACTGTTCTTGCGGTATTTGAATAATATCTGTCTCCAATAAAATCTGGAACCGTAAACTTACCAAACTTACGCAAATAAGGTGCTAAAAGTAAGGCTAGCAATACATATCCTCCTGTCCAACCCATTAGGTAAACAGATCCATCATATCCTGCAAAAGATATAATACCAGCCATACTAATAAAAGAGGCTGCACTCATCCAGTCGGCAGCTGTTGCCATACCATTTGCCCATGGAGAAACACCTCCACCAGCGACATAAAATTCTTTAGTTGAGCCAGCTCTAGCCCAAATTGCAATTCCAAAATATAAGGCAAAAGTAATCCCTACTAATAACCATGTCCAAGTTTGTACACTCATAATTTTTTGTTTTAAGTTTAGTTAAGGATTACTCGTCGTAACCGTATTTTTTATCTAGTTTATTCATTAATCTTACATAAACGAAAATGAGAATTACGAATACATATATTGACCCTTGCTGCGCAAACCAGAATCCTAGTTTGAAACCGCCAAGACGAAATTCATTTAATTCTTCTCTAAATAAAATTCCGCATCCAAAAGACACTATAAACCACACTAGCAGTAGTATAATTAGGTACTTTAGATTTTCTTTCCAATACGCTGTTGCGTTTTTTTGTTTTTCACTCATAGTTGTTAGTTTTTATAGGTAAATCATTGCTTGAAGCGAAATGGTATTTATATCCACATCACCAAATTTCTGATTGTTATATTCTAAAGTTAATTTTGAATTGTGTCCACTCATATAAGCATTAAGACCTATGCCTAGCGTATTTCTATTGTCGTCTACAGCATCATAACTATGCGTACCATAACTTGCATAAGGCTGGTACCTTATTTTAGATTTATCTCTAGCAAATGCATAACCAACATGCCCGTAAACCATGCTTCCAGTACCATACGCGCTAAACAAGTAGTTCTTTCCGTAATCATTTGATTGAAAAACTGCGTAAGCAGTAATTGCACCTCCTGCACCATCATCACCAATTGGAGCATCATAAAAAGCATCTACAGCAAATATGGAAACATCTTCTCCTTCAAGATTTGGAGATAAAGCAGTACCTGTATCAATTACAGATCCTTTTGGATGTAAAAAGAAACCTGCTCCAACATTAAAAACTTTTTTTTCGCCTAAATATGTTCCTACTTTATATGGTAAAAAGTTAGACTCTTGGTCAAAAAAGTGATAATCAAAATAACCAGCAAAAGCTTTACCTGAATCCTTAGAACCCAACGTAGATCTTCCGTTATAAACAGCACTTTCTCCAGCAACAGCAGTTCTAGAATCCAAAGAAGATGCAGACGCATCATTAATAGCTACACGATATTGTAGTTTCCCAAATTTACCTTTTGCAAAAACACCAAGGTGACGCGCAAATTGATCTGATAGACCAATAGTAGCCCAAGATTGACGATGATTATCTAAAGTCATCATATTTAAGGTACTCTGATTATTTAATCTAGAAATTCCATTAAAATAATGTAAACCACCTCCTACTGTATGATTTTCACCTAAGTTGTATTGCGCCCAAACATCATGAAAAAAGAGTTGTGAACCATCTCCTTTACCTGTAGGACTCAATGTAGTACTTGTTAAACTGTTTAATCCAAAATGTGTAAGAATTAAAAAGTCTTTGTTGATTTGTGCAAACATTAATACACGAGCTCGACGTAAGTTAAAATTTAACTTACTGTTTTCATTCCCGTTTCCATCAAAGGTTTCATCTGTATTGTAATTAGCTTGGACTTGTGCCCAAGAAATAAGTCGAAGATATTTAGAGCCATCTTCGTTAAATTTAAACTTAAGACCTCCTGTATAATCAGGAGAACCTTGAGCTTTCATAAATTGATAGGACATTAGAAAAAGTCCTAACAATAAAAGGGTTTGTTTTCTCATTGTTTAAAAGATTAGTTAGTTATAAATTGGTTTTGTGTGCACTACTAAATTCTTAAAAACAATCTGTTAAGAGAAACCTAATATATTTTTTCGTTAAATAGATATACTAATCTTTAAAACGCTCCCATTTTATAAGCATAAATTTATCACCCAACTCTGTAACTACAACACCTGCTCCCTTAATATTATCTGCATTACTAAAATAATTACCTAGCTCTAAAGCATTTAATATTTTATAAGTAGGATGGTAATTAGCGTTATATGGACGTTTTATGTTGTATTTCTTTACCCAATTCATAATACTAACGTGAGAAACTCCCAGAATACGTTCAATTTCTCGATAGGTTAAACCCTCTAAATACAACTGAAGCGATTTATTGACGTAGTAATCATCTATCCGCTTTCCAATTTTATTTACTGAAAAAAAATAATTGCATTTTTTACACTTATAACGCTGCCTATCGTTAACGATTCCGCTTTTAATATAATGGTCTGAACCACAATTTGGACACAAATCTACTTTCATATATATTAATTTAGCATAAATATATCAATTTAGCAATAAAATTATTACCCAAATGTTAAAAAAATAAGATATTAATATAAAAAAAGCCCAAAAACCATTGATTTAAATGGTTTTTTGAGCTAATATTATTAAAACACAAAAGTGTAGTTATACACTTAGAATGTTAAGTATTAAAAAAAGCAGCCTCTTCTGCTGTTAGTAATCGGGAATGAATTAAAAATCGTAACCCCAATGGTATTTCTAAAGAAAAACTAGCTCCTCGACCTTTAGTGATGTCAACAGTTAAGTGTGTATGCTTCCAATATTCAAATTGATCTTGATTCATATAAAAATTCACACCCTCTACTTCACCTAAAAGAATATCACTATCATCTAAATACATATCACCTTTTTCAAAAATCATGGGAGCAGATCCATCACAGCAACCTCCACTTTGATGAAAAATTAAATCACCATGTTTCATTTTTAGTTGCTTTACAATTTTTGCTGCCTCTTCTGTAATCTCTACTCGCTTCATATTATAATTATATTAAAAAAGGTTGAATTAAATATACTAATTCAACCTTTTACTTGCTATTAATAACTTCTAAAAGAAGCCCAATTTATTCTTGTCGTAAGAAATTAACATGTTTTTAGTTTGTCTGTAATGACTCATCATCATTAAATGATTTTCTCTACCAAATCCAGATTTCTTATAACCACCAAATGGTGCATGTGCAGGATAAGCGTGATAACAATTTACCCAAACACGACCTGCTTTTATAGCTCTTGGTATTTGATACAATTGATGTGCATCTCTTGTCCAAACTCCTGCTCCAAGACCATACATGGTATCATTAGCAATCTCTAAGGCTTCAGCTTCATCTTTAAACTTAGTAACACAAACTACGGGTCCAAAAATCTCTTCTTGGAAAACACGCATTTTATTATGCCCTTCTAATATCGTAGGTTTTATATAGTAGCCGTTTGCCAAATCACCATCTAGTTTATTAACTTCTCCACCTGTTAACACTTTTGCTCCTTCATCTTTTCCTATTTTAAAATATGATTGAATTTTTTCATATTGATCATTAGAAGCTTGTGCTCCAAGCATCGTATTTACATCATAAGGATTATCTTGAATAATAGCATTAGTTCTTGCAACCACGCGCTCCATAAATGCATCATAAATATCTTCTTGAACTAAAATTCTAGAAGGACATGTACAAACCTCTCCTTTATTGAAGGCAAATAAAACAGCTCCTTCAATGGCTTTATCTAAAAACGCATCGTCTTCATCCATTACACTATTAAAGAATATGTTTGGAGACTTTCCTCCCAATTCCATAGTTACAGGATTCAGATTTTTAGAGGCATATTGCATAATTAACTGCCCTGTGGTTGTTTCACCTGTAAAGGCTACTTTGTCCACTTTAGAACTAGACGCTAAAGGTTTTCCTGCTTCTGGACCAAAACCATGAACAATATTTAGCACACCAGGAGGAAAAACATCTGCAATTTTTTCCATTAACAATGTTGCTGAAGATGGCGTCTGTTCTGCTGGTTTTAAAACCACACAATTCCCTGTTGCTAATGCTGGAGGCAATTTCCAAGACAACATTAATAACGGAAAGTTCCATGGAATAATTTGACCAATCACACCTAGTGGTTCCTTAATATTCATGGACAAGGTATTTTGATCTAATTCTGTTGCACTACCTTCTTCTGCCCTTATACAAGCTGCGAAATAGCGCCAATGATCTACAGCTAACGGAATATCTGCATTCAGCGTTTCGCGAATTGGTTTTCCATTATCGCACGTTTCTACTATTGCAAATTCTTCTAAATTAGCCTCTATAATATCTGCTACTTTATTTAAAAGTGTTGCACGCTCTGTTGCAGAGGTATTTCCCCATGCTTCTTTTGCTTCATTAGCAGCATTAACCGCGTTTTCTACATCTTCTTTTTGTGATCTTGGATATTTTGAAATAAGAGATCCATCTATAGGAGATGTGTTTTCAAAATAATCACCACCAACTGGTGGCACAAATTTTCCATTTATAAAATTGGAATACCTCTCTTTAAATTCTGGTTTCGAATAGCTCATACCTTAATGTCTTATATTATTAATTATACATTTTTTTAGTATAAATATTATTTATACTTTAGTTTTGATAAAGTTATTTTATCAAAACCTTAATAACTTGAACATATTGATTATATTTTTGAACATATCTATTATTAACAAATTTTAAGACTATTTTTTTGTAATATTGAGAATGAGCAACTTATTAACGCGACATAAAAGCCATAGAAAACTAACGACATTAGTAGAAAATAGAACGACCTATAGTGCAGAATATGCCGAACTTAATATTTACGAGACACATGCCATTGCAGAGAAAGTGTCGTTAACTTTCGACTTTCCTATTATAGCAAGTATGCTCACCGGAAAAAAAGTAATGCACCTAGAAGGTTTTGATGCTTTTGATTTCTTCCCTGGTGAATCTGTTGTAATGCCAACCAACAAGGAAATGGTAATTGATTTCCCAATAGCTACAAAAAATAAACCTACGCAATGTTTAGCTTTAGGTATTGATGCGTTTAAGATTGAAGAAGTCGTGGGGAAATTTAATCATCATGTTGCTATTGAGAATGAAAACAATAATTGGGACTTAGATGCAACCAGCTCCCATTTAATCAATAATGTAGATGTTAATCATTTAATAGAACGATTAACATACACCTTTACCAATAGTAATACGTCTAAAGATGTTCTACTAGATTTAATGATTCAAGAATTAATTGTAAGATTGCTCCAAACTAAAGCTAAATCCCTAATTATTAACGATACTCATATTTTTACGGATACCCGAATTGGTACAGTCATTAAATTTATAAAAGACAATTTAACTAATAAGGATATCTCTGTAGATCAATTAGCAAAGAAAGCTTACATGAGCACGTCTCACTTTCATAAGCAGTTTAAAAACACTTTAGGTATTTCGCCTATTGATTATATTAATTCGGAAAAAATTAAGTTTTCTAAAAAGCTTATCAAATCAAATCCTAATTTAAGAATGTCTGAAATCGCTTTTCAATCTGGATTTAATAATACCAGTTACTTCAACAGACAGTTTAAGAAAACGGAAATGATGACACCTCAACAATTTAAAGCTT
>TARA_R110002111_G_scaffold92298_3_pt1 | contig 14818 bp, 17 predicted proteins | sample TARA_R110002111 | Tara Oceans TARA_R110002111 (sample SAMEA4397363) | marine metagenome | biome: Polar Biome; feature: [ZZZ] marine water layer (ENVO:01000295); material: water (ENVO:00002006), including particulate matter (ENVO:01000060) such as... | depth 199 m | reverse complement strand
ATATCCCACCCTTTTTAATAAAATTAACCCCTTATTTTTATTTATACTTTAGTTCCACATTTTGGGCAGAATCTAAATGAGCTCTTATTTTTCATACCACAGAAGGTACAGTAAGAACCAGCTACCACATCTTTAACAGTTTGTGGCTTTTGAGATACAGGAAGCATCTTGTATTCAATTACACAGAAATATTCACATGTAAAGAAAAGTTGTTATTTTCTTACGGTTGGTTCGTTAACTACATCAAAACTGATGATGTCTTTAAGAGTTCTAACATCTAGATTTGAAGTTACTTTAATATCTAAGAAGTACTCCATTGGCACTAAACTAGCGGTATCCAATAAGAAGTAGTTGTCATTGTTTGCTCTAGCAACATCAGTCCAATCAATTACATCAATTTCAGCAGTTCCTTCTTTAACATATAGACGATATTGTAAACCATCTAAAACCATTGGTGTATTCACCGTGTAAGCTTTTCTAGCTGATACCCTCACCTTTCTTACGTCACCACGACTGATTTGTTCATCACGTCTGATGCCAGAAATACTAAATCCAAAGTCATCTGGATTAGCTGGCTCTTGACCGAAGTTGTAATAAGCTGAACTATCTTTTAATACAAAGTCCATTGTTACATCAGGTCTTGCAACACCATTGATTGTTATATTCTTCCAGATGTCTTCAAACATGAAGCAGTCTGTATGTGCTGAAGTTGTTGCTACAGCTAAGTCGATTGAATATACACCCTTTGTAACTCTTGTAACCGCACTACTTGTGTAAGCACTGTACAGGACATCGTTGTTGTCGTAAATATCCACAGTTGGATTAGTATCCAAGTTAACTGGTTGATTATTAAGGTTTGTATATAAGTATAATTTATTTGTTTTATCTAAAAAGAACTTAGACCTATCATCTACGATACGTGCACTAGTTCTAGTTTCCATATAAGGTTCAAAGAATGTTTGTGTATGACGAGTGAAGAACCCAACATACTGTAACTCGACGGTTGGTAAAACTTCAATTTCCCTTTTGTACGCTATTCCAAAACCATAATTTACATTACTGATTGTAACACCAGAAGCAGTAGTGGCACTAGTTGTACCAGTTAAGATATGGTTAATAACTTCCGTAATGTCCATTTCTAGGTTTTCATTACCATCTGAAAAGTGTTGAGTAACAAGAGTGTTACCACTTGTGTTTCCAGTAACTGTAGACCCAGGAGTTGTTAAAGGCCAGCTAGTGTTTGTCTTAGCTTCAATCCAATTACAAGGGTAAGAGCTTAATACTGGTTCAGAACCAATGTAATTAGCTGTACCATAGTCATAACCAACACCTTCATCCCAGTCGTTATGTAATTGGAATAGAACTAAATCGAAACTTGTAGTTCTTCTTTTGTTACTACCAGTTAAATTACCAGCTAAGTCACCATCAAAACAACCAGTGTTAGTTAATTTTAAAGTGTGTGTTAATTCTGAAGTATTATAAGTACCGTCAGCAATCATCGCTTTAAGTTTAGTTTCATCAAATTGGAACAACAATCTACTGTAGATTGGATTACCGTTTTGTCCACCATAGAATAATTCACTCACTGGGTTTTTACCTGTGTTAATTCTATCACTGTAAACTATTGTATTGTTTTTATCGAAGAAAGTTCTAGTTACCATTGTATTTTATTTACTTATAAATATCTAGTTTATTCGAATATTCTTAGATAATAGGTTATCTGTTTGGAATTTAATTATCTTATCTTCCAACTCAGTTTGTACTGATGGCATACCATGATAGTTGTGAGTATGTGTTTTAATGTATTCTTGTACCAGTTTAATAAAGGTAACAAGTTCACCTCCGAAAACGACAGGTTGTGTTTTGTTGAATATTTCTTGTTGTACTTCATCAGAGATATAATCTCCTTGACCAGCAAGTGGGAATGAAGGGTTACCTTTGTGACTTAATAAATTGATTTTATCAGCAACGATATTCGTTACTGTTCCTCGTACCTCAACTTGTTTTGTATCTTCGTTAGCGGGTGTTATAACCACGTTAGATTTGATTTGAATATATCCTGGATTTACATTATTGAATTGTAATGGTTGGTCCGTTACGAATTTACCCGCTCTAACTAGTACTTCACCTTTTTTAAATAAGATGTCCGCATTATCTCTACCTTGTAATGCAATTTCATCACCAGTTGGGTAGATACCTTTAGCTTCTGGATTAACAGATGGTGCAGCATCTAATGCGATAGCACCCGTTGGTAATGCAGATTTAGAATTTAACGTTTGGTCGTTATCTAAGAATTGTGGTTGTGATATAATTGGTCCAATGTAATACCTTTGTTCATACTCACCACCAGAAATTACCTTTGATTTTATAATGAAAACTAATTCTCCTTTTCTAGGTGTTACATTTAAATGTTTAGGTATTAGTGGGAATGTATTCGGTAAGTCAGCTGTACTTGTATTTGGTGAATCTACACCATCAATTCTAACTTTTATGTTACCACTATCGGTTGGGTCATCTACGGACACAACTTTCCCAAAGGATATGATGTCAAATCCATTAGTAGAACTTAGTGAGCTAGGTTTACCACCACCACCACCATATTTAGAAGGAGTATCACTCATTATATTGTTTTCTTAAGTCTAGTGACTAACATTTGATTTGCTTTATTGAAACGCTTTTCAGTTAATAACATTTCATTCCATTCTTTATTGATGTTATGTTCTATACCACCAATCTTTTCTTGTAATTTCTTAATCTCTAATAAGATATCATCTTTCTCATCACTTTTAGTGTTAAGACTATCCTTGATTGCTTCATGTTTTATTTGAAGTTCTTTTACTACGACTAAAATGTCATTGTTTGACATGTCGTTTAAATCTATATTACCTTGCTTGTCCATTTCCTGTTGCGAAGTTTGTTGTTGCACCTCGTGAAACCACTGGGCCACCGAAGTTCCCGATTCCTGTTGTTGTTACTGGTATTCCTGGTCTTAGGGCTACCTCTATTTTCATTTCTGTTAAGATTCCATTCACAATTTCTTCGATTCTAATCAATTCCATTGCTTCTGAAACATTGTCCTCACCATTTCTTCTAGCACCTACTGGAGCTCCAGCCTCACTCTGTCTAGAAATTATTCTAGCGGCAATCTTACGTGCACTTAGTCCAGTCTTATTTACACCACCTAACGCCACTAATGGTGGTGGTAATGGAGTTAAAGGTGGTTCAGGTATTGCGAATGCTCCTGATATGATTTCAGTTATTTCTGTGATATCCATAATTGTTTAAGTTATATTGACGGTTACTAACCCCTTACCATATCCGTTCACTTTACGAATTACATCTTGTGGAACTCCTAGTAGACTAAGTAGTTGAGCTTTTTTAGCGTTACCTCTTTCTGCTAAATTTCCAGCTAATTGAGCTAGTGCTAATTCAGTAATAGCTTTTATTAACCTTGCCATTAACATGTTGATAATTTTATTTCTAACTTGTTTAATTATACTATTAAATAATGTCTTGTTTTTCTCCATGAAATCAATAATTCCAGAAAATTGAACACCACCACCATTAACTATCATGTAATTTATCACAAAAATAGTAATAACCTTTGGTGATAGGATGGAGCCAACAAGTACTTGAACGATTTTACGTAACAAGTTATCAATGAAATTTAATTTAACTGAGAATTTATCTGAGTTACCAAGTCCATCACCTAAAGAATCACCAAATGTATTGATTGTCCTATTAATTACTTTCTTTTTATCATTGAATGTTCCAGTAGCCGTTGTGTTTGTGATATCTGTAATGCCAGCACTTACGGTTGTTATTGGAACTGAAGTGTCAAAAGCACTACAGGATATGAATTTAGTAACACCTTTACCTCTATCATTCGCATTAAGTTGTTGAATCTTTAGTTCGTCATTTGTGAATGAGAAGAAACTATCATCAATAGTCTGCGTGTCATCACTACTAGATATTTTATCAATTATTGTGTTGATTTTTTCCTCTATTAAGAGTTGTGAAACTGTTTTACCAACCGAAGCAGAAACCGTACCTAATAAACTATCCATTAAGTTAGCTAGAACTTTATCAGATGGAAATAATTTTATGCTATCAACATAATCATTATTCATTTCCGTTAAGTTCTTATTGTTACTATAATAGGTACTAGCTTTAACATTGAACATGTTATTCGGTGTTCCGTTTGCATTAAATTTAAATGATAATATAGGGTTGGGTGTTACTGAATTATTGTTACTCCAATCTATATGTGCTGGAGATGTAGATTGAATTGTGTTAAATAGAAAGGTGTTGAAGTCATTTGAATTTAGACCAGCTGGTACGTCATTGTAAATTAACCCACCAGTAATCGTAGTGGGGTCAACGTGCATGATATCTAAAAAGTCAATTGTCTTTAATTCAAAATCTAACCCTGCTCCAGTATCTTTAAAGAACGCTGGAATTGAAGGGTTAACACCACAATTAACTAATCCTTTAAGTGATTGTTTAATAACATTTTTAACTTCTAATTCAATATCATCTAAATTAGCTAAGATATCAACAAGTGATGCTCTTAATTCATCTAAACCAACCGTTTCTTTAAGTAGGTCAATGATTAAATCCATCCCATTAAAAGACACACCAATTTTTGGTTTTTGTATTAATGAATCCCCGTTCAATAATGATGGCACTGAAAAACCTTTAAGCAATGGTGGCATTCCACCATTAAGTGTCTTTAAGGCAGCTAATTGTGCGAAAATCTTTCGTTTAGTTTCTTTAGCTCCCATTAATCTTCCTCGTTGTCTTGACCGTTTTGTCTGATTAATGCTCTAGTAGCTTTTAATGCATCGTCAATACTGCCAGTATTGGTACTTGAGAATGATTCAGCAACACCGTCAGTTTTACCATTGTTCTTAATTATTTCTGCATGTAGTTTAGCAACGTCTAATTTAATTTTAATTGCTGAATCTTTAAGCTTCATTAAATTACCACGTTCTTTAGTAATCGTTGCAGTATCATCTACATCTTCAGGTGTTGTACTATTTACTAAGATGTTAATTGCATCTGTAGCTTCTTTCATTTGACCGTGTGCATCGTTGTACACTTCTTGCATTATACTTTGTAAACTTTCTACTTGTTCTACGGCTATCTTATGTTTTCTAGGTCTTGGCATATCTTATATTTTTACGTATTTTTTTATTATTATAAAGAAACATTCCCCTTATATATAAGTATACAGAGAAACATTTTTATAGATATCCATCTTCTATTAACCCCTGTTTGATGAAGTCATATAATTTTCTGTAACGTTTCATTGCAACACGAATTTCTTTAGTGTCCAAATGTGTTGCTTCACGAATGTCAAATAAAATTGCATTCTTATTATATTTCTTAGACCCCATTCTTTCAAAGATGGTTTCACGATTATCGAGTATTTCGATTAACGCTAATCCAACTCTTCTTTCGTTGTCTGAAACTTTCTTTTTACTATCGGGTGGAATCTCACTGTTTAAAATTTCTTTTATCTCAGCTGAGATATCATCAATAAATTCACTTAAAGAACCAGCCGTATCATCTAATACATAAGTTAATTCTTCTCTGTTTTGAATTACCTCATGGAAATCCTCATATGATAGTTGCGTTCTTAATGCTTTCTCGTCCTTATTAAGTAATCCTAATAAATGGTTTTTGCAAATAGTTCCGTAATAAGAGTATGCTTTTTTACCTTTTTCAGGTTTAAATTTATCCGACTTAGTTATCAAAAATGATAATGTATCCGCATGTAATTCTTCGTATGTTATGGTCTTACGATAAAGTTTGTACCTTCTAATAATGGATTCAACCATCTTATTAAGTGCATCACGTAAGGATTTGTTATAAATCTGGTTTCTTTCAATAACATCATCCGATTGCAAAAATTTAACTACAGCTTCTTCTTGTTCGGGACCGAAATACAGTCCATTGACTTTTTTTCGTCCTCTTGCCATAATTTATGCTTCTGTTTCTTGCTCGAATGTTATTTTTCTGTCGTTAGGCCATAAATACTCTTTCTTAGCACATCTTTTCCAGAAGTCAGCTTCAACCATTCCCATTGTTTCTTGGATGTTCGCGAACAAACCACCCTTTCTTAAGTTCAAGTGTTGGTAACCTATTTTTGGAATTGTCATGATTCTTGAAGCATTGTGTGTTGCCCTTAATAAGAATTCATAAACAAATGTCATTTTGATTGATGGTTTGAATCCACCGTAATCTAAATAGTCTTCAGTATTGATAGCCATTCCGTTGATGCTAAAGTTTTCATATCTCAATAAAGAACCTTGGTCTAAAATACCTTTCTCATCTGAGAACTGTTGAGCCCATACTGGTTCGTTTGTTAATCCCATGAAGTCACCAGCATCGTTGATGTTTACAACAATTGGTAGAAATATGTTAACGTCTGTGTGAGCCTTTTTGTATTTAACTACGTTTGATACGTAAGATACTGCTAAAACATCGTCATACTCTAAATAAGAGAACCACTCAGTACTAATATTTTCAGCACCGAAGTTCATCTGTGAAGCAAAGTCAGTTTCACCATCGTTCTCTAGAACTTTAAGTTTAACGCCTGTGTAATCTAGAGATTCTACGAAAGTCTTTAATTCTTTATTCCCTTTTGGGATTACCACTGCTAATGCATCTGGCTTTACAGTTTGAGTTGTTACACTTTTTACTGCATTTGTGAAGAATCCCTTAGTTTCTTCATTTAATTCGTGTACAGGGATTATAACTGTTAAGTTTGTAATTTCGTTCATCTTTGTAATATTAATCTAGATTATTTTTCTTCGTTTTGTAAAGCCGCTTGCTTCTCAACTTCTTTAGCTTCTGCCTCAGCAAATTGGTCTGCAATTTCACCTAACTCTTCTTTTCTGTTGTTTACGAATTTAGCGTAAACCGTTTCGATTGCAGTGTCTCTTTTTTCTGAAGTGTATTGTCCAGTAGAAGCTTTCATTTCATCGATGATTTCTTGTGGCTCATTATCTTCTAACCAAGCTTGTAAGTACTTAGCAATCAATTCAGGGATATTCAAAAGGTCAGAAGTCCAAACACCGTTGTTAATAATAACTTTTGAACCATCTTCATTTGTTTTTTCCATCCACTCTGGAACTAAATTAGGAATCTTACCAATTACTGGTGTCCCTGCTTCCATACATTCTAATGGGAAAGTACCAAATCCTGAGATGTCATCAACCCAAACCGCTAAACAAGACTTACCGATTCTCTCAGCTGCTTGTTCTCTTGAAAGACCTCTAACTTCTGGAATTCCAACCCATTTGTACATTGGGTATTGTAAGTAGAATGATTTGATGATTTTAGCTGCAACTTGTTGGTCTCTAGCCATGATAGCTACTTCTGGAATTCTTGGTTTATCACTACCTTTGAAGAATTCTGGTATCGCTACTGGAATAATTTCAGTGTTTGTTGATGGGAATAATGATTTAACATATTGACTCCCTTTTTCTGTTGTGCAAATAGCATCTTTAACACCGAAGTGTGCCCAAGTAATTCCAACATCAATTAATTCTAAAATGTAATCATAAGCTTGAACCATTACAATTTTCTTAGCTGGTAAGTTTTTAACTTGGTCCATCATCTTAGCGAATACTTCTGGAATAATAATGAAATCAGAACCACCAATTCTCAATTGTTGAGATTCAAGTGACATGTGAGGTAAATCAGCATATTCTTGACCCATCCAATCAGCTACGCCAACATATTCTGTTTTATCGTGAAGTACAACTGCGTTATACCCTAATCCATTAAGTGTTTTTACGTGTTCGTAAATATTTGCAATTGCTGCTAATGCGTTTCCGTGTGAGTCAACTGTATAGAAATACAAACCAAATTCTTTTTTATCTAGTCTTGTAATCGCTTCTCTTAATTCTTGTTCTTCTTTTGTCATCTTATTTTATTTTAATAGTTTTTATAATGTCGTAATAAAGTAATGTATTGAATGCAATTTTAAAGCTTAAATTATAATCATCTAATGCATGTTGTGTTCCTAACTTCTCATCAGGGTTTTCTTGTTCGTGTAAAATGATATCTAACATACCCCTAACTAAATCATATTTGATAGAATCAACTTGTTTACCTTTAGGGTATTTCTTTGTGATAACGTTAGTTACAATTAACTCTTGAACTATCGTAACGTTTTCAGGGTCACCTTCAATTGGTTTCTCCACGTCTGTTAAGGTTTTAATTTCCTCAACTTCGATGTCATCACCATCAACAGACATTCCATCTGTTACTAATTTGTCAATAGCTAAAAAATCTATTGTGTATTTTTTACCGCCAAATGATATCATATTAATCAGTTATTTCTTCGTAATCAGTTATTTCAGTATTCAATATTGCGTTTCTTAATTCCTCATCCAACATAAAATCTTTTAAAGACTCAATCTCGAAATCAGTGGAAGCACTTTCATTATAGTGTGTTTTACATTTAACACCAATTTTACCATCTGGTTTAGCAGCTAATACTCTTGGGTTTGCAGTAATCAATACATCTACATCGTTCCACTTATCCTCAAACTTCGTGTAGAATCTAATATTCTTAACTTTACAAACCGTTTTAGATAAGAAGAAGTAAGTTGAAGGTATGCTCACTAAAGCCTCTCTACTAACTAAAATTATCTCATGTTCACCTTCATCTTCCATCTCCATCAAAAAGTTGTTAAACTGATTGACAATACTTGGGTAAGTTATATCAGCTTGTCCGAATATCTCCAATGCAGCTTTTTTATATAAAAAGTCATTCATCTCATCAATACCCTCAAAACTGAAGAAGTCTTCCATATCTGCGTAGTCCGTAAATGGAGTGTAGTTTGGAGCGTTTTTATCACTAATATTTAATTCTCTAATTAACGCTTCTGGGTCTTCACCCGCTTCGATTTGTCTTTGAGATATTTCAGCGATGTACTTACCATGTACATATGCTAATTGGGAAAAAAAATCTCTTAATACCCCGTCTATTGCTATTCCTATTCTCATGTGTTAAAAGTTATAATTTTTTTGGTTAAAGTAAACAGTTTATTTGAATCGTTTCTTAAACCATGTCGTTATTTTACCTTCTTTTGGGTCGATATTAGCAACTGGAGTCCAATTATCTTTGGATGCTTCAAAATCTTTTGTCATGATAGTTTCTATTTCGCTAATATCATTCTCAATAATCAACGTTGGGGTTGCCGCAGTTATAGTTGATACCTTAATCTTTTTAGGTAAGTAACATTCAAGTATCTTACTGATAATCGGGTTTCTAACAATGTCAGATAATTCGAATTTGAAGAATCCGATTTCTGATACACCCCTTAAACGGTCCATAGCATCGTATAACCCAGACGATTTTACATCGTTGTATTTATCCGATTGGTCTAAATCACCTGAAATGATAAATTTAGTGTTCTCACCGATACGTGTTAACAACGTTTTCATTTGGTTAGGACTCATGTTCTGAGCTTCTTCCATAACTAATACAGTATTATCAATACTCTTACCTCTAATGAAGCCTAAACCACCTACACCGATAGTTCCATCCTCTTCTAATTGTAATCTAATTGGTTTACCGATTATCTTATCGATAATATCCAATGAAGAATCAACGTAAGGTCCTAATTTCTCTCTCATATCACCAGGCATAAATCCTAGTTTTTCTTCAGCCTCTACAGCTGGGTTGATTAAGACAATTTTATCGTATGGTGTGGTTTTAAGTTGAAGTAGTTCTATTGCTGCTGCAATTGCTACATATGACTTACCAACACCTGCTGGGCCAGCACATACCACAATCTCGTTATTTCTGATTAAATTGTAATAATCCTTTTGTTTAACATTCTTACACTTTAGTCTAACTCGGTTGGGTAACAGTTCATTTATCTTAGATACTTGAACCTCAGTTATCGGACTAGTCTTTTTTCTTCTTGTTGTCATCTATGTTGTCGTAAAATTCTTTGTTATCTTTATAAAAATCTTCTGGATTAATCCCAATTGATTGTGGGGCTCTCGCAGTTTTGTTTTTGTATTCATCACTTAAATCTTTCTTGAACTCTTCTAAAATGTCTGTACCATCTTCAGTAACCTCAGCATTAAATTTAAAAATATGAAAGCCGTTGTGTTCGACAATCTTATTGAATCCAGTAACTTTGTATTTGTATTGTCTGAAATCCTTTTTACCAACTGTCTTATTAGTGGTAAACTCAACTGTATCAATTTCAATTAATTCACGGTTAAGTGGATTTTTAATGAATTTTTTAACAGTATTTAAAAAGAACTTACTACGTTTGTCTTCAGTTTCATATTTGGAAACATAAAATTCTAACAACCTCGTGTCTTTTTCAACAATTCTAACAAACATTTTTTTTGTGTATTGTTCGATTCTGAATCTAGACATAATGTTACGTCCAACAACGATTGGTTCGTCATTCTTTAATTCATGTCCACTTGTCATTTCAACAGCTTTACCACCTTGGGTATCTTCACCCCCAAATTGTTCAACATATTTAGCGTTTAATTTGGCTTGGTCACCACTCATTTCTCTAGCATCATCGTTACTAGTTTGGAAGTAATCAACTGTGTCTACAATGCTCAACGTAGTTGCTTCATTACTTACAACCATTTCTATTCTGTAATCATCAAATGGGTCACCTTTGATGTTGGCTGGTACAGTTTCAATATCTTTACTCCCTTTATTGTCTGCCATCATCGCAATTATATTTCCATTTTCATCGAGTACTGGTGTCCCTTTACTTCGGATATTTTCAGCACCTTCCATTACTGCGTAAGTTCTAGCTCTAAGTTCCATTACTTGTTGGGTCACCTGACCTTGTTTAAGGTCATTTAACATACTACCTTGGTCTTTCGACTGGATTACATTAAGTCCATCTGCTAAAGACCCTCCAGCTTGTGTTATTGCGTTCTTCTCTACTGATGCAGTTGCTAGTGCTATACTAGCCATTGTTCTTCTTAACCAAATTCTCATTTATTTTCGTATTTTATTGTAATTATTTTCAAACCATTTAATTGTATCAGTAATACCCTTTTCAAATGGAGTGAATTTATAGTCTGGAAAAAGTGATAGTAACTTTGAGTTGTCACTAGGTTTCCTTAATTGACCATCTGGTTTTGAGGTATCCCATATCACTTTCCCTTTGAAGTGCATCTTCTCAGTAATGATACTAACAATATCCTTAATGGAAACCTCTTCTGACGTTGATAAGATTATTGGTTCTGGTTCATTGTAATTATTTAGAATCCATTCGGATAATTCAGCGACATCTTTGGAGAATATAAATTCTCGCATTGCTTTACCACTTCCCCATACAGTTAAATCAGTTTTATTTTCTCTAGCTAAATAACATTTGTGAATTAATGAAGGAATAACATGTCCATTTTTAATATCAAAATTATCGTGTGGACCATAAATATTTGTTGGTATTACCGCTGTATACTTAAGCCCATATTGTTCACGGTATGCACGTATTTGCACTTCAGCCATTCTCTTTGCGTAAGCGTAGGCATCATTTGATGTGTGTGGTGGACCTAGATGTATCTTATCTTCGGTAAGTGGATATTCAACATTATCTGGGAATACACAAGTGGATAGAAATACAACTAATCGTTCAATACCTAATTCCTTAGCAGCGTGGATAAGGTTAGTGTTAATCATGATATTATCATAAAAGAATTCACCTTTGTATTTCATATTACCACCAACACCACCAACTTTTGCGGCACAGTGAATTATACGGTCTACAGCATATTTACCTGAGTCCTTTTCATCTGTATAATGTTTTAAAAACATCTCCGTTGCTTTAGTATCTCGTAAGTCACACATTTTAGAGCTGAGTTTAACACCCTTCTTAAATTGTGAACCAACTAATCCATTTCCACCTGTAATCAATAATCTACCCATTTTATTTTTTATAATATTCAATCCAATAATTTATCATTTCATCCAACATCGTTTCAAAAGTGTATTTAGGTTTCCACCCTAATTCATTTCTTAATTTAGTTGAGTCTCCTTTTAAATCTTTTAATTCCTCTGGTCTTAAGTGTTTTGCATCAACCTTGACGTAATCTTGCCATTTTAAATCTAATGCGCTGAATGTGTATATACATAGGTCTCTAACAGAGTGTGAAATACCTGTAGAACATACGTAATCATCTGGTGTGTCGGTTTGTAACATCAACCACATTGCTTCGCAGTAATCTTTAGCGTGCCCCCAATCTCTAGTTGCATCTAAATTCCCTAAGTGTAAATCATATTGTAAACCTAGTTTGATTCTAACAGCGGCTTTAACAACCTTGTTAGTTACGAAGTTAGTTCCTCGTCTAGGTGATTCGTGATTGAATAGTATTCCATTCCAGATTTGCATTCCGTAAGAATTACGATAGTTCCTACAAATGTTGTAAGAGAATACTTTAGCACACCCGTAAGGTGATACTGGACTTAATGGAGTTGTTTCTCGTTGGAATCCATCTGCATCGATATTGTTACCGAACATCTCAGATGAACTTGCTTGATATATTTTTGATTTTGGTGAAATCATTCTAGCAGCCTCTAGCAAATTCAACGTACCAATACCTGTCACATTTGCTGTGTAGATTGGTTGGTCGAAGCTTACTCTAACGTGAGATTGTGCTGCTAAGTTGTAGATTTCATCTGGCTGTACCTTACTTAAAACCCTAACTAAGGATGCCATGTCGGTTAAATCCGCGTACTCTAAATTAAGTAGGTCTTTTTCGCGTAAATGTTCAATCCGATTGGTTTGGGTTTCTGATACAGAATTTCTTTTTACTGTTCCCCAAATTTCATAACCTTTTTCGATTAAGAATTCAGCAAGGTATGAACCGTCTTGTCCATTGATACCAGTAATTAATGCTGTCTTTTTACCCATATTCTTTTTCTTTTAAAATAAAGAAAAATAAATGGAGAGTAAATGGGTTTTACCTTATTTAATCATATTTTTATAAAGGTCGATATTTTTAAGTAGATATTCAGGGTAAGAATCATCAATTTCAACCTTAGTTAGGTTACCTCTGAAGAATGGGTCAATACCTTTTTCAATATTAGATTCAATACTATTAATTACGTTCGGATTATTCATTTCTTGTGCTGAGTATGAAGTAATCTTAGTTTTAACCTTTTCAGCACCACCCATAAAGCTAAAGTGCCAACCCCCATTTGGTATAACCGTATTTGAGTTTGCTCTTAATTCATTATATGAGTAATCTTTTAAATCTTTGTATCTACCAATTCTAGAACCTTTCCATTCACGTTCTTTCAATAGGTTCATGTAATAATAATATGTATCTTGACTGAAGCTAAAGAAAGTTCCCGTATCTAGAATTGAATCGATTCTTTTTAATACTTCTGGATTTGGAATTTCATCACAATCCGAAGATATAATAATATCTTCATCGTTACAATTTTCCAAACCTCTTCTAATACATTCCTTTTGGTAAAAGTCTCTACCGTAATGAATTTCAGTTGTTCGATTGAAACGATTTGTTTGTGTAATTGCGAAATTGTGTATATCTGCAACACATTGAGCATCGAAAGAATCGTCACTTGGTATTAATGGTAGGTTTAAGAAGTCATTTGGAGTGTCTTCGATTTTCAAATGAATAATCTTGTGTTCCCATTTCTTGAAACGTTCTTTATTTTCCTCGTAATAATAAGGTTTAGGTTGTCCAGTATGAGTCACAGACGCTTCTGAGATTACAAAATAATCCACATAGTCATCCAGTATGTTTAGTCTCAGTTCTAATAAATCTAATTCATTAAAAAAGCAGAAGCAATCGTATATTTTTCTCATTTAAATTAAGTTTCTTTGTTTGTAATATTGTTCAGCTTCAGCTTTACAGGTGTCAAAATCTGATGTTTTACCATCGGGGCCCATGTAAGTGAAACCTCTAGTGTATGAATCACCAGTCGCCCAGTAACCATCACTAACATTGTGTCTAGCCCAGTATTTTGGAGCTATCACTTCTTTTACGGTTTTGTTTAACCATGCAGCCCACCAACCAAAGGTAGAGTTCGATATGATTAACCATTTAGCTTGATTAACAGCGTAGAAGTCAAATCCAACATCAACATGAATAGCTTTCATTGGGAATGGCATGAAACTATTTGCACATGCTACATCATCCGTAATTAATATAAACTCCATATCAGGGTTTATTACTTGCATGTGATTTACAGCATCCCTCCAATACTCTCTTCTCAATAATACATTCGGAATACTTTTGTACTCACCACCTCTAAAATTGATTATACAAACGTTATCATCTAATGTGATACCGTGTTCTTTCAATATGTTGTCGTAAACAACCTTACTTTCTGGTTTTATTTTAAACCATTCTTCCACATCTGATTTTCGGTCAATTAAATAATCTTCAGATTGGTATATACCACCCTTAGCTCCTTTGTCACCCAACATAATACTATTGTCAGCAATCTCATACAAAGATTTATTTAACATCGTTATATTGACTGCATCGACATGTTGGTGGGTCTTCCAAGTTTCATGATATTCTTGCGTAATTCCAGCAACTGGTTTTCCGAAATCAACTTCCATGAAATCCATTTGACTTTTACCACCAAAATAATCGTGACTTGGACTTGGGTTGATTCCCCATTCATACCCTAGTTTCTCAGCTATGGTTCTACACACAGCATATTGCCACATGTGATTACCTAAATTTCCAGTTAAGTTAGTTGTTATCATTAGTTAAAAGTTTTATCATTGCAGTTTTTTTATTTATCAAATAATTATCATCGTAATTAGTC
>TARA_R110002111_G_scaffold1074_1_pt1 | contig 14867 bp, 10 predicted proteins | sample TARA_R110002111 | Tara Oceans TARA_R110002111 (sample SAMEA4397363) | marine metagenome | biome: Polar Biome; feature: [ZZZ] marine water layer (ENVO:01000295); material: water (ENVO:00002006), including particulate matter (ENVO:01000060) such as... | depth 199 m | reverse complement strand
TCGGTTGGTTTCGTGGCAACACGAATTCACATTAAATCTAAATAAAGTAACGTTCTTTATTATAATTGTTTTTTGAGGTTTGAGACACCACGTGTATGCGTGTGTAAGTTGAAAACCATGATATCTTAAAAAGACTTTAATGATTTTAGTAAAACAAGATATGCGCACTTGAGGGTAAACAAGAAATTGTATTACCGCAAGGAAACATAAATTGGATAAGCAAAACCAGAAAAGAAACTAGAAAGGTTGAAAGCTTAAAAAGCAGCACAAGCGAAAGTGAATGTTGTAATGAAAGCAATGCGATAAGCAAACTTAACACGAAAGTGAAGCGTAAGTTTAATAGCATCAAAAAAAACAATTAACTGAAACATTTTAGTAATATGTCAATACATTTTGAAAATTACAAGAATGTTTTACTTGAAATAATAGCACTCGAATCGAAAATGTTTGATGAAAACTTAAACAGATTTTAGTAGACATACTAAATAGATACAAGTTATGTTATTTCAAAGAAAGCCATATCAAAGCAGATTAAGTTCTAGCAGTGATATGGCTTTTGTTATTTTATGATTTAATGGCTGGTTTTTTATAAATTTCATATCGGGTTTGCGCATTTCTGAATTTCTTTCAAATCTACTTATCAAACTCCTTTCATTTAATAATTCGACAATTTTAAGTGTCCTTTTTTGTATATTCGCAACGCAAAAAATGAGACCTTACTTTTATTATACCTCATTTTTTATCTTGATAATTATAAAAAAAGCGACACGAATGTCTAAAATTATTTACACAAAAACCGATGAAGCTCCTGCTTTAGCAACACGTTCTTTTTTACCAATTGTAAAATCTTTTGTAAAATCTTCTGGTATTGAAGTTGAAACGAAGGATATCTCATTAGCAGCCAGGATTTTGTCGATTTTTCCTGATTTTTTAAAAGAAAATCAATGCGTATCAGACGATTTGGCAATTCTTGGTGAACTGGCTAAAAGCCCAGAGGCCAATATTGTAAAACTTCCAAATATTAGTGCATCTGTTCCACAATTAAAAGATGCTATAAAAGAATTACAATCTCAAGGTTTTGGTATTCCTAGTTATCCTGAAGATCCAAAAAATGAGGCTGAAAAAGATATTAAATCGCGATACGATAAAATAAAAGGAAGTGCTGTAAACCCTATATTAAGAGAAGGTAACAGTGATAGACGTGCTCCTAAAGCAGTTAAGAATTACGCAAAAAAGAATCCGCATTCTATGGGTGCTTGGTCAAGCAACTCTAAAACACACGTAGCAAACATGAGCGAAGGTGATTTTGCTCATAATGAAAAATCTCTTACTTTAAAAGATGCAGCCAGCATAACTATAAAACATATTGATAGTACTGGCAAGGAAACTATTTTAAAAGAAAGTTTTCCTATACTTAAAGGTGAAATTATTGATGCTACTATAATGTCTAAAAAGGCATTAATTGATTTTTTAGAAGAGCAAATAGAAGATGCTCTAGATAAAAGTGTATTGTTTTCATTACACATGAAAGCAACCATGATGAAAGTAAGTGACCCAATTATTTTTGGTCATGCAGTACGTGTTTTCTTCAAGGGGTTATTTAAAAAACATGGCGTAACATTCAAAAAAATTGGAGTCGATGTAAATAATGGATTTGGCAACTTACTTGAAAAATTACACGATTTACCTGAAGATAAACGCGACGAAATAAGAAATGAAATTAGATATGCTTTAGATCATGGAGCCGATTTAGCAATGGTAAATTCTGATAAAGGTATTACCAATTTACACGTGCCAAGTGATGTTATTATTGATGCTTCAATGCCCGCAATGATTCGTACTTCCGGACAAATGTATAATGCCGAAGGTAAACTTCAAGATACCAAAGCAGTGATTCCAGATAGTAGTTATGCTGGTATTTATTCTGCTACTATAGATTTCTGTAAAAAACATGGTGCTTTCGATCCTACGACTATGGGAACTGTTCCTAATGTTGGTCTTATGGCTCAAAAAGCGGAAGAATATGGTTCTCACGATAAAACTTTTGAAATACCATCAAACGGAACTGTAAAAGTGATTGGCGCTTCAGGTAAAACATTATTGCAACATGATGTTGAAGTGGGCGATATTTGGAGAATGTGTCAAACTAAAGATGCGCCCATCCAAGATTGGGTTAAACTAGCAGTTACACGTGCCAGAGCATCAGAAACTCCTGCTGTATTTTGGTTAGATAAAAACAGAGCACACGATGCTGAAATCATAAAAAAAGTAAATACATATTTAAAAGATCATGATACTTCTGGATTAGATTTAAGAATCTTATCGCCTATCGATGCTACTTTTTTTACCTGTGAAAGAATTATAAAAGGACAAGACACCATTTCTGTTTCAGGAAATGTATTACGTGATTATTTAACAGATTTATTCCCCATTCTAGAAGTGGGAACAAGCGCAAAAATGTTATCTATTGTTCCATTAATGAATGGCGGTGGTTTGTTTGAAACAGGCGCTGGTGGTTCTGCACCTAAACACGTTCAGCAGTTTGTTGAAGAAAACCATTTGCGTTGGGATTCTTTGGGAGAATTTCTGGCTTTAGCAGTTTCTCTAGAACATTTAAGTGAAGCAAATAACAACCCAAAAGCTAAAATTTTAGCTGAAACTTTGGATGATGCCACAGAAACCTTACTAGAAAACAAAAAAGGCCCTTCAAGAAATGCTGGTGAATTAGACAATAGAGGTAGTCATTTTTATTTAGCTATGTATTGGGCACAAGAACTTGCAAAACAAACTAAAGATGCTGATTTGAAAGCTGAATTCACACCAATTGCAAAACAATTATCAGATAATGAAAAGGCTATCCTTAACGAACTGAATAGCATTCAAGGAAAACCAGTTGATATTGGTGGTTATTACGAACCTAATGAAGCACTTATTAACCAAGCTATGCGACCAAGTAAAACATTTAACAGCATAATAGGTTAAAGAAATAATAAAGTATATTTTAAAAGCTCCTATTTAGGGGCTTTTTTTATACTTTTATAAAAAAAAGCTATTACATGAATAAAATTCTTTCGTGGTTTCTGATCACGCTATTATTCAATATTTTTTACACGCATGCCCAAGAAAAATATACGCTAAGTGGAACTGTTTTAGAAGAAAAAAGTAATGAAACACTAATTGGTGTAAATATATTATTTCCGGAAATACAAGCAGGAACGACAACAAATGAATATGGTTTTTACTCCATAACGCTTCCCGAAGGCGACTACAAAGTCATCATTAGTTATTTGGGCTACACCTCTATAATAGAAACTTTAGAACTAAAAGAAAATATTACTAAAAATTACGCCTTATTTGATGCCTTAGAAAATTTAGATGAAATTGTTATCACTGAAAATATTGAAAAGCTCAATATTAAGACACCTCAAATGAGTGTTAACAAATTAACTTCCGCTACCATTAAAGAAATTCCCGTTGTTCTTGGTGAAGCTGATATTATTAAAGCCATTACTTTACTTCCTGGTGTTACTACGGCTGGTGAAGGGGCTTCTGGTTTTAACGTAAGAGGTGGTGCTGCAGACCAAAATTTAATACTTTTAGATGAAGCAATTATTTATAATTCATCGCATTTATTTGGTTTCTTTTCTGTTTTTAATCCAGATGCTATAAAAGATTTAAAACTCTATAAAGGCGGCATTCCTGCGCGTTATGGTGGTCGGGTGTCATCGGTTTTAGATATTTATCAAAAAGAAGGAAATAGTAAAGAATTTCATGCAAACGGTGGCGTTGGTATTGTATCCAGTAGATTATTGGTTGAAGGACCGCTTAAAAAAAATCAAGGCTCTTTTCTTCTTGGAGGTCGCTCAAGCTATGCACATTTATTTTTACCATTGTTCGACAATAATAATGTTGCCTATTTTTATGATTTAAATACCAAACTTAGTTACAAGCTAAATGATAGAAATAATATTTATTTATCTGGCTATTTTGGTCGTGATGTATTTCGAATTGATGAAACTTTTGAAAACACCTATGGCAATTCCGTTTTAAATTTTAGATGGAATCATTTGTTTTCTGATAAATTATTTTCAAATCTATCTTTAATATATTCAGACTATGATTACGATTTAAAACTAAGCTTTGTAGAATTTGATTGGGTTTCAGGTATTCAGAATTTCAATTTAAAATACGATTTAAAACATTATTTAAATAATAAATTTAAACTTCAATATGGCTTTAATAGTATTTATTACAAATTTAATCCTGGTGATATTAAACCAACAGTAGAAACCTCAGGAATTAATCCGTTTAAACTTACCGATAAATATGCCTTTGAAAATGCTATTTATTTAGATGCCGAACATGAGATTTCAGATAGACTACATGTTTCTTATGGCTTACGTTTTAGTACATTCCATCGTTTAGGTCAAGATGAACTTGATGTTTATGAAAATGACCAAGCGGTTGTATTTAATGAGGATTTTCAAATTTATGAAAAAGCAAATCCTATAGATACTCAAAGTTTTAAACGCAGCGATGTTATAGCAAAATTTGCGAATTTAGAACCTCGAACTTCTTTGGCTTATCAGCTTAATTCAGAAAGTTCTGTTAAGGCGAGTTACAACAGAATGAGCCAATATTTACATTTATTATCCAATACGAATTCACCAACGCCACTCGATGTTTGGACGCCTAGTGGTAAGTATATTAAACCGCAATTATTAGATCAATATGCCGTTGGTTACTTTAAAAACTTCAATAATAATACCTATTCTTTAGAAGTTGAAAGTTTCTATAAAACAGTAAAAAACCGAATAGATTATATAGATGGTGCCAATTTAATTGCTAATAATGCTATTGAGCAGGTTATTTTAAATGGAAAAGCCAAAGCTTACGGCGCAGAATTACTTTTCAGAAAAAACGAAGGTCGATTTAAAGGTTGGTTTGCCTATACTTTATCAAAATCTGAGCAACAAACTAAAGGTAGAACTCCGCAAGAAATAGGAATTAATAATGGTAGTTGGTATAGAACACCTTTTGATAAAACTCACGATATTTCAATTACCGCCAGTTATGATTTAAATACAAAATGGAAATTTAATGCTAATTTTCTTTTCCAGACTGGGCAACCTGCAACGTTCCCAAACGGACAATATCAATTTAATGGCTTAATTATTCCGAATTACAGTGACAGGAATTCTGATAGACTTCCAGCATATCACCGTTTAGATTTTTCCGCTACTTATACACCAAAACCTAATAAAATTAAAGGCTGGCAAAGCTATTGGGTTTTTGGTTTATATAATGCTTACAACCGAAGAAATGCTGCATCTATAACTTTCGGGCAAAATGAAACCACTGGACAAAATGAGGCAACGAGACTATCCATTTTCGGAATAGTGCCATCAATATCTTATAATTTTAAACTTTAAGGTTATGCGAATACTAAAATATATTTTATCGACAATTCTCCTTTTAACAGTAACTTCTTGTGAAGATGTTATTGATGTAGAACTAAATACAGCACCTCCAAGATTAGTAATTGATGCGGCCCTTAATTGGGAAAAAGGAACAGATGGTAAAAACCAAGTTATAAAACTAAGTCTTACTGCTCCTTTTTTTAATAGCGAAATTCCACCAGCTACGGGTGCAACCGTTATGGTAACAGATTCAAATAATAATACGTTTAATTTTATTGAAGATGGAAGTACTGGTATTTACATAAACAACACATTTATTCCAGAAATTAATGGCGTTTATAATTTAAATATTACATACAATAATGAATCTTATACAGCTACCGAAACCCTTATGTCTGTTGTTCCTATAGAATCTGTGGAACAAAAAAATGATGGTGGTTTTTCTGGTGATGAAATTGAACTAAAAGCTTTTTATACAGACCCAGAAGGTGTAGATAATTTTTATTTATTTGACTTTAATATTGTAAAATTCAGTACAACTTTTATTGAAGTTTATGATGATGAATTCACAGATGGTAACAGAATTTTTGCTTTTTATTCCAATGATGATATGCAGTTAGTTGATGAAGTTATTATTACCAATTATGGTATTTCTGAACGCACTTATGAATTTTATAATATTCTTTTAGAACAGACAGACGAAAACAATGGCGATCCTTTTGAAACGCAACCAGCTTCGGTAAGAGGAAATTGTATAAATATAACCAACCCAGATAATTATCCGCTAGGTTATTTCCGAGCTTCTGAGGTTTCAGTATTTAGCTATTTTATTGAGTAATTACTTCATTTCAATAATACTATTGTTAAAATTTAGTTATAATTACTGTAAAACAATAAAATTATGATGATATTATCTAAAATAAAATCTAACAAATAATTTTTTATTTACTTTTAACCATCATCAATCAAAAAACATATTAAATGAATAAAAAAAGAATTGCCTATATAGTGGGTGCAATTATCTTAATAATTATTGCATACTCATATTTTAATTCAAGTAGCGAAAAAGATGCATCCCTTACTACAAAGGTTGTAAAAGGCACTTTTCTAAATGAAGTTTATATTTCTGGCGAAGCACAATCTACTAGTTCAAAAGAGATTAATGGTCCCAGTAACGCTAGAAGATTCAATATTTATCAAATAAAAATACAAGATTTAGTAGCTGAAGGCACCATTGTAAAAAAAGGAGATTATATTGGAAAATTAGATGCTTCTGAAGTTAATGGGAAAATAAATGAAGCCCAGTTAAACTTAGAAAAAGCCCAATCGAAATACACACAACAACAGCTAGATACTACACTTACCCTAAAACAAGAACGAAATTCAATAAAAGACCTACTATATGATATTGAAGAAGATAGTTTAGAGTTAGAACGCTCAATATACGAGCCACCAGCTACTATTAGATCATTAGAGAACAAGATAGAAAAGACAGAACGCGATTTAAAAGAAAAAAAAGCAGATTACTCTATAAAAAAGAGACAGGCTAATGCAAAAATGATTGAAGTAGGTACTGAGGTCTCTAAAATTTCCAAACAAATTGAGGAATTACTTGAACTACAAAAAGAATTTACTATTTATTCTGATGATGATGGTATGGTAACTTATGTTAAAGAATGGAACGGTACAAAAAAGAAAGTTGGATCAACTATATCACCATGGGAACCAGCCATAGCTAGTTTGCCTGACTTAACAAAAATGGAGTCTAAAACCTATAGTAATGAGGTTGATATTAGAAAAATAAAAAAAGATTTAATTGTAAAGGTTGGTTTTGATGCCTTTCCAGATATAGAACTTGATGGAATTATAACAGATGTTGCTAATGTAGGAGAAACTAAGGCTGGTTCAGATATTAAACTTTTTCAGGTTTTAATAAAATTGAATGAAACAAATAAGAATATTAGACCAGGAATGACAACCTCAAACAAAATATTAATTGATAAAAAAGAAGATGTTTTAATGATTCCCCTAGAAGCTATTTTTGCAAATGATTCCATTAGTTACACTTTTGTAAAATCGGGTTTATCAATTGATAAAAGACAAGTTGAATTGGGTCTATCTAACAACGAAACTGTAATTATCAATAATGGATTAAAAGAAGGTGATATTGTTTATTTGAGTAAACCAGAAGATTCAGATAATAAGAGTATAACATTATTAAAATAATGATATTAAACAAAATACTTTTAGAAAAACTAAAATCTAATTTTGGTGAAGCTTATTGGTTTATTAAAACGAACAAGGTTAGAACTTTTTTAACGGCATTAGGCATTATTTTTGGTGTAGCCTCAGTAATTACAATGCTAGCCATTGGAAATGGTGCAGAAAAAGAAATATTGGCTCAATTAGAATTAGTAGGTGTTAACAATATTGTTGTTACTCCTATACCAGACGAAGAAAATGAAAATACTGAAGAAAGCGATGAAAATAATAGCCAAACTGAATCCAAAAGGTTTTCTAAAGGTCTTGATATATTAGACGCTTTAAGTGCTCAAAAAAATATTCCTAGTATAAAACTTGTTAGCCCAGAAATAATTTTAAATACCTATGTTATTAATAATGGTAGGCAAAATTCTGTTAAATTAGTTGGTATTTCTCCGTCCTTTTTTGAATCTTCAAATATAAACTTAGAAAACGGTAAAAATTTTTCAGACTTCCAAATTAAAAATGCTTTACCTGTATGTATAGTGGGCAAAAAAGTAGAAAAAAAATTATTTACCGGCCAAAGTGCATTAGGAAAACAAATTAAAGTAAAAGATGTTTGGTTAAAGGTCATAGGTGTTATTGAAGAAAAATTAATATCTGATAAAGCACAAGAAAATTTAGGTATTAGAGATTTAAATGAAGATGTCTTCATACCAATAAATACGTTCTTAGTCCGCTATAAAGATCGAAAAATAATTAGTGATAAAATTGGTACTCAAAATAGGAATCAAAATGGCCCAAAAAAGAGAATCCCAAGAGGTAATTATCATCAAATTGATAAATTAACAGTTCAAGTTTCAAATTCAAATGAACTAAAAGCTACTGCAGAAGTATTAAGTAAAATGCTTAAACGCAGACATAATGATGTATTAGACTTCGAAATAACCATTCCAATTCAACTATTAAAACAACAACAAAAAACGAAACAAATTTTCAATATCGTTTTAATCATTATAGCAGGAATATCATTATTAATTGGAGGTATTGGAATTATGAATATTATGCTGGCTTCCGTATTAGAACGTACGAAAGAAATAGGAATAATTCGAGCTATTGGTGCCACTGAAGAAGATGTTATTTTGCAATTTTTATCAGAATCTGTTCTCATAAGTGTTGGTGGTGGTATTATAGGTATTATACTTGGTGTTATTGGTGCTTATGTAATAGAAATTTTTTCAGGAATAGAAACCGTACTTTCTATAAAATCTATTATGATTTCATTCTTTATAGCCGTTGCTGTGGGTTTAGTATTCGGAATATTTCCAGCAAAAGCAGCCGCTAATAAAAAACCTATTCAAGCTTTAAGATCTGAATAATAACCTATGAAAAAAATACTCATCCTCATTATTATTGTTTTTCCATTATTCAATAATGCACAGTCAAAAAAATTAACACTAACTGAAGCTATCGATATAGCTAAGAAAAAATCACCTGATTATAAAATCAATTTAAATAGAAACCAATCAAATTATTGGAGGTTTAGGCGTTATAAAGCTAGTTTTTTACCCGAGCTAAGACTTAACGCTGTTTTGCCAGAATATAGAAATGCGGTACGAAGAATAACAAATGATGTGGGACAGGATATTTTTGTAAACCAAAATCAATTATTAATTGAGGGTGGTCTATCCATATCACAAAGTGTCCCTTATACTGGTGGAACGTTATCAATTAACACCAACCTTGAACGTGTTGAGCTCTTTGGGCTTGATGATAATATAGGGTATTCAGTAATTCCTTTTACGGTTAATTATTTTCAAAATTCAATTTTTTATAATCAGTTTAAATGGGATAAAAAAATTGAACCACTAATTTACGAAGAGTCAAAAAGGGATTTTGTTGAAACCATGCAGCAAATATCTGTAAACACATCCGTTCGTTACTTTGATTTGCTAAAAGCACAGATGCAGCTTGCTATTTCCGAAACTAACTTAAAAAATCAAGACACATTATATCAAATAGCAAAAGGAAGATATAAAGTAGGAAAAATTGCCGAAAATGAGCTATTACAAATGGAATTAAGATTCTTAAATTCGAAAAATAGAGTTACCACAGATATGGTCGAATTAAAAAGAGCATCACAAAATTTAGCACGGTACTTAGAACTGGATACTGAAGATTTAAAATTAGATGTTCCAGAACAACTACCCCTTTTTGATGTAGATATAGATAAAGCATTAAATGAAGCACAGTCTAATAGAAAAGTGGTTATAGAATTTAGAAGAAAACGTTTGGAAGCCGAAAAAGAAGTCGCATTTCAAAAAGGAAACAATAGGTTACAGCTAGGTGTATTTGCCAATTTTGGTGTTTCTCAAAACGGAGATGATTTTAATAATTTGTTCAATAACTTTAACAAACAGCAAAGTGTAAGAGTTACAGTTGGTATCCCCATATTTGATTGGGGAGTATCCAAATCAAGACGTAAAATGGCAGAAGCTGATTTAGATTTAACCAACAATAATATAAATCAAGATAGGCAAGAATTTGAACAAGAAATATATTTACATGTATTAAACTGGTCCAATCAAAGAGATTTTTTGTTTACTGCCGAAAAAGCTCAAGAAGTATCCATGAAGCGTTATGAAATTTCTAAAAAAAGGTATGTTTTAAATAAAATAACCATTACAGATTTAAATATTGCTTTGGAAGAAAGAGATAAAGCTGTATTTGATTACTTGAATTCTCTTCAAAAATTCTGGCGAGATTATTACATATTAAGACAGCTGACACTTTATGATTTTATAAATGATAAAAAGATAGAAGTTGAAGATATTCTTTATGATTAAAACTCCCGATTAATTCTTATTTTTGATTCATGAGTTTTATAAAAACAACCGAGCAAGATTCAAACTACAACCATCTGGAAAAGATGACTGTTTCTGAGTTATTGACCAACATTAATAATGAAGATAAAAATGTGCCTCTCGCAGTTGAAAAAGCACTACCACAAATAGAAAAACTTATTTCTCAAATAGTTATTAAATTAAAAGAAGGCGGTCGTTTATTTTACATGGGAGCTGGTACTAGTGGCCGATTAGGTATACTTGATGCATCTGAATGTCCACCAACTTTCGGTGTCTCTCACGATTTAGTAATCGGGCTTATTGCTGGAGGTGATTATGCGATTAGAAAAGCAGTAGAATTTGCTGAAGATTCACTTACCCAAGGTTGGGAAGATTTAAAAACTTATAATATATCAGATAAAGATGTGGTGGTTGGTATCGCAGCATCTGGCACAACTCCTTATGTTATTGCTGCTTTAGAGGCTAGCAACAAACATAACATTATCACAGGTTGCATAACGAGTAATAAGAACAGTCCGTTATCACAAACGGCTAAATTTCCAATTGAAGTTATTGTAGGACCCGAATTTGTTACTGGTAGTTCACGAATGAAAGCAGGAACTGCTCAAAAGCTAGTTCTCAATATGATTACCACAACAGCCATGATTCAACTTGGGCATATCAAAGGCAATAAAATGGTTGATATGCAACTAAGTAATAACAAATTGGTTGACAGAGGCACAAAAATGATAATGGCAGAACTAAACATCTCAAAAAACGAAGCACAAATATTACTTAATAAGTATAAAAATGTGCGATTAGCAATTCAAAATTATAACAATGGAAACCAATAAAACAGATAAAACAATACTTTTTAAAGGCATTAAAATTTTAATATTTGCCCTTTTAAGTCTCGTAATTGGACCAATATTTATGCATTTTGCACTTGGTGATAAAGAAAACGCACTTTATATTCCTATGTTAATTGTTGGGTATTTAATTTGTGCTATGGCAGTAATATTACTATTTAAAGGGATAAATACCATTATGAATAGTCTATTTAAAAAGAAAGAGTAATTAGTTTAGAGTAGTTTGCTTCGGCGTAGTAGGATTGTATCCAAAATCTGAATCATTAATCACTATCCCCAAACTATCAAAAATATAATTTATTATGGCGTAGTGGTGAATCGTATGGCTATTACCTTGTGCCAATAGAGCGCCATAAGTATAAGGAATCTGTGTTTTTCCTAATCCTAAATCATCAATAACTAAAACGGTATCGTTTATATCAAATGATGCAGAACTTAATCTTCCAATTATTAAATTCAGATAATCTTGAGCACATTCACAATCAGCTTCTACAGCTTTATTTCTACTTCGCGCAGTTAAGTCAACTCTATTTTCAGAATTAGCATTAAAAATACAATCATAAAAATCTAGAATATGCCTAATATGCGTTCCAATACTGGAATGGTAAGGTGGAACCGAAGAATCACACAATTGGGCGTTGGATAAATTATCTAATAAAACTTGAGATTTCTGAAGTGTTTTTAAAGTAGATTGGATGATTACATTCATGGATACTAAATTAATTAAATAATTTGAATTTCATAATTAGATTATCGTTTAGTCTAAACACCTCAAAATCCTTACATAAAAAAAACTAATCGTCATTCGTAAGAGCACAAAGTGAGACGTAAAAATATATTTAGGCTACACCAACTTACTCAACTCATCGACCACCAAGCGCAACTCCCCATAACTGTACTTATCATCCATTTGATGTTTCAAATCAGACAAGTTTTCAAATATTTTCTTCGGAATAATAGCTTTCAATTCATTATAAGATTCAACCAACATCAAATCAGTAACTTTCACTTCCCCAGATGAAATAAAACTAGCCAAATGACCAAAAATAGTATTCACATTAAGTTCTCGCTCATCTGCAATTTGCTGAATAGATTTACCAGACTTAAATAACTCTAAAGACGCTTTCTTAGTATCACTAATTTTCTTTTTAGGTTTTGCTAAATCAAAAGTTTCCACTTCGGTCGAAGTCTCAATATCATGCTCATCACAATAGGCTTTAATCACTTTCAAAATAGCAGAACCATATTTTTCGACACGGGTTTTCCCCATACCATTAACCTTTAACAACTCCTGTCTATTGGTTGGCAACGTTTCACACATTTCATAAAGCGTTTTTTGTGCAAAAATCTGATAATGAATCAAATCTTTTTCTTGAGCTATATCATTTCGAAGCATCCGTAATTTCTCAAACAACACCACATTACTCGTGCCTTCAATAACCGTTTTTCTAAGTTTCTTAGGTTTATCTTTACCCATAAAAACGGACTTCGCACGTAACTCTAAAATCTGTTCAGCAGTAAAACCAGAATGTAAACCATTAAAATAATGCAATTTCACAGACAGTAGTTCTTCAAAACTATCTAAGTGTTTTGTAATCTCACTACCTACAGCTTGATTATCCGTAGTAAAAGCAAACGTTTTTAAAGGCGTCGTAATTTTAGTTTCAGTTTCCGTTTTAAAATAACCAATACCCTTTTTAAAACGTTCTTGAATTACAGTACTTTTTTCTGGTAAACCGCCAGCTTCAGCAAGTTCTTTTAACTGAGTATTAAACCCATTAGCTACTTTCAAAAAGTTAGTAATTGTATCTTTAATAGGCAAAAATGTGTTCTCAACAGCACCTTCAATCACCGTTCTATTTTTATAATAAATATCCAAAATTCGATTCAAAGGATATAAAAATTTATAAAAACCAAACACTTCTGCAATCAAATCCAACTGAAAATTTTTCTGCGAATGTTCTAAAACATTTTCATCAGGCGCATTCTGTTCCGCATTTTCGTTAAACGAAGTCACATTCCCGTCACTAATAATCTGGCTCGAATGTATTTTACTCTTCAACACCAACCCTTCCAATGTTTTACAACGGCTCAAAGCCACATACGTTTGCCCATGCGCAAAAGCACCTTGCGCATCAATAACAGCTCTTTCAAAAGTTAAACCCTGGCTTTTATGAATCGTAATACTCCATGCTAAACGCAACGGCATTTGTGTATAAGACCCTATTTTATTTTCAGTAATCGCTTTCGTATCAGCATCAACTGAATAATTAATATTCTCCCAAATCTCAGGCGTTACGTTAATATTAAAATCATCATCAGGGCAATGCACCACAACTTCATCAGCATCCAATAAAATCACCTTCCCAATCTTCCCGTTAAAATAGCGTTTCTCAGGATTGCTATCATTTTTCACAAACATGACCTGCGCACCAACTTTAAGCTCCAAACGCTCTTTATTAGGATATGCATACTCAGGAAACTTACCATCAACTTCAGCCTTATAACTAAACGTCTTGGTTTTTAACTTCTCCAACTCAGTTCTATTGGTGGCTTCCGCTTTATTATTATGAGTTGTTAACGATATATAACCCGCATCAGGCTCGGGCGTAAAATTGGGCACAAACCGTTTGTTCAATTCGGCAGCACCAGCCTCAGTCAACTTATTATTCCTAATCTCATTTAAGATTTCAATAAATCTCGGATTTTCCTGCCTATAAATATGCTTCAACTCAATAGTAATTGCATCACATTGCGCAAAAGCATGACTACTAAAAAAGAACCCATTCGCATAATACGGCTTCAACAAATCCCACTCTTGCTCCTTAATCACTGGCGATAGTTGTTGCAAATCACCAATCATCAACACTTGCACTCCACCAAACACCTTGTTTCGGTCTCTAAAACGGCGCAAGGTTTTATCAATCCCATCCAACAAATCAGCGCGTACCATACTAATCTCGTCAATCACCAACAAGTCCATCGACTTAATAATATTAATTTTCGTCTTGCTAAACTTCCTATTAAAACCTTTCGAAGCATTCAAATCTGTATCAGGTAAAATGGGACCAAAAGGCATCTGAAAAAACGAATGTATCGTCACTCCTTTAGCATTAATCGCAGCCACCCCAGTAGGCGCTACCACAACCATGCGTTTCAAACTACTCATTTTCAAACGGTGCAAAAACGTCGTTTTACCAGTCCCCGCCTTACCCGTTAAAAAAATAGATCGGTTTGTATTATTCACAAACGCCCACGCCAATTCCAGTTCCCTATTTTCAGTCATTAAACACTTAAAAATTTAGAGGTTTAAGATACTAATATTGAATGTTTTTTTGGCGGGTTTTTAAATTTAAAATTAAAAGGAAAACAAACCATTGGCTGTCAGGAACTTTTGAACAATTTAAAAACCGCGCTATCCACTATATCTTTCTGCAAAGGATGCCGTTTCTATCGCTCCCGCGGGTATCCCGCCAAAGTCAGTCTTTAATTAATAATATTTTTTTCTGCTTCAGTTTAAAGCAAAAAAAATC
>TARA_R110002111_G_scaffold143677_2_pt1 | contig 14943 bp, 11 predicted proteins | sample TARA_R110002111 | Tara Oceans TARA_R110002111 (sample SAMEA4397363) | marine metagenome | biome: Polar Biome; feature: [ZZZ] marine water layer (ENVO:01000295); material: water (ENVO:00002006), including particulate matter (ENVO:01000060) such as... | depth 199 m | reverse complement strand
CAATTAAGTCGTTAAGCGTCCATTGTCTAAACTGATTCTGAAGACATTTATCTATGGTTTTATAGAGTATTAATGCGTTTTTGTTTACTGCCATTCTAGTTGAGATTTAATACAGTATAAAAGTAAAAAATTACTACGCAATTATCGTGCGCAGATAGTGGAATTCGTAAAAATGACGACTAATCGAAAAAAATATTTGTTTTTTTCAAAAAAATATAATACTTCGTATTATGGAGCTCAATTTTAACTGATTAGAAAAATAAATTTTGTAAAGTCAAAAAAAAAGCTAAATATTTGCATCGCATTTCAACCAAAACAGATGTTGAATTAATAATTAGAAACTATGAGTTTATTTATAACATATCAAAACGATCCAAAAGGAATTCTGCCTTTTGTGATGCTTCGTGATTATCGTTAGATAAACTTTTCAAATTTATAAATGAGAAATCCGAAGCCAGTTAAACACTGTTTCGGATTTTTTGTTTTCCATTCTTAGCAAGCCTGCTAAACACATTTCCACAAACAGTAATTATAAAACGAACATTATGTCATTCTGAGCACAGCGAAGAATCTCATGTATAGTTCAAACGAATTTATTAATAATTAAAAAAAATCCTGAATCAAGTTCAGGACAACTAAAACCATGGACACGAATTTGTTAAACAATTACGTGCTTAAAGCTATAGATGCTTATCCATACGAACTAGAAGAAACTGTAGAAAATCTAAACTACGCCTTATCCTATGAATCTAACAATGCTTATGCCTTGTATTTAATGGGACGTTTACAAGCCGAACAATTTGGCGATTACGAAAAAGCAAAGCAATATTATGCCGAAGCTTTGGCAAACAAGCTCGATTTTCACAAAGTGTATTCGCACTACATTTTAGTTTTAATATGGAATGAAGATTACGACGAAGCTCAAAAATTAATTGATTTCGCATTAACCGTAAAAGGAGTTTATAAAAGTGAAATCCACCTATTTCAGGGTTTCGTTTTTGAATGTCTTCAGAAATACAAGAGAGCACTAAAGGCTTTAAAGCTCGCAAAGCGATTAGGTTATAATAACAGTTACATCAGCTTTATAGATTCTGAAATTAAAAGAATCAAAAATAAAATGAAGCCTAAAAAGACTAAAAAAACCAAGAGCAAGAAGAAAAAGAAGAAATAAGAATTTATCATTCCTAATTAAATAGGAATCAAAAAATATAAAAAATATGAATAAACAAATTATAATTATAGATCTCGAAGCAACCTGTTGGAACGGAAAAGTTCCAGCAGGTCAAGTCAATGAAATCATAGAAATCGGCATCTGTGTTTTAGATACATCTACAGGATTAATATCTAAAAACGAAGGTATATTAATTAAACCTACACGTTCAGAAGTCAGTCCTTTTTGTACAGAACTAACAACAATTACACAAAAATTGTTGGACTCAGAAGGCATCACTTTTAAAGACGCTTGTACAAAATTAAGAGAAGACTATGATGCACATCAATACACTTGGGCAAGTTATGGTGCTTACGATCTAAACATGATGAAAAAACAGTGTAAGATTAGAGGAGTAGATTACCCTTTGTCCCAAAACCATATCAATGTGAAAACACTGTTTTCAGAAGTTAAAGGTTTAAACCGAAAAGTTGGAATGAATGGTGCATTAGACATCTTAGAAATACCACTAGAAGGCACGCATCATAGAGGAATTGATGATGCTAATAACATTGCAAAAATTCTAAATTGGTGTTTAAATCAAAATAAATAATTCTGAAAAAATTGAATTAAAAACAAAAAATAAATCACTACGCAAAAACATTGCGCAATAGCATAGAATATTTGCATTGTAATTAAAAAGAAGTCTTTTTGAAATCAGACTTTTAAAAGTAGTGCTCTGTCAGATAATAGAAACTGGCAGAGCTTAATAAAAGTTCTTTGAAATAAATTGAAGCTGAATTTTAGCTTCAATATTAATAAAATCATCATTAATTATTAATGATGTAAGGCGGCTTATCGTCTTTAGATAAACTTGGTAACAAGGATAAATCTGTTTGCAGGCACTGCAAGTGGAGACTGTATTCATTTTGGGTATAGTACAGGTAAGCAAGCAACTAACATAAATCACTATTTACAAGGGGCAACCGCTGACGCAAATAAGGGTTTACAGCCAACATTTTTAATTAGGCTTGAGATGGAGACATCAATAGAAAAAGTTGTAGTAATGGGTTACGAATTAGGTTATCCAACCTAACGGAGCGCATTGCAGTATTAGAGTTACCCGACAGGAAACTGTTCGGCAACTTAACATACCGTGTGTTGGGAAACACACAAGGAAAAGGTTGGTATTTTGTAGGCGAAAATCTATGAAGCCATTTTCGAAGCCCTTTTCCTAGGTCAAAACTTTATTTCTAGGTTCGATTCCTAGTATCTAAACCATATTTTGATACCGCTCAATTGGTCGAGCAATGCAAAAGACTTCGAACATTATAGCAGCTAAGTAGTTGCCTAAATCCATTGAAATATATGGAACGTTAGAGGTCGCAAGCCTTTAGCGTGTGGTGAACATTCTAATAAGCCGCCTCAAAAGAGGACGTTTATGAATGGTGAGGGAGCCAACCCTCGTTATTGCAAAGCGTGGCAAAAAACCACTATGCAAGCCAAGTCTAAGTTGCCGAACAGCTATAATATATTAAGGCATCAGATAAGTACAGGATTCTCTAAGCAATGAGAAGATCGTGGAAAACTAGAGAAAGCGTAAGCTATAATTCTAGGAAAGCTTATCTATAACGTAAGTATTCTCAAAACGTTTTTTTAAAATATTAAAAATGAATAAAGAGTTAAACGTATTTGATAAAGGGAAAATGAAAGTAGAAATGCAAGTCCCAAATCAATTCCGAGAATTGAACATCAAAATTCAGAAATAATGAGCGAAGGAATGTAGATGCGAAGCGAAGCTTCAAGCACGGAATTCCGAAAGTGAATGTTGCTTTAGCAATTTCCTATATTTTGATTGTGATTTTTTGGTTCGTTTTGTATCAAGACAAAATGAACGATAAGAAAGACTGAGAAGATAACGACTGGTTGTTTACTCGCTTTGGATGCGAGAGGTTGCAGGTTCGAGCCCTGCTTCTCAGACAAAAATGGAAGCATTGAGCAATTGGTTGGCTCGCCAGACTGTAAATCTGGTCTTTTAAAGCTTGTAGGTTCGAGTCCTACTGCTTCCACATCAAGCAAGTCTTGTTAAGTGTTTCGGTATAGCACTATTGTATAAATCCTTACTGTTTAGTATGAGGTTTTTATATTCAACTTGACTTGAAGGCTTCGGGTTATTTGCCAAAAGAATAACCACCATCTATGTACACAGGTTCGAATCCTGTCTTCTCTAACGGGAAGTAGCTAAAGCGGTTATAGCAATAGATTCAATATGTAGGTTCGAATCCTACCAAACCGACATTCGGTTTGTGGCGAAACTGGCAGACGCGCAACACTTTAGATGTTGTATTTGAAATGGACTCATAATCCATATTCCCGAAGAAGGTCACTTTTAAAAATCGACCACCAAGTGCGTCACACTTTAAATGGCAAAAACAAAGTGAACTAAAACTCACAATAGCAACTTGTTGTTAGCGCAGTCTAGAAAACACCTTGACATATAAATTGTATTGTAGGTCGCTTTAGGTATTCTTTTAAAGATTCATTTTTCAATTATAGTTTCGGCAATTGTCGTTTCAACATTGATAAATCATCTGCAAAACAATTCTAAAAACACTTAAAACCTGTTGTATTTCCGTAGTTAGAAAGATGGTTTTCTTTCACTTTGTTTTAACTGAATAGTCATTCTCAAAAAGAGAATTCTATTATAAATGTATAACCGTTCTGAAGTTAAAAAAAAGAAAACTTAAGGACAAAAAATTAGAAATCATGTATAGAGAAAGAATTCATGCAGGTACAGTAGGTTTAGTGTTTAAAAACGGTAATTACGCTCGCGTTATTACGGCAGGAAAACATTGGATAAAATTTAGTGAGCAAGTCTTAAGATTTGACTTATCACAAGCTTTTAGTGCACCAAAAGCATTAGAAATCTTGCTTAAAGATGAAGTCTTAGCAGCAATGTTAACTATAATTGATGTAAAGGATAATGAGATTGTTTTGGTTTACGAAAACAATAACTTTAAACGCATCTTAACTGCTGGTCGTTATGCATTTTGGAACAGCTTAATTGACTACAAATTTGTAACTGCCGATTTAAGTAAAATCGAAATTACAGAAGATATCAGTAAAGCTTTGTATAGCAACATGCAATTGCGTCAATACATTAGAACTTTTGAGGTTGCCGCTTTTGAGAAAGCTATTATGATTGTTAATGATACGTTTGTTAAAATCCTAGAGCATGGTACTTACCATTTCTGGAAAAACGAGCAAACCATTAAAATCGCAAAAGCCGATATGCGTCAATTGCAATTAGAAGTTGCTGGTCAAGAATTATTGACCAAAGACAAAGCAACCGTTCGTATTAACTTTTATGCACAATACAAAGTTACAGACGTTGAAACAGCGTTAATGCATAACAAAGATTACGAAAAACAATTGTACACAATTTTGCAATTGGCATTAAGAGCATTTGTTGGTGCTTACACTTTAGACGAATTGTTAGAGCAAAAGGAAACCATTACCGAAGCTGTTTTGAAAAACGTAAAAACACAAGCCACCAAATTAGGTGTTAATGTATTGCATTCTGGTATTAGAGACGTCATTTTACCAGGTGATATGAAAGACATTATGAACCAAGTTTTGATTGCTCACAAAAAAGCGCAAGCTAATGTGGTGACAAGACGAGAAGAAACAGCTTCTACTCGTAGCTTGTTGAATACCGCGAAATTAATGGAAGACAACAGCATGTTGTTTAAATTAAAAGAGATGGAATATGTTGAGAAAATTGCTGATAAAATTGGCGAAATCACAGTTGCTGGCAACGGTAACGTAATTGAACAATTAAAAGATATTTTCTCTGTGAATAAGTAAATTCTATAATCCTGCAAGGTTTCAAAACCTTGTAGGTATTATAATTAAGTAGTCAAACCTACAAGGTCAAAAAAAGACCTTGCAGGATAAAAAAATAAAGTACGCAAAAACACTGCGTAACACACTATAATATTTGTGGTGTAGTTAAGAAATTAGAAAACATGAACACAAAAGTAACAGGCCATACATTAAAAGCATTAGGTTACAGACAAGGAAAATGGATGAAAGAAGCCATTGCGTATATCAATGAAAACAAATTGGCAGATGACGTTATGGAAACCTATTTAGAGCAATTTAAATCACCAGACCCAATAGGATTGCATAAAAGAACAATTGATTTTTCAATAAACATTAAAGCAGAAAATGAAGAAGAACAAGGCAACGTAGATAAGGTAATTAACTCTATGCAAACCTTAATGAAAACACCAACATTAGTTGATGGAGCGATTATGCCAGACGCATGTCCTGCTGGTCCTGACGGAACAATCCCAGTTGGAGGCGTAGCGGTAGCAAAAAATGCCATTCATCCAGGAATGCATAGTGCAGATATTTGTTGTTCTGTAATGCTAACTGATTTCGGAAAAGCAGAACCAAAAGACATTTTAGATGCAGCACATGCCATTACACATTTTGGTCCTGGTGGACGTGATAGAGATTCGCAATTCAGGTTTCCAAAGGAACTATTAGACGCTTTTGAGTCTAACTATTTTTTAAAGGATGGCAACATGTTGCAGATTGCACGATCGCATTTAGGAACCCAAGGCGATGGTAACCATTTCTTATTTGTTGGTAAATCTAAAAAAACAGGAAATACAATGATGGTAACGCATCATGGTTCTAGAGGTCCAGGTGCACGTTTGTACACTAAAGGTATGAAAATCGCCGAACGTTTTAGACAAGAATTATCACCAGACACCAAGAAACAAAATGCGTGGATTCCTTTTGAAACTGAAGAAGGCCAGGCCTATTGGGACGCTTTGCAAATTATAAGAGACTGGACAAAAACCAATCATGAAGTCTTACATAATTCTGTTGCTGAAACTTTAAAAATTGAGATTGAAAACCGTTACTGGAACGAACATAACTTTGTTTTTAAAGATGGTGATTTATTTTACCACGCTAAAGGTGCAACACCATTGGATGCTAAGTTTATGCCAGATATTACAGGACCAAGATTAATTCCGTTAAATATGTCTGAACCTGTGCTTATTGTTAAAGGCAATACCACAAACACCAATTTAGGTTTTGCGCCACATGGAGCAGGTAGAAACGTGAGTAGAACACAACATAGAAAAAGCAAAATAGGAACCACAATGCAAATTTTTAAAGAGGAAACGCGTGGATTAGATATCCGATTTTTTTCAAAGGAAATTGATATTACTGAGTTGCCTTCTGCTTATAAAAATGCAAAAGCGGTAAGACAGCAAATGGATGAATTCAATTTAGGAACCGTCATTGACGAAGTGATGCCTTACGGTTGTATTATGGCTGGTGATTGGCAGAAAAATGCACCTTGGAAAGTTCGTCGAAGACAGGATAAAAAATAATTTTTAGAAAGAGAAAAGTGGACTGGCTTAGGTTGGTCTGCTTTTTAATTTTAAAAAACATCAATTACCCTAAACCCATTACCTCTAAAAACAATGGCATCACCAACACCTTTTGACAATAATAATTGCGCAATAGGTGTCGCGGCAGAAATAGCATAATAAGTAGTTTTATCTATTACTATTTCGCCAGCACTAACAGCAATAAAATAATTGGCTTGTGTTGTTTTTATTACAGAACCTAATGCCACTTTTTGGTGTTTAGATTCCACATTTACCTTATGAAGAATTTGCTTTTGTTTTTCGATTTCTGCTAACTGATGACCCGCTTTTTCACGTTCTAATTGCAACATTGCTCTTCCTGTTTCGTGCTTATCACCTGCACTACTTTTAGTCTCAGACTGTAATGAATTTTGAATATCTAAAATGGTTTTATTAACCGTTAATAAACGTTGCTCAATAAATGCTAAGCACAAATTATACAATTGTTCTTTTATCATCATTTTTTATTCTTTAATTCAAATTCCCCATAGAAATGCATTTGCTTTACAATCCATTGCTTTCGTTTTTGAATATAGTTAGTAGCAGGATTAGCACGGTATTTTCTTGGGTTAGGCAATATTGAAGCTATTGCAGCAGCTTCATAAGCACTTAAATTAGCTGCCGATTTTTTAAACCAATATTGAGAAGCAGCTTCAACACCATAGACACCAGGTCCCATTTCAATACTATTTAAATAGACTTCTAGAATGCGTTCTTTGGTCCAAATATTTTCAATTAAAAACGTAAAATAACTTTCTAACCCTTTACGCAGCCAACTGCGATCTGGCCATAAAAATATATTTTTTGCTGTTTGTTGGCTTATGGTACTTCCTCCTTTAATACGCTTTCCTTTTTTATTATGTTCATAGGCTTTTTCAATGGCTTCGATATCAAAACCACTATGTTCTAAAAACTTCTGATCTTCACTACAAATCACAGCTAATTGTATGTTTTTAGAGATTTTATCAATTGAAACCCAATCGTGTTTCCAATTATTAGTTTCATTAGTATTTTCAAAATAACGGATAACCATTAAAGGAGTTGCTGGTATTGGAACGTATTTAAATAAAACGACCAACCCAATAGATAAGACAACACACCAAAAAACAAGTTTACCAAAAAATCTTAACAATTTTCTCATTTATTACTCTACTAAATCTGCTAATTCTTTACCTACTAAACTACCAATTGCTATTCCCATACCACCTAAACGTACTCCACAATATACATTATCTGATAATTGTTTTACAATCGCTTTTTTCTGTTTTCCAACTCCCATAATTCCACTCCAACGATGCTCAACTTCCACTTCTAAATTTGGTAAAATAGTGGTTTTTAATAGTTCTACTAGTTTATTTTGAATGGTTTGTGTTTCTGCAAATTCTGTAGTTTCCTCTGCTTTAAAATCGAGATTTCTACCACCACCAAGCAATATCCTATTATCTATATTTCTAAAATAATAGTAACCTTCATCTAGATGAAATGTACCTTTAATATGAAGGTTTTTTATAGGTTTAGTAATTAAAACTTGAGCTCTAGCTGGTTTTACTTTAGGAATATTAAGCTGTTTTGCAAATCCGTTAGTAGCAATAAAAAGTTTATTTGTTGTTAGATTGAAATGGTTGGTTTTAATTTTTACTTTATTTGAACCTTCTGAAAATGCTTCAACGGTAGTATTATTCAATATTTTTATCCCTAATGATTGTACCTTATTTAATAAAGCATCCATCATTTTTCCGGTATCAATTTGTCCTTCAAATCGATTAAAACTATAATTAGATATTACATTTTTGAAACCAAGATTATTAACTTTAAAAGCAAACACTTCAGTATTAAATATTGGATATAGCAATTGGTTAATTTCATCTTGCTTATTTAAGCATAAATTATAAAGTGCTTCATTAGACTCTAGAAACAGTTCATAACCACCCAAATTTTGATAACCTATAGTTTTGTCACTTAACGTTTCTCGAAGCATCTGAAGCCCATTAATACGCTTTTTAACTAATTCTAAAACTTCTTCTTTAGAATGATGTTTTAAATCATCTATTATTTCACTTAAACTTCCAAAACACGCAAAACCTGCATTTTTTGTACTCGCTCCTTGTGGAAGAATTCCTTTTTCAAGAATTAAAATTTTAGATGTTGGATATTGCTGTTTTAATTGCAATGCACAATTAAGACCTACAATTCCACTTCCAACAATTGTAAAATCAATGTTAGTTAACCAATTTTTTATTTCCCAATAAGATAAATTCATAGCATAAAAAAAGCTCCTAAATATTTTAGGAGCTTTTAAAATATAAATTAAATTCTTAATCTACTATTATTTTCTTGGTCACTTTTCTAGAGCCATCTGAAATGGTTAACATATAAACACCCGATTGTGCGTTATTAAGTTGTACCACTTCTTCGAATCTACTAACGCTACTGTAAATTTTATTATAGATTGAACGCCCTCTCATATCATAAACATCAATTGAAATCGCTTCACCAGATTTTGGATTAAATCCAACATTAAACGATCCGTTGTTAGGGTTAGGATAGATCGCAAGGTTATCTAGCTCATTTTCTTCAACACTCAAAGATTCTACACAGAATTCTAATGACCAATTTTGTAATATACCTGTATCACCAGAAAAGAAATCTGCAATTAAAATTGTCCAATCTCCTTGAGCATTCAACCCTGTAAATTCTGATAATGGTTCTGATGGATTATAAGTATTCCCAGATCCAGTCAATGCACAATCTATTTCTGATGCATTATCTTCGAATTCAATAAGTATATCATCATTATCACTACAATTTCCAGACCAAACATTAACCTCAGTAGTACCATCTGGATGAATTAATCTTACTAATAAATCTCCAACATAAGTATGTGCTATGTCTACATTAAACTTAAGAGATTCAATAGTAAAATTATCAGGAACATTAATAGTTCTTATCAAAGGTGTACCATTTGCAGGGTTAGAACCCGAACCTGTACCATCTGCTATTGCAGCGTTTGCATTGTTATCACTATAAGTAGTACATGAGACAGAAGCACCACCTACTGCAAAATTATTACTATTAACGTTAAAAAATATACCATTTGCTGCTTCAACCATTATTCTACTACTAAAAGATACAACGTTAGGCACCGTTATGATGTGTGAACCATCATTTGGTGTGTTAGAAGCTAAAACAGTATCAAAATTGTTACCACCATCGGTAGATAATAAAATATTAACATTGGCTTCATTTACGCCATTTCCAGTTGTTCCTGCGACATCCCAAGTAATTGTTTGGGTAGAACCTGCTGCCCAAGAAATTCCACTTACATTCTGCGATGTAACAGTAAAAGGTCCTGCGGCTGTAGTTACTGTTGCTATCATCTGATCTACATCTGTTTGCCCTCCACTTGCATCATTATCTCTTACAGTTAATAAGAACTTTATATTTCTATTAACCATTGCTAGTTTTTCCCATGTAGTAGAAACTCCTCCATTACTTATTATATCTGATAATCTAGGAATATATCTAACTGGGTCAGCTGTACCTTCAAATGATCTTACTAATGGTCCAGAAGTTGAAGTTTCAGTAGGCAATCCTGCTGTTCCCAAATCGTATTGTTCCCAAGTATAAGTTAGTGTTGACATTCCATCGACATCAGATGAACCACTTCCATCTAATTTATAAGGCGTTCCTTGTGGAATTGTATAATCCGCACCTGCAATAGCTACTGGTTCAGTGTTACCAGTTGCAGACCTATTTACAGGACAAGAACCTGTACTTGTAACGTGAGACCAAATACGATTAATACTATTTTGGTGAAAATAAGCATCAGATCCTATTTGAATATTGTCTGAGCCACAGATACCTGCATAAGCCATTATAGTAGATCCACTTCCTGGCTCATAGGCATTTGAGGCTGATCTATTTCCACCTGCACAACTACCAACAGTACCATTAAAAGTGTGAGGAGCACCAAATTGATGACCCAACTCATGTGCAACATAATCGATATCAAAAGAATCACCAATAGGTTGTCCTATACCAGTTACACCACTTGCTTTAGCACTATTTACACACGTTACACCCAAACCTGCTAATCCTCCGGCTCCAGTACTAAACGTATGTCCGATATCGTAATTAGATGAACCAATTGTAGCGTTTATTTGACTTTGACTCTGACTAATTAAAGTCCCTGTATTATTATTATTAAAAGGATCTGTTGAAGCATTGGTATAAATAATACTAGTATTATTAGCTACCAAAGTCATTGTTATTGACAAATCTCTTTCGTATACTCCATTAACTCTTGTAATAGTTACAACTATTGCAGCTAATGCACCTGCCGTAGTTCCTCCATGAAAAGCAGCGTATTCTCCTGTACAAGCTACAGCAAGACGATAATTTCTTAACATTCCGTCATCAGCATTTCTTGCTTGAGTTGTATCTTCAAAAGATCTATCTAAAGTTTCTAAACCATCAATAACACCACATTCAAAGTCAAAATTTCTAGCCTTTAAATTTTTCTTAGCATAAACGGTATAGATATTCCCTGTTGTAGAAAATGGATCTATAAACTGGGTACCATTAGACGTTCCTAAAAACATAGCATGTAAACCTTTTGGTGTGATACTAAATCTAATTATTTCTGTAGGATTGTCAATACCTTGACCTGCATAGGTTCTCATGTTAGGAAACTGAGCTTGAAGCTCTGGCTCCATTATAGAGGCTTCAAATACTCTAAACTTATTTAGTTTGCCTTCTGAATTAGGGAAAGAAATTACTGTATTTCCTTGATTTTCTCTATCCCCAACATTTAGTAATGCATTTTTTAATCCTTCAAGGTTTAATTGGAAAAACTTCTCTGTTTTGAGTTCAATTTTTCTTAAAACTTGTTCTGACTGTTTTGCTTTAGATCCGCTAACACTTGTCCACAATTCATTTGAATTTTGTGAGGTAGCAGATAAAGACATAAATGCTATTACAATTGTCGCAATTTTTATTACGTAATTTTTATTCATCATATGTGATTTTTTTATAATCCATAAATTTAGTGTATTTTTCTTATAATTAAAAAAATGTCATAAATTCATTTAAAAACACTTATAAGTAAAAAACCCAAACTTTTCAGTTTGGGTTTTTTACTTAATCTTCTATTTCCTTCTTCATTTCAAAATCTTCCATAAATTTAGTAGTATAGTTTCCTGCTAAATAATCTGGATGATCCATTAACTGTCGATGGAATGGTATGGTAGTTTTAATACCCTCTATTACGAATTCATCTAAAGCACGCTTCATTTTATTGATAGCTTCTTCACGCGTTTGAGCTGTTGTAATCAGCTTTGCAATCATTGAATCATAATTAGGAGGAATGCTATAACCAGCATATACATGAGTATCTAATCTTACGCCATGACCTCCTGGTGCATGTAACGTTGTAATTCTTCCTGGAGAAGGTCTAAAGTCGTTAAATGGATCTTCTGCATTTATTCTACATTCAACAGAATGTAAATTTGGAGTATAATTTTTACCAGAAATTGGTACTCCTGCTGCTACTAAGATTTGTTCACGGATTAAATCGAAATCAATAACTTGTTCTGTTATTGGGTGTTCTACTTGAATACGTGTATTCATCTCCATAAAGTAGAAATTTCTGTGTTTATCTACTAAGAATTCCACTGTTCCGGCTCCTTCATACTTAATGTACTCAGCTGCTTTTACTGCAGCTTTACCCATTTTAGTTCTCAATTTATCTGTCATAAATGGAGAAGGCACCTCTTCTGTTAATTTTTGATGACGTCTTTGTATAGAACAATCTCTTTCTGAGAGATGACATGCTTTACCACGAGAATCACCAACAATTTGTATTTCTATATGACGAGGCTCTTCAATAAGCTTCTCCATATACATATCATCATTTCCAAAGGCTGCTTTAGATTCTGCACGCGCAGATTCCCATGCATTTTGAAGATCTTCTGGTTTCCAAACGGCACGCATACCTTTACCTCCACCACCTGCAGAAGCTTTAAGCATTACAGGATAACCTGTTTCTTTAGCTACTTTTTTACAGTCTTCAAATGTTTCAATAATTCCTTCACTTCCTGGCACACATGGTACACCTGCAGCTTTCATTGTCGCTTTGGCATTTGCCTTGTCTCCCATTCTATTAATCATTTCTTCAGAAGCACCAATAAATTTTATACCATGCTCTTCACAAATTTTAGAAAATTTAGCATTTTCTGACAAAAAACCATAACCTGGATGAATCGCATCTGCATTTGTAATTTCTGCTGCTGCAATAATATTGGCTATTTTAAGATAAGACAAATTACTTGCTGGCGGACCAATACAAACAGCTTCGTCTGCAAACTTAACATGTAGGCTATCTGCATCTGCAGTTGAATAAACTGCGACGGTTTTAATTCCCATTTCTTTACAGGTTCTTATAACTCTAAGCGCTATTTCACCTCTATTGGCAATTAGTATTTTTTTAAACATAACTTTTAGGTATTTAAAATTTCAAATTCCAAATTCCAACGTATTGGGATTTATGTTTTGGAATTTTAAATTTGGTTATGATGGATCAACTAAAAATAATGGCTGATCAAACTCTACTGGTGACGAATCATCCACAAGTACTTTTACAATTTTACCAGAAACTTCTGATTCAATTTCATTGAATAACTTCATCGCTTCAATTACACAAAGTACATCACCTTCTTTAATATCTGTACCTACTTCTACAAAGACAGGTTTGTCTGGTGACGGTTTACGATAAAATGTACCAATTATTGGTGACTTTATAGTAATATATTTTGAGTCCTCAACTGCAGCTGCAGATGCTGCTGCATCTTCTGTAGTTACTGCCACAGCTGGCTGTGCAGGCATTTGCTGTTGCATAACAGGTGCTGCTTGCATTGGCATATGTTGAACAATTGTAGTATCTTCTGAACCTGTTCTAATGGTAATTTTAATGTCGTCCATTTCTAACTTAACCTCACTTGCGCCAGATTTAGCTACAAACTTTATTAAGTTCTGAATTTCTTTTAAATCCATAATGTTTAGATATTTATTAGTTAGTTTTTTTGTTAGGAATTATAAGCCCATTTAAAATAAATTGAGCCCCAAGTAAATCCGCCACCAAAGGCAGCAAAAATAATTTTATCACCTTTTTTAAGTTGTGATTCATAATCAAATAATAACAATGGTAAGGTAGCGGAAGTTGTATTTCCATACCTTTGAATATTCATCATTACTTTTTTATCTTCTAAATTTATTCTGTTAGCTGTAGCATCAATAATGCGTTTATTAGCTTGGTGTGCCGCTAACCACGAAATATCATCGTTTGTAAGATGGTTTCTTGTCATTATTTTTTCTGCAACATCTGCCATATTAAAAACTGCATTTTTGAATACGGTTTTTCCATCTTGAAAAATGTAGTGTTTACCTTCTTTAAACGTATCTTCATTTATAGGATATGAAGAACCCCCATAAGTAGCTTGTAAAAACTCTCTTCCTTCTCCGTTACTTCTTAATAACTCATCTTGAAGACCTAAACCTTCATTATTAGGTTCAAATAAAACGGCACCTGCTCCATCTCCAAAAATGATGCATGTTGCTCTATCTTTATAATTTATAAATGATGAATTTTTATCAGCCCCTATTAAAAGAATTTTTTTATAACGGCCAGCTTCTATATATGCTGCTGCTGTTGACATTCCGAAAAGAAAACTAGAACATGCGGCTTCCAAATCGTATGAAAATGCATTAACAGCACCTATTTGTGTAGCCGTGTAAGCTGCAGTTGAAGCCGCTTTCATATCTGGTGAAGCGGTACAAACAATTACTAAATCTATTTCCTTAGGGTCTAAACCTTTTTTCTGTATTAAATCTTCTGCAGCTTTTATGGCTAAAAACGATGTACCTTTTCCATCTTCCTTTAGAATTCTGCGTTCTTTAATACCTGTTCTTGTGGTAATCCATTCGTCGTTAGTTTCTACCATTGTTTCTAGTTCTTTGTTTGTTAAAACAAAGTCTGGAACATAGCCTCCGACAGCTGTAATTGCTGCTGTGATTTTACTCATTATTAGGATTTAGATAATTAAAAGTATGTAAAATTGACAAAAAACAGTGCATTTTAATCAGTTTTTATGGTTTTCGGGCAATTATTTACGCAAAGTAAATGGTTTTTGCGCTATCCAAAAAATAATAACAAAAAAAACGCTCACAAAGGAGCGTTTTCTTGTATGCATGCATAATACTTATGCTGCGTTTTCTTCTTCAACAGAGTTGTCAATTAATACTTGACCTCTGTAATATAATTTACCTTCGTGCCAATGTGCTCTA
>TARA_R110002111_G_C6006607_1_pt1 | contig 14986 bp, 19 predicted proteins | sample TARA_R110002111 | Tara Oceans TARA_R110002111 (sample SAMEA4397363) | marine metagenome | biome: Polar Biome; feature: [ZZZ] marine water layer (ENVO:01000295); material: water (ENVO:00002006), including particulate matter (ENVO:01000060) such as... | depth 199 m | reverse complement strand
CCAATGTTATCGTAAACACCTTTGGGGCCAGTCACATTATTAACGACCTCCCATAATGCGCCTTCATCGCCATCCACTGGCGGAGCAAAACCAAGCGGTATGACGGTTTCATTCCCTTTAATTAACTTACTGTCTTTATGGATAAAAACATGGGTCGAGTCAAAACCGTTTTCGGCCGCGACTCGCCAGTTCGAGGCTACTTCACGTCGCATGCCTCGAATTGCCCGACCTTCGTCTAAAAACCCCGGTGGTACATCATCAATAAGTGGCGTGGGTTCAATGTCCCCCAAAAATATAAAGACAAGACCTTTAGCTTCTTGCACTTGGTAAGTTTTCAAGCTGTGTTTACCAATCATTTTACTACCGGGGTCCGTCATGATGTCGCATAACAAACCATCTTTCCATTGATAGGTCCACGCGTGATACCAACAAGTAATAGTATCTTTCGTATAGCACTCTACTTTTTTAGACAGCTCAACGCCTCGGTGAAGGCAACGGTCTTTAATCGCAAATACATCACCATCAACTCGGTTAAGTAATAAGTTCTCACCGCATAAGGTGGTTTTTACAGGCTCCCCCTCTTTTACTTCATCAGCAAATAAAACCGGATACCAATGATTTCTGAAGCCTAATTTAGCTCTAATAAAATTTGGCCATTGCTTACTTTTTTTAACAACCTCTTCGTTTACTAATATTTTTTTTTGTTGATCCATTACTTGCTCCAAATTGGTCTGACAGCTCTTATGTAAAAAATTAAATGGCAATAACCATTGAGATGCTGATTTTATGGCAGTCGTAAATGACGGGACTTTCTTTAACCGTTAAAACGCCTAAGCTTTTAATGCGATTCAATAAACTGGCTCACAGCTGAAGCAAAGTCATCAGGGTGCTCAATCATGGCCCAATGGCCACAATGAGGCACTATGTAACCCCATGAATCATTGATTAACTGTAAAAACTTTAGGGCATGACTTAAGGGTACGACCAAGTCATCTTTACCGTTAACAACCAATGTTTTTTGACTTACTTTCGCAATGTAATCATCGTCATAAAACAAACCACCTTGTTCTTTAATCCACGCCATCACATTGCCATAGGCTTCTTTATTGCTAGGCTCTACCGAATTAGTATGACGGTAATTGATCATCTCATCGGTAATAACAAAATCATCATTGGTTAGCGTTTGGACCATTTTCACCATCGCTTCTTTGGTGTAGTCGTATCTTAGAATTGGTATCAATGCGTCAGATATTTCTGTATTGAGACCGGCACTTCCCATTAAAACCAACTTATCAACGAGTTCTGGATATTCAACGGCAACGCCCATAGCCGTTGCACCGCCCATTGAATTGCCAACCAATGATGCTTTTTCAAACCCCATTGCTTGTATAAAACCCGCCAAATGGTCATAGCGCGTTTTTTGTGAGTAATCGGCCCCTATAACAGCAGGGCTTTCAGACTGACCAAAACCAACCATGTCGATAGCAATAGTACGGAATTTTTTGGCGAATAATGGTAGACATGCGAACCAGTTACCATAACTATTCGCCCCTGCCCCACCACCATGAATAAGTATTAACGGTTCGCCCTCGCCTGCTTCTATGTAACACGTCTTAACACCGTTAACCTCTATAAATTTTTTCTCATAATCTGCTTCGTTCATTTTTTTCCTTTTTAAATTTTTTATTATTTGTTTACACCCATGATTTCTCTATAACCTTTCCAATACGAACGTAAAAGTGTCTCTGACAATAAGGTACTTTCATCGCCATCTTCACCCATCGCCATGAATGAATGATGGTTGGGATCACCGGTTATAGCGTTTTGCACCAGCTCAGTCGCCTCCCCATCTTCCATTGAAATATAACCCGCTGGGCCGACTAAATTCATTTGCCTAATTCTCTCTGCCCTTAATTCAGGCGTGTCATCTTCGTAGCCAAAAAAGTGAAATATTAACTCAAACCGATCAACGCCTTTAGGTAAAACTTGACGTACAGCCAATGTATTATGTATTTGCTGTAATATCATTGAAGGAAAAATAGACTGAATATGATTGGTGAAAACAGGGTCTAGCTCTGGGGTCACTTGTAACACCGAGGTGTCGGCAAGCTTTACGTCCGTATCATAGCTTCTTAGGTCGCCTTTTTCGTATTCTGACTTATCTTCATCCTCAATAATGTAGGCACTAAGAAGGCTATGCATGCCTAACGGTCCGCCCACTTGGCACCCGCCCCCCATTGTCGAACGGTACACACCAAATGTTGCATGGAACAGGTGTAGTAGACTAGCGTGGTAAGGGTCTTTTGTGTTTTCAGTGTAAAGCTTCCAATTAGCATTCACGTATTGTCGAGTGACCCCTAGGTATTCCAGCGGCTTACACAGCACCCTTTTCATCATTTTGACCATTACTGGCCCTAAATACGCTTCAAGTGTCGGCCCGTCATGCGCAAAGCTGGCAAAAATAGCGCCGCCCAAGCTTTCAACCTTTAGTTTTTGTAAAGGGCGATCACTGGGTTTGAAGTCTTTTGGGAAACCACCTTTCCCTTGGTGCCCTTTACGAAATGGCACCCCAACACAGTCGCCAGCAGCAGTAAAAGCCCACTGGTGATAAACACAGGTAAATGTTCCGTCTTCAGATTTTCCATGCCGATTGCGACAGATTTCAGCGCCACGGTGTGAGCACCTATTGACCCAAACATAGAACTCACCCTTATCATCACGTGTGACAACAACTGGGGCATCCCCTACAAAGGTAGACTTATAACTAAACGATTCAGGTAATTCTGACTCTAGGGCAACAAAACTCCATGTCTTTCCACGAAAAATGGTTTCTTGTTCGAGCTTATATATGCTCTCATCTGTATAGACCTGAAAAGGAACTTTTGATGCATCGCTCCAATCTAAATCGTCGATATATCTAGTGTGGTTGCTCATTATTTCGCTCACTTTTAACGTTTAATTCACATCAAATTATTCAACAAATTACTAATAAATAACAGCATAGAGTGACAAGCAAATGATTTAAATCAATCACTTATTCAAACTAAATTCATTAAAATACATTACATTTACCCTACCACATTTAGTAATTGCTTACATAAACATGTGGCTTTAAAAAGGGCAATATTATCACCACAAATCAATGGGGTCAGTCTGACCCCATTGATTCGATTCAAATTTTATTGTTTTTTAAGATCACGATAAAAGTTTTCATGCGAGCCTAACGCTAATAAAGTTAGTTCCGACTGCTGTTCAACAAATCGATAAGCAATCAAGTTTTGTTGGTTCTTAAACTTATATTTGTATACTTGAACCCCAGCAAGATCGCCTATTTTTAGCTCACCAATTGCCGGTTCTTTAATAACCAATTTAATGGCAGCATCTAAGGCTTGTTTTTCTGCTAGATGGAGCTTTTTTACTCTACGGCTAAAAATACCGCTCTGTTTCACAATCATCCAAATTTATAATCGCTGACATTGTCAGCTTCAACTTCTTGAATGCCCGTTAACGTGTCTTTAATAAAACCTAACGGTAAATCTGGATTTTCATCCGCTAATTTGCCAATTCTAGCCCAGTATTCAATTTGCCGCGGTGCACTTCTATGCTGCGCGTTACCGTGTATTACCGCATCTGTTACCAATTCATCTGATAGTTTAATTGCTTTAGCCATAATAGAACCCTTAACACATGTTGAAAGGTTATCATTTTAGACCATAGGTTGTAATTTGCAACCTATCTTGGGTTTTTGCGGCTAGAGTAAAACCATCCTGATTCATTATCCGTTTTTGGCCCACGCTTTTGTTCCCTAACTCAAAGACTATTGGTAATGCGTCCATAGACGAATGACTTTTATTGTATTTTCATTTTCGTATACTTGATACACAAGACGGTGTTGAATATTTATTCTTCGCGAATAAGCACCAGAAAGATCACCTATTAATTTTTCATAAGGGAGAGGGTTTTGATAAGGGTTTTCTTTGATAATATTTATTAAATATTTGGCTTTATCTTTTAGACCCGCAGAAGATAACTTCTTAGCATCTTTTTGAGCTTGTTTGGTATAAACAACATCCCAACTCACCAATCAAGTTCCTTTGAAGACTCAGAAATTTTTTCTGCCATTCCCTCTTTAATTGATTCTCTCATCCCAGCTATTGAGAGCAGATAAAGCGTTTCATTTATTGCTTTCCAATCGCTTTCCGATAGCAGTACAGCATTAGCCCTTTTACCCGTAATTAGTATAGGTTCATGCGTTGATGCTGTTTCATCAATTAGCTTATAAAGCTTCGCGCGAGCATCTGTGGCGTTTAATGTAGTCATTTGAAATACCTCCAGATATAATCGTACGCTACCACGTACGCTTAAATCAAGATTTGATTGGTTTTATTTTTTTTGATAAAAATTTTGCCCTTGAATCAAACGATAACGTAACGGATATCAGGCGTATGGGGAGTTTTACTCTGACCCTAAATATTCACTTTATGTACCAAGCAACATCTATTCAAGGTGCCCTTCAACATCAACACTTTCATGAAGAATACGGATGATGCCAAAGTCATCACCTAACTGTTTATACACTATTAAGTGGCTTTGAAAATGATGTATTCGCACAGGTGGTTGGAGTTCAGTACGTTCACGGCAGAGAAAAGGATTGTCTACTAATAAGAGAAAGGCCATCTCTATATCATCAATGTACTTGATAGCCTGATTATCGCCCCAAGTTTTAGCCGTATAGCCCCAAACACGCTCTAAGTCTAACTCTGCCTCAGGGTAAAGCTTAAACGTTGCCACGTTATGATTTATTTTGCATACGCCGTGTAAAAGCCTCTTTATTGAATTCCTTAGGTTTACCGCTTTTAAGGCCTTTGGTAATAGCGTCTTGCAAAACTTCAAGGCTTTTAGCGCGTTGTTTGTCCTTACGTATCAAATCACGTACATAGTCGCTATTATTAGCGTATTCACCCTCTTCGGTACGCTCAAGCACCCAGTCACGCATTTTGTCTGGTAAAGATATATTCATTGTCGCCATCATTATGACCTCTCATTTTGTTGAATTCACAATATGGCATTGTTTGGCAATCTTTGTCAATACTTCGATTCGTTGCCCCTGGTTTACTAGACTCCTATTTGGGGTCAGAGTAAAAACTACATTAATCAATTATTCGTTTTCGGCCCACGCTTTTCTTCCCTAACACGCCGCCCAGTTAATTCAACGATGGCGTCTTTAAAGTAATCATTACCTAAGACCAAACCTTTTTGTACCGACCCTCGAATATCATCCACCACTCGGCTATCAATATGTGCATCAAATAAACCACGATAATTAGCCCCTCGGCTTGCAGCATCAACGCCTAAGTTTAAATATAAAGGATGGGGACTACATAATTTGCTCTCTACGCCCAAAGCGTTCGCGTGATAACTCGACCACCTAAAATCAGCAGGGTGCGTCACCATCATCGCCCTCACTGGGTTAAGCTCGATATACCGATAACAATAGAAAAGGTATTCATTTTCTTGCACTAAACACGATTTAAAGCGCCCCTCCCATAAGGTGCCCGTACGACGATAAGTATAATTAAAATAACGCACATAATACCGCCCTACGAATTGCATCATTTTAGACACCGCATTAGCCTCATAAGGCGTGGCCAGTAGATGGACATGGTTTGTCATAAACACCCATGCATGAACATCAACGCTGTATAGCTTAGAGGCTTTCAGCAACCAAGCTGCATACGCTGCAAAGTCTTCATCACTCGCAAAGCAGGGTTGACGATTATTACCACGTTGAATAATGTGTTGTGGAATGCCCACTGGGCCTAGTCGGGGTAAACGAGCCATCGTGTTCCTCCTTGAACAAAATGTCTTATTGAATCAAACAATAATATAACTGATATCAGAGATGTAGGGAGTTTTTACTCTGACCCCAAATATCCCAAATATCCCATCAACCTGGAAACTACCGAGCCTTTAAAATTAATCGCCTTGGCTTTATCTGTACTGGGTCTATGTGCGGGTTATTGGTTGTTAAATGGACGCGAAGAAACCTGAGTTTACTTAATGTCTGCTAATATAGCAGACCGATATTTCCCTGATACCTTTAAACTAAAAAAGGATTTTTGTCTTATGCCATCTCAACTCGTTCATGTTCCACGAACAGCAAGTTCCACGCTGATTAAACAATCACCTCTGTTTTCCTCGTTGCCAGCCGATTTGCTGACCGACGTGGCCGGACACTTTGCATTGCAAAGCTGGAAGAAAAACGAACTGATTGACCCGGATATTCTTTTAACCCGTTTTCATTACATACTGGATGGGCAGCTCGAATATAAACGCAGCAATCCGGACACGGGGCGGGAAGTGTCTATTGATATGCTTTACCCCGGAGATAGTTTCGATATCGTCACGTTGCTGGACGGCAAGCCTCGTGACATGATGATCTCACCCATTACCGATATAAGGGTCATATCGATCCCTATTGAGACGATGAGAAAGTGGATTTGGACCTATCCGAGATTAAATCGACAGTTTTTACCTTATTTTGCCCAGAAAATGCGTGAATATGAAGACCAGACAAGCAGTTTTGTTCTATATGATATACAGACCCGTTTAAGCCGGCTTATCCTTAAACATTTAAACAAAATACATTTCTATCGCGGTCATTCAGATGAGGCTCATAAAAAGCATTTGATAAACGGTTTATCTGATGAGGTACTCGCGCGCATGGTGGGTTCGGTACGTCAGGTCGTTAATAAGCAATTAAAGCACTGGCAAACACAAGGTATTTTGAATAAGAAGCGTAACCAGATCATGATTAATGACCTGGAAACTTTAGCTAAAGAAGCCAAGCAGACGGCTTCGTATTATTAACAGGGGCTTCCTCAATCGCGTTTTAAATAAGCGATGTTCTGTCGTAATACTTTGATCTCGTCCAATAATTCCACTGCCAATACGGCGCCTTCCAGGTTAACATGAAGATCGCGTTGTAATCGCAATACTGTTTGAATGCGTAACACACTGTCACCGCTAAACTGCCAGCGTGAGGCTGATATACCAGGTTCTAAGGGTTCTACCAGACCTTGTTCAATCATGCTGATAACTTGTTCAGCCGGAAGTGCGCAACAACGACATAATTCAGCCAATGACAGCATCTCTTGCTCTTCTGCAACAATGCCTGTTAGTAGTTTAATCATCTTGTTTCCCATGATTATGCTCCCAGTTTCGCCCGTGGATTAAAATTTCCGCTCGCTTGTTGCAAAGCCTCATAAAGTTCTTTTTCCTTATCACTTAATTGCTCTGGCAGTACAATCTCTAAAACGACATAAAAATCGCCTGGGTTTTTTCCTGGGATACCCCGGCCTTTCAGGCGCATCCGTTTACCACTGGAGGAATTGGACGGAATTTTTAACTCCACTTTTCCAGCGGGTGTCGGCACTGGAATTTTAGCACCTAAAGCCGCTTCCCAAGGGCTGATGGGTAAATTCAACAAGACATCGTGACCCTCAACCTTATAAAAGGAGTGAGGATTAAAGTTAATCTCCAAATACAAGTCACCAGCCTTTCCGCCCCCTATACCGGGACTGCCTTGCCCCTGCAAGCGGATGTTTTGACCGGCTTTAACCCCTTTGGGAATTTTGATATTCAGCGTGCGTTCTTTTAGCTGGGGCCGCCCCTGTTCATTCAACGCAGTCGTTCTTAGCGAGATACTGCGTGATGCGCCATGATAAGCATCCCCCAGGTCAATAAAAACTTTGGCATGACTGTCTTCACCGCGGGATTGATAATGTGATCGAGTCCCTGCGCCTTGCGTAAAGCCACCACGACCGCCGCCAAACAGACTTTCAAAGAAATCACTAAAATCTCCGGTACCGCTCGCATGATCCGTGAAACCGCCACCATGAAACTCAAAGCCGGCATCCCATCCCGGTGGTGGGGTAAAGCCATCTTGTCCAGCCTTCCAGTTTGCTCCCAATTGATCATAAGCGGTTCTTTTTTCCGGGTCGTTTAATACTTCATAAGCCTCGCCCACTTCTTTAAAGCGTTCTTCCGCATTGGCTTCCTTGCTGACATCAGGATGAAATTTACGTGCCAGCTTTCGGTAGGCACGCTTGATTTCATCCTGCGAGGCATCTTTGCCGACCCCCATGATCTTGTAATAATCTTTATATTCCACAATCACTCCCTCTCTATTGGGGTTTGTTTTTCCAATAATCCACGCAAACAGACCAAGCCGGACATAACCGGCCTGGTCTCAATAATAACAGCCTTTAGTTGACTTTAATCTGCAGCCTTCTTTGATGCGGCTGTTTATTTAACTCTACTTTTAGAATCCCTTTATCATAACTGGCTTTTGCATTTTCTGCATCGACATCATAAGCCAGTGGGATAGAGCGGGTAAAGCGGCCGTAGGCACACTCCAATACGCGATATTCTCCTTTAGTTTGTTCATTCTGGAAGCGTTTTTCGCCACTGATGGTCAAGATATTGTCGACGACACTGATATCAAAATCATCCGTATCCAGACCGGGGGCTTCCAGTTTAACGACAATCTTGTCGGTATCATCAAACACATCCGCATTGATTAAGCCCCAGCGCGGACTCTGAGCTGGGATATCTTTATCATTTTCAGTATCTGAACGAAAATGGGTCAATGCATTTTCAGCGCGACTGATTAAGTGATGCCATCCCTGACTCACGGATTCCCAGGTGCGGGACAAACTATTGGTTAAATCATTCATTTTTAACATAGTACTCTCCTTATTAAACGGTTTTAACTTCAATTCTATGTGGTTTATGTTTCTCAGCTACTGGGATAAATAGCTTCAACTCACCCTGATTAAAACTGGCTTGTATATTGGTGCTGTCTAATTCCTCGCCTAATGTAAAATGGCGTTCGAATCCACCTGAGCGAATATCCATGTAATGCGGCTGGATATTTTCCGGCATCTCCAGTTTAATCGTGCCTTTAACCGTCAATACATTCTGATCAACATGTATATCAACAAGTTCTTTGCTAACACCTGGCAAATCAATATATAAAGTTGCGCCCTGCTTGCTTTCATAAATATCAGTCAAGGGCTGAACAACTGTGACAGTTGATTTTTCCTGTTTAGAGGATGTATTCTGCTCAGTTTTATTAGCCGTAGGTGATGTTGTACTTTTATTAACTTCATTCATGGTTAGTCTCCTTATTGCACCGAAATTTTAATTTGACGTGGCTGGCTTTCAGCACGTTTTGCGATACTAATGTGCAAAACCCCCTCTTTATAAGTGGCATTCGCACTTTCAGGATCCACTGAGTCAGGTAGAGTAACTGTTCGTTTAAACCGCCCCTCAAAACGCTCTTGGTGAAAGTTAACGGCTTTCGCATCTGCTAATTCCGGTAACTTGCGTTCGCCGGAAATACTCAGCATATTTTTCTCAATAACCAGATCCAGAGTATCTGGATTTATTCCTGGCACAAACAAGTAAACTTCCACGCTTTTATCGGTTGTACCGATATTAACGGCCGGATAACTGACACGAACAATATTGCGATCTCTCATTAAAAAATCCGGATAAAAAAACCTTTCCATGTCATCATCGCGCATGGAAAAGGGAAAACGTAACATATCTGATATCATGGTTCATCTCCTGACTAAATTAATCATATCAAGATTTTTTTCTTGATGGCTGTAGGATACTATCCAGGATACAAATCATCTGTCATTTAGGTGACAAAAAACAAATATTCTTTTGTACCTGAGAGACTGTCCGAGAATAGAAACTGACCCGTTTATTGCTCCTAAAAAACAGGCACTTCCACCATCCATGGCATTTATCATGAGAGACCGCTCTTTTGTGTCAGTTTTTTCGTTCATTTGAATACAATAGTTTACGCGTGTAACGAAAATGAACGGGGAAAATATCCAAAAGAGGTTTTCCGGACTAATACATGCATATAGGTAGGTAGAGTAATACAGAAACAGCAAAATGGTGTGCCGAATAGGTTCAATATTATTGCTCAGAGCACTAACAACTGAGCGTATTTTAATGAGGAGTGCAAAGACAACTTTTTGCCCGAATCAAAGATGTATAAAAACTTGTTTTTATACTCCAAATATTAGCACCAAGCTGTTACACGTTATAAGACAGGCAATTATAAGTGAATATAGAATGGTAAAAACCGTAGCATATTCATCATACTTAGGTGACTTGCAATAAATAACCCACACTCTAGCTCCCACACGATGCGTCATTGCCATTAAATTAAGATAACAATAGGATGTGCTGACGACAGGAAGCGCATCTTTAGGTGCTTGATGCGCTTCAGTTAACGGCAAGTGACCCCCTGCGGTAGGAGCTTATCGCTGTGTTCCGTAATACAGCGCCTCACAAACCCTATTCCTACCCTTCCTTAAAGTGTCAGTATTGAGCCAATATCATTAGTTATCAAGATCCCTTTGGCAAGATAATTGTCAAAACACCATTTTTATAATCAGTCTTCATCGCAGATTGTTTAACCGATCCTGGCAAGGTAATTGACCTTTGATAAGTGCCACTAAACCGCTCTTGTCGACGGTATTGGTTCTTCCCAGAACCCTCATCTTGTTTATTAGTGTGTTCTGTTTTAATCGAAATAAAAAGTTGTTGATCTTCTACTTTAACATCTAGCGAAGACGGCTCCCCTCCAGGTATATCAAGTGTAGCGATATACTTATCAGGCTCTTCCTTTAGATCAAACCGAGGTGCTTTAATCAAGCTATTTTTTGAGTTCAAATGAAATCTGGACAATGATGTGCCAAACAGTTGCTCCATTTCATTTTGCATTCTTTGCATTTCCTGATAAGGATCCCAGTTATCCTGCTTTATAAACACATCATCAAATACCTTATCCGGTACAGAAAAAGATGGGCTGGTATTATTGCTTGCTATTTGATTTACTTGGTTTTTCAATTGAAAAAACATATAAGTCTGAACCGCCAGTGCAATAAATAAAATCGCAGCAACAGCTGTTATGATTGATTTTTGCATGATACACCTCTTCAATATTAAATGATGCTATCTTCCATTTTTCTAACACGTAAGCCTAAGAAAAGTAGAAACCATCCATTCATTAACATTTCAACCGCGATCAGGAGTCCAATTAACCACAATGCGGATTCAGGCAAAGTGGTTATAATAATGGCAGTTAAAACCAAGTCTAATAGCCCTGAGAAAGCAGGTAATAGCCATTTCCAGTCCTGTTTTTTACAATAGGTGGCATACCAAATTCTGGCAATACCTATTACTGCAAATAGAGACGCTAAAAAAACAGTTAAAACCAGAGACGTTACCAATGGATCCCAAAAGATAATAAGTCCTGCAATAATATATAACAGTGCAATGACAAAATGCTGGAGCTTTCCACCCCACTCTTTTTCTTTTGCTTTAAAGCCATGAATAAGCTGTAATATGCCGCCTGCAAAGATAAATCCACCAAATATTAATACACTGGTCAAAGTAAGAATGCTGCTGGCAAGTATGCCCAGTGTGCCAAAAACCAGCATAGATAGTCCGATACCAATCATCCACTTCCAGTTAAGGGGTAACTCTTGTAAAGCAATAAAACTAACTTCCTGGATTGAATTTTTGTTCATTTTGTTCTCCCTGAATAGTTTATAGGGTTAGATGCAGCGCTTTCAAACATGATTAATCGCATTGAGATTGAATTAATGGAGTGCAAAAACAGGTTTTTGCACTCCATTTTGCAACTAAGCTATATTGTAATTACGGTAATAATTAATTTTTGGTCTGTTTTTCTTTACCAACAAGCTGTTTAATGGATGCTTTTACTTTGTCATACATTTTCTCAACAGCATTTTTACCATCAACTTCTTTTTTCACGGCTTTAATTTGCGCTCTTATATCGTCATAGGCTTTTGATTTTTTGTCGGTATAACCTAATAAAGTCGCTATTTCCAACTGTTCTTGAGCAGCACCTAATAATTCATGTGCTTTAGATTTTTTGCTCTTATCCAGTTCTGAAGCTGTTTCTAATAAGCTTTCTGTACGTATAAGTGCCAACGGTATAATAGATTTTTCAATCACAATGGTTGAAAGTGTCGTTGCCAATGTTTCTAAAGCATCGTCTTTTTTATCCTCCACTAAATATTTTGTTGCCAGTTTAATCGCATCAGGGTATGTCAGCATGGGCAGATAGACGCGGGAAACTACCATTTCATCTTTCATGGGCTCCAATATGGCTCGTGCCGCCTGTACCTTATGATCTTTCAACAAATCAATCACGATATCAGTTTCTGTTTTAACTAACGCCGGTGTAGTGATTAATGCTGAGACTGAAACATCTGCATCAATAAGCACTAAATTAAGTTTTGGATCTGCAACCAAAGCGACATCAAATTTCCCTGTTGCCTCTTGTAATAATTTAATGGCTTCTTTTTCTTTGCCGTCCTTCGCTAATAGCTGAGTCGCTTTAACGACATCCTCATAACCAGCCAGTACGCCTTCATGAACTGTTTTTAATAATTCATTCTGTTCTTTTTCCAGTGTTTTAACCGCTTTGTTAGAAGTCGCTGTTTGCTCTTTTGACATCTGGTTGTTGCCTTTATCAGTGGTCGTATTGGTAGCCTGTACTATAGGGGCAACCATAAGTAATCCGATTAAAAGGCTATTGATGATATTTTTTGTTTTCATTGTCTTTCTCCAAATTAAAAGTAATTAGGCGTGCAAAAAAAGTTTTTGCACTCTTTAAAAGCGAATAGTGCTATTCCAAGGTGGCATGCAAAAACCTGTTTTTGCACTCCTTAGATAAATCATTTTATTTTGTGTTATCCACCTCCTCAAATTCTGCATCAACCACATCATCATTATTTGATGATGTACTCTCATTTGCTGTTTCTTGCGATGAAGCGGCTGCAGTAGCTGCCTGCATCATCTCAGTCGAAGCATTTTGCAAGGTTTGCGTACAACGCTCGATTTCATCTTTATCATCGCCTTTAACCGCTGTTTGCAAGGCTTCAATAGCAGATTCCACTTTTTGTTTATCATTATCAGATACCTTGTCAGCAGACTCTTTTAACGAAATCTCAGTCAAGTGAATCAATTGATCAGCCTGGTTTCTTGCTTGAATTAAGGCATGCATCCGTTTATCATCTTCGGCATGCACTTCTGCATCTTTAACCATACGGTTAATCTCATCTTCTGATAAGCCACTGGATGCTTTAATCACGATGGATTGTGATTTACCTGTTACCTTATCTTTAGCCGATACATTCAAAATACCATTGGCATCAATATCCAAGGCTACCTCAATTTGTGCCGTGCCACGCGGTGCAGGTGGAATATCAGTCAGATTAAACCGTCCTAAGGATTTATTATCTGCCGCCAACTCTCTTTCACCTTGTAATACATGTACTGTCACTTCGGATTGGTTATCTTCCGCTGTTGAAAACATTTCCGATGCCTTGGTAGGAATCGTGGTATTTTTCTCAATCAACTTGGTCATCACCCCTCCCAGTGTTTCAATACCGAGCGATAACGGTGTTACATCCAGCAGCAACACATCATTGACATCACCCGTCAATACCGCCGCCTGAATTGCAGCTCCTGCAGCCACAGCCTCATCAGGGTTAACATCTTTTCTAGGTTCTTTGCCAAAGAAGCCCTGTACCGCCTCAACCACTTTAGGCATACGAGTTTGACCACCGACTAAAATGACATCGTTAATATCACTATTCGTTAAGCCCGCATCTTTCAGTGCTTGTTCACAAGGTTTTAAAGTACTTTGAATTAAATCATCCACCAAAGACTCCAGTTTTGCCCGTGTAACCTTGATGTTCAAGTGCTTAGGCCCTGAGCTATCAGCCGTTACATAAGGCAAATTAATGTCTGATTGTTGTGTAGACGACAACTCAATTTTGGCTTTTTCCGCCGCTTCTTTTAAACGCTGTAAGGCTAATGGATCATTATTTAAATCGACACCACTGTCTTTTTTGAATTCCTCAACCAAAAAGTCCATCAAGCGCATATCAAAATCTTCACCGCCTAAAAAGGTATCGCCATTGGTTGCTAACACTTCAAATTGTTTCTCGCCATCAACGTCGGCAATCTCAATAATCGACACATCAAATGTGCCGCCCCCTAAGTCATAAACCACAATTTTTTGCTCATTCTTACCTTTTTTATCTAACCCGTAAGCTAAGGCGGCGGCTGTTGGCTCATTGATAATCCGTTTAACCTCTAAGCCCGCAATACGTCCCGCATCTTTTGTTGCTTGACGTTGTGAATCATTAAAATAAGCAGGGACTGTAATCACCGCTTCTTTAACCTCTTCACCTAAATAGGCTTCAGCATCGGTTTTCAGCTTTCTTAAAATTTGTGCCGAAACCTCTTGAGCAGACAGTTTTTTACCATTCGCCTCAACCCATGCATCGCCGTTATCAGCCTTGATAATGTTATAAGGCACTAACTTAATATCTTTTTGTACCGCGTCCTCTTCAAAACGACGACCAATCAAACGCTTAATCGCAAACAAGGTGTTTTTAGGATTAGTCACCGCCTGACGCTTGGCTGACTGTCCTATCAAAACCTCATTATCTGCATAAGCCACAATAGAAGGCGTGGTTCTTGCGCCTTCTGCATTTTCAATCACTTGTGCCGAACCACCTTCCATAATGGCAACACAAGAGTTTGTTGTTCCTAAATCTATACCAATTACTTTACTCATCATTATTCTCCACTCTCATTAATTTAATAAAACACCCAACCCAAATTCAATATTTCCTATGGGTTCGTAGTGTAAAAAAATCAACTAGAAGTTATGTCATTGAGGTGACAGTTTGAGGGATTAATTTTATGCCTCAAATTTGTACTTCCTGCTGATTTTTTGTATTGGGCGTAGTGTAAGGAAAAACAACACAGAGAAATGTCATTAAAATGACAGTTTGGAGTGTAATCCCCTGTAATCCCCCCATTCCTAATCGAAGTTAAAAGTAGAGATTAAGCT
>TARA_R110002111_G_scaffold107080_1_pt1 | contig 15032 bp, 11 predicted proteins | sample TARA_R110002111 | Tara Oceans TARA_R110002111 (sample SAMEA4397363) | marine metagenome | biome: Polar Biome; feature: [ZZZ] marine water layer (ENVO:01000295); material: water (ENVO:00002006), including particulate matter (ENVO:01000060) such as... | depth 199 m | reverse complement strand
AAGGACACGGAGAATGAATATATCCATTAAAATAAGGGTAGAACCATATTTTAGTCTAAACTCAAATCAACCAAACAAAATATTTTAATTTTGTAAGGATAATTAGGGTATAAGACTAATATAAAATGATTTTTATAATCAATTTATAAGAACATAACAAAATTTATTTTGAGTAATATAACTTATTCGCAATTTTCAGGACTACAAAGACCTCACAGTCCCGACGCTTCGGGATAAACCTGTGAGGTCTACGCAACAGATAAGACGTAATATGTTGAAATTATGACGTTTATATACCATTTTAATTTTTTGTCTTGTACAATAAATCAATTTATTTAGTTATTTTAGTCTCCATGAATGTAATTATTGAATCTACCTTAAAAACACTTCAGAAAACGAAATCCTTATTAGATAATTTAGAGGATGATGCTATATGTAATTCATCCGTATCGCCATATTATTCAAGTATTGGTAGCCATGTTCGACATATTTTAGATTTTTATGATTGCATATTTAATTTGAATTCAGAAAATAAAATTGATTTAACTGCAAGAAGCAGAAATAAAGACGTAGAATCTAAATGTTGTAGCGCTAAAGATTATTTAAGTACAATTACCAAAAAACTTAATAATTTAAATATTGATATCCATAAAACAGTTATTGTAATTGATGATTTAGGATTGGGTAAAATAGAAATGCCTTATACTTTAGCAGCTGTATATTCTCAAGCTAATAGCCATACCATACATCATTATGCTATTATAAATTATATTTTAGAAGGCTTAAATATATCTTTTCCAGATTCCGATTTTGGTTATAACCCAACTACTCCAAAAGATATACAAGCTAAATAAACGAATAGTTATTCCCTTTTAAACATGCTAGACATAATAATTTTTATGCCCTTAAAAATAAGAATAACCGCAAAAGCAGATATTAAACAGCCAACAATTAATGTAGGTATGTAAAGTGGGTTTTCTTTATCGCTAAAAGCTTTACTCAACATGATTGGTCCTAAAAAAAGACTGAGAAGCGCAAAAGCCAATGTTTTTATTCCTTTAATCAAAAGCGTTCTATCGGTTTTATTATTTTCCATTGTTATAATTTTGAATTGCGAGCCTTACACTTTTATATTTATTGAGTAAATGCTCTGCTTTATCTTGTGAAATATTTAATTCAGTCATAATCATTTTGGCACCTCTATCAACTAGTTTATTATTGCTTAATTGCATATCTACCATTTTGTTTCCTTTAATATGCCCTAATTGAACCATTGCACTGGTAGTTATCATATTAAGTACTAATTTTTGAGCTGTTCCTGCTTTCATTCTAGAGCTCCCAGTAACAAATTCAGGACCTACAATAACTTCAATAGGATACTGAGCAGTTTGCGATAACGGACTATTTTTATTACAGGTGATGCAACCCGTTATAATATTGTTTTCATTACACGTATTAAGAGCAGAAATAACATAAGGCGTTGTACCAGATGCTGCTATGCCAACAACAACATCATTATCACTAATATTATAAGTTTTCAAATCTTCCCAACCTTGAGTTAAGGAATCCTCTGCAAACTCAACAGCTTTTCTAATGGCATAATCTCCACCTGCAATTAAACCTATTACCAAATCGTGTGAAACACCAAAGGTAGGTGGGCATTCCGAAGCATCTAAAATACCTAAGCGACCACTGGTACCAGCACCAATATAAAATAAACGTCCGCCTTGTTTTAACTTTGAAACCACTTGTTTTACCAAGTTTTCTATTTGAGGAATTGCTTTTCCAACGGCGCAAGGAACATTTTTATCTTCATTATTAATGTTACTTAATAATTCTTGAATGCTCATCTTTTCCAGATGATTGTAATTTGAATCTTGCTCGGTAGTTTTTGTAAAACCCATAATTCAAAAATATGAATTATTATGTAGTTTTAATCATAAAGAATGTCTTCAACTTCTATTTTTTTATCATTTATAAAATCATAAAGTGTCAATTGTCTTAATATGTAATAATCTCGCCAGAACTTTTCAAGTGAATTTAAATATTCAAATACGGCCTTGTCTCTTTCTTCCAAAGCAATATTTAAATCTGTAATGGTTACTTTATTTAGTAGGTATCTTTTTTTAGAAATTTCATAGCGCTTCATGGATACTTCTTGCGCCTTTTCAGCGGTAAATAAAAATCCTCTTTGATTAGACCAGTTCAATACATGTAAATATATTTCTTGTTCAAATTCTTGCTTATCTTGATTTATATTATTGTTGGTTAAGTCTAAATTAGCCTCTGCCATTTTTCGTCTAGATTTGGATACTCCCCAATCAAATATTGGAAAACCAATAGACACAGAAACATTTTGTTGTTTGTTAAAGTTAGTGAAGAGGTTATTAAAGTCATCACCATTTTGCGATATTCCAAAATTAGCTCTTATTCCTAATTGTAACCTATTATTTCCTTTTTGAAATGCTACATCTTTCTCGGCTTCCAACCGTTGTCTTCTAAACTCTATAACCGCTTTTCTGTTAGACTCTGCTTCACTTAATGCTTTATCTACATCTACTTCAAAAAGAGGGAGTTGTTCAGGAACATATAGTTTTAAATCCTCAGTATCTAACTCTAGGTAACGCGCTAAACTTTGCGATGCTCTTTTTAATTCGACGATATCTGTGGTAACTCTATTTTTCGAATTTAAGAATCTTAATTCCATTTGTAATAGCTCATTTTCGGCAATTTTCCCCACGCTATATCGTCCTTTTGCTATTTCATATAATGTGTCTTGGTTTTTTAAGTTGGTTTCGGAAATAGCAAGCTGCATTTGTGCTTTTAGCAAATCAAAATAACGGTTGGATGTACTAACAGATATTTGTTCCATATTTTCAATAAAATCTCTTTTGGACTCCTCATAAATTAGTGGTTCAATTTTTTTATCCCATTTAAATTCGTTAAATAGAACTGAATTTTGAAAATAATTAACAGAAAAAGGAATAACCGAATATCCAATATTATCATCTAGACCAAAAAGTTCTACACGTTCCAAGTTTGTATTCACAGATAAAGTACCTCCAGTATATGGTACACTTTGGGAAATAGATAAACCTCCTTCTATACGTAATTGATTTTGTGTTACAAAAATATCTTGTCCTGCGTCATTTGTTATCCTACGTATCGCATTATTATATTCAGGTAGTGTAGCATTAAGCCTAAGTTCTGGTAGAAAACTTGCTTTATAACGCCTAAAGCGCCAATAATTTGATTGGTTTATATTTAAATTGATTTTATAATCAGGTGATTTTTTGCGGGCCATTTCAATGGCTTCATCTAGTGTGATTGTTTTTGATTGCGAAAAAATGGCTAATGGAAAAATAATAACGACAAGAAGGATGATTTTTTTCATATTTAACTATTCAGATCTTAATGCTTCAATTGGTCTTTTATTTGCAGCGGCTTTAGCAGGAAAGATTCCAAAAACTAAGCCAACAATTACTGCAATTAAGAATGATATCATAATAGAGCTAAATGTTAAAACGGTTTCTATGCCCGAAACAAACTCTATAATATAAGCTCCAATAACACCCAAAATTATTCCAATAATTCCTCCACCAACACTAATGAGTATAGACTCTGAAAGGAACTGTAAAATAACATCTTCTTCGGTAGCTCCAATAGCTCGAATAATTCCAATTTCCTTTGTTCGCTCTAAAACAGAGGCTAGCATAATATTCATAATACCAATTCCTCCAATGAGTAATGATATACCTGCTATTATAATTAAAACGATATTGAAAATTTGCTTTGTTTTTTGTTGTTGTTTAAGTAATTGTATTGGAATTTCTATTTCAAAATCCAACACATCGTTATGTCTTCGTCTTAGCATTTTACTTAAAACTTCGGCAGTGGCTTTTAGTTCATTTGAATTTGAAACTTGAACCGTTAATTTATCAATCTGGTGATAGTTTCCTCTAGGAATTTTCTTTTTGGGACCATTTTGATTTCCACCAATCATAACAAAGCGGCCTCCACTTGGAGTAACTTTCTCATCAGTAATTATTTTTCTGTCTCTATAACGCACTAAAAAGGTGTTTATAGGTATATAAATATCTTCATTTAAATCTCTAATACCCAAGTTTTCTTGAGCTTTATCCGAAATCAATTTTTCTTCAATAACACCAATTACCAGCAACCAAACATCCTTTACTTTTATTTGCTTACCTAAGGCACTTTCGCCAGTAAATAATTTTTTCTCTACTTTTTTTCCTATAATACATACTGGTAAGGCGTTTTTGATTTGATAGTCTGAAAATATCTTGCCGTTTTCTAAATCGATATTGGAAGACTTGAAAAAAGTGGGAGAGACCCCTATTAGTTTAACCGAATTTTGTCTACCATTGTTAATTACATAAGTATCTAAAATTATTTCAGGACTGATAAGTTTTACACTCGGAATATATTTTTTTATATTTTCTGCATCTAATATATCCAAACCTTTAGAAAAGCGTTTAGATTCAGATTGCTCGTTTTCTTCTCCGCTTTCCCCAGAATCATCTTTTTCTTGATCAGGTATTGGCGTTACAACTATATTATTTACGCCTACTAATTCTAACTGGGCTAGTATCTCTTTTTCTGCACCATTACCTATGGCAAGCATTGTAATTACTGAAGCCACACCAAAAATAATACCCAATGCTGTTAAAAACGTTCTTACTTTATTAGTCTTGATAAACCAGAAAGCTTCAGTAAAATTAGACTTGAGTTTTTCTAAAAGTATTTTGTCTATCATGCTTATTCTAATAGCGTTATACTTTTTTCATCAATATCTTCTGGTTTATTTAAATATACAACATCACCTTCTTTTAAACCTTTTTCGATGATTACCACTTCGTTATTGGATAACCCTAATTCTACTTGTTTTTTGTCAATGGAATAGCCTGACTTAACGTAGGTGTAACTGATTGAATCTTTTGAAAAGATAGCTTCCAAAGGCACCATTAAAACATCCTCCTCTTGTTTTGTAAGTATTCTATTGGAGGTAGTCATACCTGGCCGTATGTTTTTATTAATTTCATTTAATTTTATTAAAACCTGAAATAGTTTAATATCCGATCCGCCTTTTGTTTCCCCAACATTTGCCACATCGGTAACAATGCCATCTAGTTCAATATCTGGAAATGCATCAAAACCTATTTTGGCTTTTAACCCTTTTTTTATCTTCCTAATATCCACTTCATTACTGTAGGTTTTAGACTCCATTTTTGTTAAGTCTGGAAGATTTGCTATGGTAGGCTGCCAGGTAGATACCGTAGAGCCTACTTTTTTCTTGTTGCCATTCCATTCTTTTGCGTAAGTAACCATGCCGTCATCATCAGAAAAAATAGTGAACTGTTTTTGTAAATCTATTAATTCCTGAATTTTTTTTTCAATTTTTAAAACTTCATTTCCAACCTGAATCATTTTTGCATCTGCTTGCTGTTTCTTAATGGAGTAATCCGCTTTTTTTTCTTTTAAATCGCGGGCAGTTTTTTCAATTTGGATTTCTAAAGATCTAATGGTTGCCGGTGGTTCATATATTGAACGGGATAATTCCAGACTATCTTCTTCAATATTAAATAGTAAGTCTTTAATAGAATTGCGTTCCTGTTTTAAAGTTAAGGTGGTATCTAATTGTTGCGTCGTATATTTTGATTGTGCACTTTCTAAATTAATTTGTGCTTCCGATATTTTTCTATTAACCTCAGATACATCAAGTTTACCAATATAGTCCCCTTTTTTCACAATGGAACCTTCTGGTATTAAATCCTGAATTTTCAACTCATATATTTGAAATCGTCTAGCACCACTTGGACCGTCAATACTTTTAGAACTGGTAGATTGTGCTTCACCAGAAATAAACACTTCATTTAAAAAAGTACCTTTTACTACTTCGGCGGTAAGCGAAGCATCTTTATCGTTGCTTGATTTAAAAAATGAATAAATAACAATTAGTAAGACGATTGCCCCTACTATATAGGCGATTCTTTTTTTATTCATGTGATTGCTTTTTGGTTGATGAACTATAAAAATAGATAAAAATATTATCTGTAAGATTTTATTTTAGTTAATATCATCTTAAAAAACCTATATCATTACTATATTTAACTAGGATTTACCCAAAATAGTATGTTATGGGTAAAAAGAACTTACTCGACAATGTATGTAAAAACAGAAACTTCGGAAGCTTTAAAATATCCAAACGGATAATTATCTGGGTTGGTTTCGTTAATACAGTTTCCTCTTACTAAAGCTGGTTGGGTTTCAAACGGATCTCCATTTTCGTCATCGGTCTGTTGAAGAAGAATATTCATAAACTCATAAAAACGTTCAGAAACGCCGAAGCTTCTGATGATAAGTTCATCTCCAGTTACAAGGTCTTCATCAGAATGAAATGCAAAAATTCTATTACCATCAATAAATTCATCATCGTAAACCTCTAAACTTTGAAGATTTGTTTTAATGCTTATAAATTCAAATAAATAGTAATTTTCAACACCTTCAGGATCTGTATAAAAGGCTTTAAATTCGGTTTCCTCGCCTGAAAACCCACCACCATTATTTTGCTCTACAGATTCTATTGGGCTTACGGGGATTAGCTGTTCTGTAGCGGTATAGGTTTCATTATTATACAAAATATTTAAATTATAGGTTCTACCAATTGAAGGAATAAATGTGTCGTTTCTATAAATACCGGTTTCCTCGTCCTCTATAAAATCAAACCTATTGTTAAACGAATCTGTTACAAAAACTTGTGCTCCATTAGCAGGTGGAACGTTATCCTCAAAAAAAGGAGCACTTAATGAAAGTTTTATAAATTGAAAATTGCTATTGGTGTTCTTATACCAATTTAATGAGGCATCAATGACTAATCTGGGTTCTGCGGATTCTAAATCTAATTCAATAACATCTTCACAAGACCAAAAGCTTAAACTTATCAATACGATGTATATTATTTTTTTCATTTATTAAAGTTTAAAATTATAAGATATCGATGGTACTATACCAAAAATTGATAAACGCGAGGCTTCATTTGCACGCGTAATTTCATTTTGGCCAAAAGTAATCGAAGCTGCATTTCGTCTATTATATAAATTATAAATTCCAAAAACCCAATAACTTTGCCAACCTCTTGTTTTGTTAGCTTTTGGTGTATAAGTAGCCGAAATATCCAAACGGTTGTATGCTGGCAATCTATCAGAATTTCTACTATTGTAACTGGGTACGATAATACCGTTAAATTGATATTGCCCGTTAGGGAACGTAGCGGGTTGCCCTGTTTGAAATAAGAAATTTGCGTTAAATTTCCATCTGTCGTTTAAATCATAACTACCCGTAAGGGAAATATCGTGCGTTTTATCAAAAGGTGTCCTATACCAATTCCCATTGTTAATACCTGTTTCTAGAGGCGTTCTACCTTTTGTTTGTTGCTCCGATTTTGAAAGTGTGTAAGCCAACCAACCTTTAAAACGCCCTTCATTTTTTCTTAAAAGAAGTTCAGCACCATAAGCTCTGGCTTTACCGTTTAAAATCACTTGCTCTATGGCATTATTAGCAATTAAATCAGCACCATCAATATAGTCTATTCTGTTTTTTATGGTTTTATAAAAACTTTCAATTTCCAATGAATACCTACTATTATCAAAATCCTTAAAGTAACCCACCGCAAACTGATCGAGTAATTGCGGTTTTACAAATTTGCCACTTGGGGTCCAAACATCTAATGGTGTAGGGGAGTTGGTGTTGGATAATAAATGTAAGTATTGACTCATTCTGTTGTAGCTTGCTTTTACAGAACTTTTAGAATTTAGTTGATAGGCAACAGAAGCACGGGGTTCAAGATTTGCGAATTTTGCTATGACATCACTTCGTTCAAAGGTTTCTGTGCCAATAGGATCTGCTTTTTCATAAATCTGAAAATCGGCGTTAAACAGAACAGCCTCATCATTTTCATAAACATTCAATTCATTTTGTCCTAAACGATGAAATGTGCTGAGTCTTAATCCGTAAGATAGCGCTAGATTATCAGAAATTTTATGTTCAGCATCTAGATAAATAGCATTCTCAAAGGCATACTTATCAGTCAATTTGAACGGATTAATTCCTGAGGATTCCTTAGTTGGTTTTATATCCCCAGGGTTGAATGTATAATAAATACTGTTCAAACCATATTGAAGTTTAAATGTATCGTTTAAATAATGTTTAAAGTCATATTTTAAATTGAAGTTTCTAATACCAGAAACCCAATCAAACTCAACAAAATTAAGTTTTAAATCGTAGTCGTAATCAGAATATATCAATGATAAGTTTGAAAATATTTTATCAGAAAACAAGTGGTTCCATCTAAAGTTTAAAACAGAGTTACCATAAGAATTTTCAAAAGTATCCTGGATTCTAAAAACGTCTCTACCAAAATAACCTGATAAATAAATATTGTTTCTGTCATTTATCTTATAGCTCAGTTTGGTATTTAAATCGTAGAAATAGGCAATATTATCTATATCGAAAAGTGGTAAGAATAAATGTGCATAACTTGAACGTCCGCCAAAAAGAAAAGAACCTTTATCTTTTTTTAAAGGCCCTTCTGCCAAGAGCCTACTGGATACGAGCCCAATACCACCATTCATTTTAAATTCTTTACTGTTTCCTTCTTTTTGATAAATATCCAAAACAGACGATACGCGCCCACCATATCTAGCAGGAATACCACCTTTGTATAGCTTTAGATCCTTAATGGCATCAGGATTAAAAACTGAAAAGAAACCAAATAAATGTGATGAATTATAGATAATGGCTTCGTCTAAAAGAATTAAGTTTTGGTCTGCAGCACCACCACGAACATTGAATCCTGAAGCCCCTTCACCAGCACTAGTAACACCTGGTAATAAAGTGATCGCTTTTATAATATCGGCTTCACCAAATACCACTGGAATTTCCTTAATGGTAGTTGACGTTAATTTATTAACACTCATTTGAGGTGCTTTAATATTGAGTCTTTCAATATTTTCTGTAATCACTATTTCTTCTAAACTTTCTGCGGAATCTGATAGTGCGTAATTTTTTGAAATATCATCAGTAAGTTTAATAATTTCAGTTTTAGATGCATAACCTAAATAACTAATAACAATGTTATAATTTCCTTCGGGTAAAGTAATAGAGTAAAAACCGTATTCATTAGTTGTAGTGCCAGCTTGAATTTCTGGAAATAAAATATTTACACCAATAAGTGTTTCGTTACTTTTTTCTTCTGAAATGGTACCACTAATGGTATATTTATCTTGTGCGTTTAGGAATATGGTGTTAAGTAGGAAAGAGAAAACAATCCAAAAAAGGATTTTATTCATGTAATAGCTTTTTTTTATAAAAATATAAAAAAAGCCCCTTAAAAGGAGCTTTTATAAAGGTGTTTAGTATTTATTTAACCAAGAACTGGTTTAAACTTTTATGATTGACTAAAAAATGGCCCTTTTACACCCATTTTTCGCCTTTTTTTAGTTCCGTAGCGATGCTATGCAACAAATAAAAGCCTTCAACTGGTCAAAAAATGTCTAATTTTCGCTATAATCCAAAAAGTTTAAACCAGTTCCAATTATGCTGTTAAATGTTTTACTTGGCCGCATAGCTTGGTTAATTAATTGCTCATTTGGTTTGTAGTAACCACCAATATCCACCGGTCTTCCTTGAATACTATTAAGCTCATTAATAATTACATCTTCATTATCTGATAGTTGTTTTGCTAGTGCTGCAAACTCAGCTTTTAACGTGTCATCTTTAATTTGATTTGCTAGTTCTTGGGCCCAATACATAGCTAAATAAAAATGACTACCTCTATTATCAAGTTCCCCTGCTACACGCAAAGGTCCCTTTTTGTTTTCTAATAATTTATCGGTGGCATCATCTAACGCTTCACCTAAAATTTTAGCTTTCGGGTTGTTGTTAACTTCACTAAGGTGTTCTAAAGAAACTGCTAACGCTAAAAACTCACCTAAAGAATCCCAACGTAAATGATTTTCTTCAACAAATTGCTGAACGTGCTTAGGAGCAGAACCACCAGCACCAGTTTCAAATAAACCACCACCATTCATTAAAGGTACAATAGATAACATTTTTGCACTTGTACCAACTTCTAAGATTGGGAACAAATCTGTTAAATAATCACGTAACACATTACCTGAAACCGAAATAGTATCTTTTCCCTCTATTAATCTTTCACAAGTAAAAATAGTCGCATCAATAGGATTCAATATTCTTAAATCCAATCCAGTAGTGTCATGGTCTTTTAAGTAAGTATTTACTTTTTTAATAATTTCAGTATCGTGCGCTCTATTTTCATCCAACCAAAAAACTGCTGGTGTTTCTGAAGCTCTTGCACGAGTAACAGCTAATTTTACCCAGTCTTTAATAGGAGCATCTTTGGTTTGACACATTCTCCAAATATCTCCGGTTTCAACATCATGTTGCATTAAAATATCTCCAGAAGCATCAACAACTTTAACCGTTCCGTTAGAAGGGATTTCAAAAGTTTTATCGTGCGAACCATATTCTTCAGCTTTTTGCGCCATCAATCCCACATTGGGAACAGTGCCCATTGTTGTTGGGTCGAACGCACCGTGTTTTTTGCAAAAATCAATAGTTGCCGAATAAATACCGGCATAACTACTATCAGGAATTACCGCTTTTGTGTCTTGCAGTTTGCCATCAGCATTCCACATTTTACCAGAAGTACGAATCATGGCAGGCATTGAAGCATCAATAATAACATCACTAGGTACATGTAAATTGGTAATGCCCTTATCGCTATTTACCATTGCAATACGAGGGCCGTTTTTATAAATAGCTTCAATTTCAGCTTCAATTTCTTTACGTTTATTTTCTGGTAATTCCTGTAAATGCTCTAAAAGGTTTCCTAAACCAGAATTTACATAAACACCAAGTTGTTTAAAAACTTTACCATATTTTTCAAAAACATCCTTAAAGTAAGCTTTAACAGCGTGCCCAAAAATAATAGGGTCACTCACTTTCATCATGGTACCTTTCATATGCAGGGAAAACAACACATTTTTTTCCCTTGCATCAGCAACTTGTTTTTCTAAAAAGCTAACCAAAGCTTTTTTGCTCATTACTGTAGCATCAATTATTTCGTCTTTTAGTATTGGGAAACTATCCTTTAAAATGGTTGTAGTTCCGTTACTATCAGTATGTTCAATTTTTATGTTTGTTGCACCTTGAAGGGTAACCGATTTTTCATTGTGAGCAAAATCACCTTCACGCATTGTGGCAACATGCGTTTTAGAATCGCTAGCCCAAGCCCCCATAGTGTGCGGATTTTTTTTAGCATAATTCTTAACCGCTTTTGGTGCGCGTCTATCGCTATTACCTTCCCTAAGTACTGGGTTTACGGCACTTCCTTTTATTTTATCATAACGCGATTTAGCGTCTTTTTCGTCAGCATTTTTCGGGTCGTCAGTATAATTTGGAATATTAAAACCCTGAGATTGTAATTCTTTAATAGCCCCTTTTAATTGTGGAATAGAGGCACTAATATTGGGTAGTTTTACAATATTAGCTTCTGGTTTTTTTACTAATTTACCCAGTATGGCTAGGTCATCAGAAACGCGTTGTTCTTCAGTTAAAAAATCTGGAAAAGTAGATAAAATCCGTGCTGCTAAAGAGATATCTTTAGTTTCAACATCAATTCCAGAAGACTTTACAAAAGATTTTACGATGGGTAAAAAGGAACGTGTTGCTAAAGCAGGAGCTTCATCAGTTTTAGTATAAATAATCTTCGACATTCGTTACGCTGTTTTAATAATTATGGCGTTAAAAATGAGTCAAAAAAGAAAGGCTCATTTTTCGCGTTGCGAATATACAAAAAAATGCCCTTTATAATAGTTGAAATGTAAAATGAAAACTGTTAATATAATCCGATTTAAAGGAATTTAAAAAAACAATAAAACCGATATTAAATCAATAAAAAAGAAGTCGATAATTTACATAATAACAAAAGCCATATCACCGCAGAAATTAATCTCCTTTGATATGGCTTTCTTTGAAATAACATAACTAGATCTATTTAATATCCCTATTAAAATCGGTTTAAATTTTCATCAAACCTTTTCAATTCTAATGCTATTATTTCAAGTGAAATACTTCTGTAATTTTCAAAATGTATTGATCTATTACCTAAATATTTCAGTTAATCGTTTTTTTTGATGCAGTTAAACGCGCCCTTCACTTTCGTGTTAGGTATGCTTAAAGCATTGCTTTCATTACAACAATTACTTTCGTTTTTGTTGCTTTTTAAGCTTTCAACTGCATTAGTTGCTAACTACTTGCGTATTTAGTACTTTTTGCAATATCATGGTTTCTTGCTCACACACGCATACACGCGGCACAACAAAACCTCAAAAAACAATTATAATAAAGAACGTTACCTTATTTAGACCTCATGTAAATTCGTTGTTGAAGCGAAACCAACCGAAGTTGTCATTTATTCTTCTGCTAATATAATATCACATTCTTAAAAACCAAAATTTTCAAGCCATTAGATATCAACTATTTATCAACCAGAGTTATTAACAATAGTTAATAAAAAAGCCTTGATACATATCAAGGCTTTTTAAAATCCACGTTTTCAGCAATACGTTATTAACGTCTTTTTTCAGCAATTCTGGCTTTTTTACCAGTAAGACCTCTAAAGTAAAATATACGCGCTCTACGTACTTTACCACGTTTATTAACTTCTATTTTTTGTAAAGCTGGTAAATTTACTGGGAAGATACGCTCTACACCAACAGTACCAGACATTTTTCTAATTGTAAAAGTTTCCGATGTTCCTGTTCCTCTGCGTTGTAATACAACACCTCTAAAAAACTGGGTACGTACTTTTTCACCTTCTCTAATTTCGTAAAAAACAGTAATTGTGTCACCAGCATCAAATTCCGGTAAGTCTTTTCTTGTTACAAATTCGTCTTGAACAAATTTTAATAAAGATTCCATATCTTTAAATATTATTTAATGTATTGATTCAGAACAACATTCACGATTCTCGCCAGAGGTTAACCCGAAATTGGCTGCAAAAATAAGTATTAATTCATAATCAACAACTTTTTATTGTAATTTTTTTGGTGTTTCTTTTTGCTCATACCTGCAAGGTTTTCAAAACCTTGCAGGATCACAAAAAGTCAGGCTATCCGCTATATCTTTCTTGTGCTGAAGGTGTTTCAGTACCTCATCAAGTGTTTTTAAAATACCATAATTAGCAAAAAAAATAAACTTAAACTTTAGCACAAAAAAGGATGCCGCTGCTATCCTTAACACGGGCTTTATCAATCCGAAAAACTTTAGAGGTTAATTAAGAATGTGTTTATTAAATTGATATCTATCATTTATTGCTGTTGATAAGGTTTTTCAAATAAGCAATGACCAAATCTATTAATGGTTTTTTACCACAGTTCCTTATTGCCCATAGTTTTATTCCGTTAATATTCTTTCATAATTATATATTCATCTTCTGCTTTTTTCTTTAACAGCAACATTCCAATAATGTGACTAAATTTTCCTGAAAATTCAATTTGATAAGTTCCGACACTATTTTTAATTGGCTTGGATATTCCTTTAAAGCGTCCATAGATTTGGTTATTTTTTTTAAATCCAGTCGTATTTAGTTCCAATTCATAATTTTCAAATTCAATTCTTTTCGTGTCTTTTCCGTCAAATTCTTTATAGTCAGACCATAAAGTTATGTATGCAATTGGTTCATTTGTAAAATCAATTCTCAAAGCTGTAATACTTGTTCCAACAGATGCAATTGTCACAATTAGAGAATCCATTTTTTTGGTGTCATACGTAGTGTACGAATAATAACTAAAATCCGATTGAGTGATTTTCATTTTCGTAGAGTCAATTTTTAATTCAGGCGAAATTTTTATGTTTTGCGAATAGATATTGATTCTGAAAATCAAAAGTAAAAATGTTATGTAATATGTTTTTTTCAAATGTCTCGTCCTGAAATATGGCTACAGGTTATTAATAGGTCTTCCGACAAATTCAGCTGAACTGTCAAAAGCTTTAATTATTTTTCCAGTGTCTGGGTCTTTGTAAAAAGTTTTATCCCATTGATTATCAAAACTCCATTCCCAAGTAACACTATCTTTTTCTTGATAGTAATTTTTGGTTGTTGGTCGTAAGTTATATGAAGTATGAGTTCCTTCAGGACTTATAGTCTCAAGGATTACTCCTTTAACATCAGTCCGTTTGTTTTCGCATTTTGGGTCAGAGAATAAATCAACGTCTTTTTTGTAAACAATATACTTTGCTCTAGGAATATCTTTTAAAGTATCTAATAGATTTGTGCCAATGTCCAAAACACGTATTATTTGTTTTTCATCTTCAATCTCTTTTCCGTGAACTATTTTGTTCCTTAAATCCCAAAATATTTTAACAGATTTTAAAATAGAATCGGCTAGCTGTTTCCTTTCTACTAAAACTTGAAAGGTATATGCAACTGATTTATTTTGCACATCCTTTAGAATTCCAGATGAGGCAGCAATATGTCGCAGCTCTTTCTCAATTTCTCTTGATAGCATTACAATTCCGAGCGTTGAGTCGTCTACAGAACTTTTTAAGATTTCATCACTTCTTTTAGTTTCTACGTTTGTTTCTTTCTTTGTATTTGAATCTTCTACAATACTTTCAGATGCCTTATTGGTCACTTTCTTAAATTCCTTTATTTCATTATCAAGTTCAAGTTCTTGTCCAAATAGCTTTCCTTTTCTTATTCTTTTCAGTAAAGAAGCAATTTCTTTTTTGAACATAATAACTATTACTAAAATTATAATTGGCCATAATATTTTTGAAATGGTAATTATTAATTCGTTAATCAGTTCAAAGGTTGTTTTAGTGGTTTCTGTCATTTTTCAAATTATGCAACGGTTTTGTGTATGGTTAGTTGCGTGTTTGAGCAACTAATTTAATAAACAAAAACGAACGCGAGAAAATTCCGAAGG
>TARA_R110002111_G_scaffold27081_3_pt1 | contig 15199 bp, 14 predicted proteins | sample TARA_R110002111 | Tara Oceans TARA_R110002111 (sample SAMEA4397363) | marine metagenome | biome: Polar Biome; feature: [ZZZ] marine water layer (ENVO:01000295); material: water (ENVO:00002006), including particulate matter (ENVO:01000060) such as... | depth 199 m | reverse complement strand
TGGTTAGTATTAATAATTTTTGAAGGGCCGATTCTAAAAAGGTTACCATGCCTAGTACCATTATCGCAGCTCCTTTCCATGAGAAATTAGAAAATAAAACCGCACCCAAAACCGCTTGAAAACTCACAGCAACATAAGCTCCGAAAGGTGAATATGGACTCACTGCCATTTTAATAATCAAAACAATCACCAATGCTTTTAAGATGGCTTGCCATTTATTTTTGGCATAATAGGCAATTAAACTTATAAGTAAAATGGACACTCCACCTACAATCAATCCTGTAAATGGTGAGTTAAACACATGCAAAAAACCGCCTAAACCGGACTCGTTTAAAGCCCAAAGTGCTGTTAGTTTTTCTATGATAGATTTGTTGTTTTTCATGCTACTTCCCGTGAAAACGGGAATCTTTTTTAAATTTCGTTTTATGAAGAGATTCTTCGCTTTGCTCAGAATGACATTATCTATTTAGTTACTGACTGATAATGCACTTGAAGTAATTGTGCGACCACACTAATCGCGATTTCTTTTGGTGTATCGCCTCCGATATCTAATCCTATTGGACAAACCACATTTGTCATCCCTTCAGGAATATCCATCTCTTTAATCAACATATTATTAAATCGTACTTTTTTTGTTTTACTGCCTATTAACCCTAAAAATTTAGTTTTATTTTGCAATGCCATGGTTATCAAATCAAAATCGATGGCGTGATTATGTGTCAGCACTAACACATAACAATTAGGTCCCCATTTCACAGCATCTTTAAAGGTTTTGAAATCGGTTTCATTGGCTTGATGTATCGTTACACTGCTGTCTAATTCTAAATTAGAAAACCAATCGTCACGCGAATCTATTAAGGTCACCTTAAAAGGTGTATCGACTAAAAGTTTGCAGATTTCAACACCAATATGTCCTGCTCCAAATAAAAATAATTCTGGTGATTGATTCATGGGTTCTATGATAAATTCTACTCTTCCTCCGCAACATTGTTCAAATTCCGGACCTAAAGTATAGGTAGATTCAATAATTCTATTCTCTTTTAAAGCAACAATAGCTTCGTCTATGGCTTTAAATTCAAGCTTCCCTCCTCCTATGGTTCCGAGTATATCTTTATCCTTAGTCACAATCATACGCGACCCTACCACACAAGGTGTTGACCCTAAACACTTGGTCACCGTTATAAAGGCAACAGGTATTTGCTTTTGTTTAAATTCAGAAAGTAATTCAATCCAATTTTGCATTTCTTATAAAAAAAGAGAATTTAAAAGTAAGGTTTTTTGATTGAAATGCTCTTCTATTTTTAAAACTAGCGTCAAACCTTTTAATAGAAATCAATCTTTTAAAATTTTCTGTAATCTTTAAGATTTAACTTCGACTTAATCATTATATTGATTTTTCTAAATCAAAAAATAATTTTATGTCGAAACCATATTACGATGCTGCGGATTTACGCAAGTTTGGAAAAATTACCGAATGGAGTGAAGAATTAGGTACTAAATTCTTTGACTATTACGGAAAAGTATTTGAAGAAGGCGCCTTAACGGCACGTGAAAAATCACTCATCGCTTTAGCTGTAGCACACACAGAACAATGTCCGTATTGTATAGACGCCTATACAAAAGACACTTTACAACGTGGAATTACCAAAGAGGAAATGATGGAAGCCATACATGTTGGAGCAGCGATAAAAAGCGGTGCCACTTTAGTGCATGGAGTACAAATGATGAATAAAGTAAACAAATTAGACGGTTAGGATAAAAACCTCAACTGCATTAATTTCGTAAGAATTACAAACAAGAATCCCAATTAATGGCAACAAAGTCCCTACAAAAATTAGGAAGCGATTTAGCTCAAAGCAATAAACAAATAGAAATACTCTCTAATGGTATCTTTAAAACTGGTGAATTGCCAACCTTTAAAGATAAGATTTTAGAAACGAGTCAATTTCCTATAAAAGCAAAAAAACTAGAAATTCTACAGATTAATGTTGGCTACATGTGTAACCAAGTTTGCGACCATTGCCACGTAGATGCTGGTCCGGACCGTAAAGAAATTATGACGAGAGATACCATGAGACAATGTCTTGAGGTGATCAAAAATTCTGGAGCACATACGCTAGACTTAACTGGTGGAGCACCAGAAATGAATCCTGATTTTAGATGGTTTGTAGAAGAAGCTGCTAAAGTCGGTATTAAAGATTTTATTGTACGTTCTAATTTAACCATTATTAGAGCCAATAAAAAATACTACGATTTACCAGAATTCTTTAAGAAACACAATGTTCATGTAGTGAGTTCTATGCCGCATTGGACACGTGGAAAAACGGATAAACAACGTGGAGATGGTGTTTTTGATAAATCTATTAAAGCATTACAAGAATTAAATGCTGTTGGTTATGGTATGCCAGGAAGTGACTTAAAATTAGATTTGGTTTACAATCCGTCTGGAGCCTTTTTACCAGGTGATCAAGTTGCGATGGAAAAGGATTTCAAAAAGGCATTGATGGACGATTTCGGAATTGAATTTCATAATCTATTTGCCATTACAAATTTACCTATCGCACGATTCTTAGATTATTTAATCGCTTCAGAAAACTACGAAGATTATATGTATTCTTTAGTAGAAGCTTATAATCCGGCTGCTGTAGAAAATGTGATGTGTACCAATACCTTATCGATTAGTTGGGATGGTTATTTATTTGATTGTGATTTTAATCAGATGTTAGAATTACCCGTAAATAGTAAGTCGAGACACATATCTGAATTTAACGAAGAATTATTAGAAGGACGAAACATTGTGATTTCGCAACATTGTTACGGCTGTACTGCTGGTGCAGGAAGTAGCTGTCAGGGTGTTGTAGCATAAACCAATTAAAATTTCTGCCTTCGTAGGAATACATAATGAAGACTAAAACCGCCATATTAATCTTTGCAAATTCTGCAGAAAAAGAATTGACTTCAAAATCAATTTCTTCTTCTGACTTCTTTAATTTGCTTGATTCTGATACTGTAAAAACGGTTAAGAAAACGAATTTACCTTATTTTCATTTTTCCGAAAAAGAGCAAATAGGTAGTTCATTTGGCGAGCGCTTTACTAATGCCATTGAAACTGTTTTTAATAAAGGCTTTGAACATGTTATTTCTCTCGGAAACGACATACCTCATCTTAGAGCCAGTCATATTCTTAAAGCAACTCAAAACTTAGCAACTACAGACTATGTTTTAGGACCTTCAACCGATGGAGGTTTTTATTTGATGGGTTTCAAAAAAACACATTTTAATAAAACTAGTTTTCAGAATTTACCTTGGCAAACGGCTAAATTAAGACAGCGTTTAAATACCGAATTACAACATCAAAACGAAAGTGTTTCTTATTTAGAAATACTCACAGATATTGATGATGTTTCCGATATCGACTCCGTTTTAGAAAGTTTTAAAACTTTAGATTTTAAGATAAAACGATTGCTATTAATACTTCGAAAAACAATTAAGACCATTGTAACGTCTGCTTCCGTTTTTCAATATGCTACAGTCTTTGAATCACCATACAACAAAGGTTCACCAATATCACTTCATATATAAAGAGGGATTTTAATACTCTTAAAGTCCAAGAATTTTTACGCCTAAATATTCTCACATCTTAAAAAATCGCCACGTTTTGTGGTCGTGATATGAAGTACATTTACTCATGCTTACTGCTATGCTTATGTCTATTGGGCAATGCGCAAATTACAATTACTGGAACCGTCACCGATGCTGTTTCAAACACACCTTTGCCGTTTGTAAACATTACATCTAGTAATGGCAATGGAACAACGACAGACGAGCAAGGCACATATAGCATTGTCGTCAACTCAAGTACCGAACAACTTACTTTTTCCTTTTTAGGTTTTAAAACCCAAACCATTAGTGTTGGTAATACAACTATAATCAATATTGCACTTGAAGAAGATTCCGCAGCTTTAGACGAAGTGGTCATTACTGCCTTAGGTTTAGAGCGGGACACCAAAGAATTGGGTTACGCAGTTCAAGCCATTTCTGCTAAAAAATTAACGCAAGTAAAAACGGTGAACTTTCTAGACAACCTACAAGGTAAATTAGCCGGAGTTACCGTAACGCAAGGCGCCACAGGTGTTGGTTCTTCTTCCAAAATTACGATTCGAGGCGAAGCGTCCTTTTCTAACAACAATCCTTTATTTGTAGTTGATGGTGTCCCTATAAATAATGAAACGGTTTTTAATTTCACAAACGAAGCTGCAGCCGGATTTCAAGAAATTGATTTTGGTAATGGCGCCATGGAAGTCAATCCTGACGATATTGGCTCTGTAACGGTTTTAAAAGGTCCAAGTGCCGCAGCATTATATGGCACAAGAGCGTCCAATGGTGTTATTGTTATTGAAACCAAAAACGGCAAAAACAAAAGAGGTTTAGGTATTAGTTTTAATTCCTCTCTTTTTGTGGAAACAGCATTTAGACTACCTGATTTTCAAAATTCGTATGGTCAAGGAAATTCGGGTCAGTTTGAATATATTGATGGACTTGGCGGCGGCATTAACGACAACATCACCTATTCTTGGGGACCACGATTAGACACAGGTTTGTTAATTCCGCAATTTGATAGTCCTGTGCAATTACCAAATGGCACTTTTGTTAGAGGTGGAGATACTGCGCTTTACGATGGTTTAGAAATCACAGCAACACCTTTTAAATCGAATCCGGATAACTTGAAGGATTTTTATGAAACAGGTATTACAACCATTAATAATATTTCAGTTTCTAATGGATTTGATTCTGGTAACTACAGATTATCATTCACCGACTTGAGAAGTGAATCGATTATTCCTGGCGTGAATTTAGACCGCCAAACCATTGCTGCTAAATTAAACTTTCAACCAAGTGACAATACCGAAATCAATTCATCTTTTAGCTACATAAATTCTAGTAGCGACAATAGACCTTCCAATGGTTACGGAAGTGAAAATGCAAATTACTCTTTAGTAGCTTGGGGACCACGTTCTTTAAATATTGAAAATCTTAAAAATTATTGGCAACCGGGTTTAGAAGGCACACAACAATATTCTTTTAACTACACCTTTTTTGACAATCCGTATTTTATCTTAAATGAGAACACCAATTCCTTTAATCGCGATCGTATTTTTGGAAATCTATCCATTACACAAGAGCTGACTAAAAATTTAAGCATATCCTTAAGAACAGGAATGGATTATAGTACTGAAAAGCGTGAATTACGCAGAGCATACAGTAGTAATCGTTTCAGTAACGGTGCTTATGCCGAGCATGATGTGATGTTTAGAGAGATTAACACCGACTTTCTCATCAACTACAACAATCAGTTTAAAGACTTTTCACTTGATGTTTTTTTAGGTGGAAATAGATTGAACCAAACCGCATCAACTAAACAATCGCAAACGGTTAATTTAGCACAACCCGGAATTTACAACTTAAATAATGCAGCATCACCAATTGAAGTATTTCAGTTTGAAAGTGAAAAGCGTATTAATTCATTTTATGGTATTGCAAAACTGGGTTATAAAGATTATCTATTCTTAGATATTACAGGAAGAAACGATTGGTCTAGTGCTTTAGCTACACCTTTTTCCGTGGATGGCACTTCGTTCTTCTACCCTTCTGTGTCATCGAGTTTTATTCTATCTAATATTGTGGAGTTGCCAAACGTATTTTCGTTTGTAAAACTTAGAGCGAGTGTAGCACAAGTCGGAAATGATACTAGTGCCTATCAAACTTCAGGTGCTTTTGTATCGCAAACCCCTTATAATAGTCAACCCACATTTAGCGATCAAAATTTTATCCCAAATGCCAATTTAAAACCAGAACGTACCACCTCTTATGAATTTGGTACAGACTTACGTTTTTTTGAAAATAAATTGCGATTAGACGTTACCTATTACAATGCCAATACCGAAGACCAAATTATCTCATTACCTGTGGCTATTTCTTCGGGCTACAATCAGCAAGTGGTTAATGGCGGAAAAGTAAATACGCAAGGTGTAGAAATTATTTTAGGAATCACACCTATTCAAACCGATCATTTTAATTGGAATAGCACTTTTAACTTCGCAACCAATCGTTCTGTAATTAAAGATTTACCGCAAGCCGATGGCAGATTAACATTGGCTTACAGTAGAATTTATGATAGTGCCAACCAAACCGTTTGGTTTCAAGTGGAAGAAGGAGGACGTGTTGGTGATTTATATGGAACAGGTTATGAAAAAAACGACAATGGTGAATTTTTAATTGATGATGAAGGTCGATTTATCGCAGATAATGATTTAAAAAAATTAGGAAATTACAATCCTGATTTCACTTTAGGCTGGAGTAACAATTTCAATTATAAAAATTGGAATATGAGTTTTTTATTCGATTGGAGACAAGGAGGCGAAATTGTTTCGAGAACACGTGCTTTAGGAAATGTTGGTGGTCAATTGGCAGAAACTAGTTACCGACCAGATGCTGGTATTGTTGCGCAAGGTGTTAATGTAAATACAGGACAAGCAAATAACGTAGCGGTTTCGGCAGAAAGTTATTACAGACAGTTTTACGATAGAAATCACGAAGAAAACAACGTTTACGACGCTTACTTTTTAAAGCTACGTCAGTTTTCCGTTGGCTATACGTTCAATATAAAAGATGGCTTTTTAGGATTAAAAGAAGGAGCTGACTTAAGCCTTTCATTAGTTGGAAATAATCTATTTGCAATTACTGAGAATCCGCATTTTGACCCAGAACAATTAGCGGTTCAAGGGAATGGTTTTGTGAGTGGTGTGGAAGATATGAGTTACGCGACCACACGAAGTATTGGTTTTAAAGCCGGATTTAATTTCTAGTTCTCACAACAATGAGAATCTCAAGAATAGTGAACAAAATAATAAACTTCCCTTTTTTAAGGGAATGAAAATAAAATTTTCAATGAAAAAAATTATATATATCGTCTCGGTTTTAAGCTTGATGTTCACCACAAGCTGTACCAAAGATTTTGAAGACATTAATACCAATCCAAATGCACCAAGTTCTGTTCAACCCAGCTTATTACTGCGACAAGTGATTTACGATTTTGGAGAAAACATGAGTTACGAAGGCTTTGTTGCTGGCGATTTATTAGCACAACATAGAACCGCTTTAGATTTCAATTTATTTGATAGACATGCTTTAAAATCACCACAATTAGGAGGTAATCCTTGGCCTATTTTTTATACCAATTTGAGAGATAATGAGATTATCCTAAATCAAGCTAGAACAACAGAAACCTTTGCTGTTTATGAAGGTCCTGCTTTAATTTTAAAAGCCTATATGGCTGCTGGTTTAACTGATTTATTTGGAGACGTTCCTTATTTTGAAGCGTTCAATGGTGTTGAAGGCACCGTAACACCAGCATACGATACTCAAGAAGACATCTATCTTAATGAAAACGGTATTTTAGATAATTTAGATAAAGGTATTGCTGCAATTGAAGCATATTCTGATGTGATTCCATTAGAAGGCGATATTTTATTTGATGGCAATTTAGATGCTTGGATAAAATTTGCGAATGCTTTAAAAATTAAACATTTGGTTCGTATTTCAGATAAAATAGATATTTCTAGTGATTTACAATCGCTTTTTGATGAAGGAAACTTTATCACTTCAAACAGTGAGAATGCTATTTTCAACTTTACCAATACAGACCCAAACAGTTTTAGGTTAGCTCAATTACGAATTGGAGATTTTAACAATTTTGTATTGTCAGAAACCATGGAAGATATTTTAATTGGCTTGAATGACACGAGACTTTCAAGTTTATTCCGACCATTTTCCAATTCAACTTCCAATGAATTCAATGGCTTACTAAATGGTATTGACGCATCCTCAACGTCTATTGCTTTAGCTAATTATTCTTTAGCAAGTACTGCTTTCAGAGAAGACACCTCAACCTTAGACGCTAATTTTATTACCGCTTGGGAAGTGCAATTTGCCTTAGCTGAAGCGGCTGCCAAAGGTTTTATCAACGCAGATGCACAAACCCTTTATAATTCCGGAATCACTTTAGCTTTCGAATATTGGAACACAGCATTACCTGCAGATTACCTCACTGGTCCTGCGGCTTATGATGCAATTGGTGCAAATCCGATGGAACAAATCTTAACACAAAAATGGATAGCTAATGTTATTAATGGTTATGAAGGTTGGATAGAATACCGAAGAACAGGTTTTCCCGAACTACAAACCATTTCGGCGAGTTTAAACAATGATTTAATTCCGATTAGAATGCCTTATCCTGCTGAAGAAGCCGCTTTAAATTTTGAAAATTACAGCGTTGCTGCAACTGCAACAGACAACAATAGTATAAACGTGCCAGTTTGGTGGAATGAATAAACATAGATGGATATAATTAACTGGCAATGGATCTTGATAATCGTATCGAGTTTACTACTCTTTCTATTATCACCATTAGCAAAAACTACAGACGAATTTTTTAAGGCGGTTCATAAAAAGAAAGCACCAAACAGCTTAGTGCTTACCGGAAGCCTTATCATTTCTTGGATTTTTGCCAAGAGCATTACCAACGCCGCCAATTTAGGTTTAGACTTTGGTATTGTTGGTGGTGTTGCCTATGCTGGTTATTATGTATCCTTTGCTGTCGCTGGTTTACTAATTTACAAAATGCGCGTTGTTGGTGGATTTAAAAGTATTCATCAGTTTTTAACCACCAAATTCGGAAAAGGAGCCATGGCTTTATTTTCGATTCTGATTGCCATCAGGTTATTCAATGAAGTGTGGAGTAACACGATGGTTATTGGTAGTTATTTTGGCGAAACAGGCAGTTCTAACTATTATTGGGCGATTATTGTTTTTACCATTTTGACTCTAGCGTATGCGATAAAAGGAGGCTTAAGCAGTTCAATTTTTACTGATGTGATTCAAATGGTATTGTTTAGTATTCTACTTGTAGTAATTTTATGGAATATCTTTTCTATAGAAACCTTTAGCGTTACTGATGTCGTAACCTCTGGCACGTGGAGCTTTGAGTTGGGTTTGAATTTATTTTTCGCGGCCATTATTCAATCGTTCAGTTATCCGTTTCACGACCCGGTTTTAACGGATAGAGCCTTTATTAGTTCGCCAAAAGTCACCCGAAAAAGCTTTTTATGGGCAAGTTTATTAGGTGCTATTTGTATTATACTATTTAGTGTTATTGGCGTATATGCCCAAACCCAAGGTTTTAAAGGTCAAGCCGCCGTAGAAGTTGGAAAAGCCTTTGGAGTGGTTATTTTATTAGTCATTAATTTTATAATGATAACCTCAGCCGCTTCAACATTAGACTCTACGTTTTCGTCCTTTTCAAAATTATTAGCGATTGATTTAGGTATGGTTAACGATTTAACCTTTGGAAGAGCTTCTATGGCTGCCATAGCGATTTTAGGCACACTACCTGTTTTTCTTGAAGCCGAAATTTTATCCGCAACCACCATATCAGGAACTATGGTCATTGGCTTAACACCAGTTTTTTTATTCTGGAATATTAAAGTTCCAAAACTGAGTTTTTATCTTAGTGTGATTACAGGACTCGTATTTGGATTTTTACTCGTTTTTGAGGTATTCCCAGAAGCCTTAATTTTTACAGAAGGCAAGTATGCCGATTTACTTTGGGTTAATATTTGGGGAATTTTAAGTTGTAATATTTTATATTTCATACCGAAATGGATAAAAACATAATTGACATAGGAAAATTATCAGGTAAAGTACTACTCTTTGGTGGTATTTACAGCAACCTTCAAGCCCTTGAAGCACTAATTGCTGTGGCAGAATCTGAAGGCATTCCACCTGAAAATTGTATTTGCACTGGCGATATTATAGGCTATTGCGCACAACCCGAAGAAACCATTCAGACCTTCAAAAATTGGAAAGCTAAAAGCATTGTTGGTAATGTAGAAATTCAACTACGTGATGATCAAGACGATTGTGGTTGCGATTTTAGAGAAGGTTCACGATGCGATGGTTTTTCGCAACAATGGTATCCGTATGCGAAGAGTAAACTCTCTAAAGATTCTCTTGACTATCTTGACACGCTTCCAGATCATATAAAATTCACAATGGGAAATCAAAAGGTGACTGTTGTACATGGTTCATATTTTAATGTTTCAGAATTTATTTTCAAATCGACAGCTTGGGCTACGAAGCAATCTAATTTTGAAGCTACTGAAAGCGACATCATTATTGCTGGCCATTGTGGTTTACCTTTCGAACACAAAAACAGTGATAAACTTTGGATAAATCCTGGTGTCATTGGTATGCCTGCTAATGATGGAAAATCGAATGTTTGGTTTGCTATTTTGGATGACTTGACAAAACCTTTGCAGGTAAATTTTCGTAAGTTAGACTACAACCATATGCTCACTAACAAATTAATGCTAAACGGATTGCTTCCAGAATCTTATGCAAAAACGATAGTTTCAGGGATTTGGGACAACATGGAAATTTTACCTAAAGTCGAAAAACAGCAGCAAGGAAAACCACTAGAACTGTAAGGTTAACCAAATTATTTATACTAATTAGAAATGCGAAACCTCATTATCTTATCTTTTTTACTCTTAAGTTGCTTTGGAAATAGCCAAGAAACCCTTCATGAGTTATTAAAAATTCATAATAAAGAGCGTATTCCTTATATTTCTGTTCAAGAATTGGCGATGCCAAAAACTGACGCTATTTTACTGGACGCCAGAGAACTTAAAGAATATAACGTAAGTCATCTTGAGGATGCTATACATGTTGGCTACGATAATTTCGATTTAGATACTGTTGTAAAAACACTGCCTGATACAACATCAACTATTGTTGTATATTGTTCTGTTGGTATTCGATCTGAAGACATTGCAGAACAACTTAAAAAGAAAGGCTACACCAATGTTTACAATTTATTTGGTGGTATTTTTGAATGGAAGAACAACAATTTTCCCGTATATAATTCCGAAGAAAAGGAAACAGATCACGTACACGCTTACTCTAAAGACTGGAGTAAATGGTTATTAAAAGGCATTAAAATCTATGAATAAATCACTTGTTATTGTGTTTGTCAAAAACATAAAATTAGGAACTGTAAAAACAAGACTCGCTAAAACTATTGGCGATTTTGGTGCGTTTGAAGTGTACACCGAGTTGGTAAAAATCACAGAAAAAGCAACTCAGAAATTAGACATAGATAAACGCATTTATTTTTCTAATGCTATTGTAGATGACCAATGGAAGGGTGAATTTAAAGCAGTGCAACATGGAGCTGATTTAGGAGAACGCATGCTTAACGCTTTTAAAGATGGCTTTGATGCTGGCTATAACAACATCGTATTGATTGGTTCTGATTTACCAGACATTCATTCTACACATATAAAAAATGGATTAGAGGCCTTAAATACGAGTGAAGTGGTTTTTGGACCAGCAGAAGATGGCGGCTATTATTTGGTAGGCATGTCTAAATTGAATACCGAAATTTTCACCAACAAACCATGGAGTCAACCTAATTTATTTCAGTTAACGTTACAAGAGTTACAGAGTAATCAAATTTCAGTTGGTATCTTGGACACTTTAAACGATATTGACACCTATGAAGACTTAATTGCTTCAGACTTTTATAAATCGAACATCAAATTACAAGAAAAAATACAGCAACTCAATGATTAACCAAATAACTGAAAGCACAGCATATTTACAAGGCAAAGGCTTTGATCAACCCGAAATCGGCATCATTTTAGGTACCGGTTTAGGACAATTAGTTGATGAAATTGAAATCATAGCCGAAGCAAGTTATAATCACATTCCTAACTTTCCTACAGCAACCGTAGAGTTTCATAAAGGCAAACTTATTTACGGCATTTTAGAAGGTAAAAAGATAGTTGTTATGCAAGGCCGTTTTCATGTTTATGAAGGTTACACGTTACAAGATGTAACGTTTCCGGTAAGAATTATGGAAAAACTAGGTATAACAACCTTATTGGTTTCTAATGCTTCCGGAGCCATTAATCTCAATTATAAAAAAGGAGAATTAATGCTTATTGACGATCATATTAATCTTCAGGGAGGTTCACCTTTAGCGTTTAAAGGCGTTTCAGAATTAGGAGAACGTTTTGCAGACATGAGTGCACCTTATGATGCCGAAATTAATGTGAAATTTGAAAGCATTGCTAAAGCACACAATATAACGTTACACAAAGGTGTTTATACTAGTGTGGTTGGCCCTCAACTTGAAACACGTGCTGAATATCGCATGTTAAAAATCATGGGTTCTGATGCTGTTGGCATGAGTACGGTTCCTGAAATTATTGTGGCAAATCACTTGAATTTAAAAGTTGCTGCCGTTTCTGTATTAACAGATGAATGTGATCCAGATAATTTAAAACCCGTTGATATTTCTGAAATCATTGCTATGGCCGAAAAAGCAGAACCAAATATGATTACGCTTTTTAAAGAGCTGATTAAGACCTTATAAAAAAAAGACCTGCAAGGATTTAAAAACCTTGAAGGATAACAAAAGACATTCCTGCCTACTCAGGAAGCACCTATGGAAAAGTATATAGACCTCATTAAAAATTCCTATTCAGGATACTGGAATTACCTCAAATACGAACTCATTGACCTCAATCATTGGGACAACTTTTTTTATGGTCTTATCCTCATTTCCATTTTAGTTTGGATTCTTGAAATTGCATTTCCTTGGAGAAAAGAGCAAGCCTTATTCCGAAAAGATTTTTGGCTAGATACATTTTACATGTTTTTCAATTTCTTTTTATTAAATCTTATTGTTTTTATTGCCTTATCTAATACGGTTTCAGAACTATTTAATGATGTTTTGGGAGTTGTTGGACTATCTGTTTCTAGCTTTCAAGTTTTTGATGTTGATGAACTTCCAAAATGGTTAGGCTTATTTATCTTTTTTATTGTTTCAGATTTTGTACAATGGAATACGCATCGTCTCTTACACCGTTTTGAATGGCTTTGGAATTTCCACAAAGTGCATCATTCCGTAAAAGAAATGGGCTTTGCTGCACACTTGCGCTACCATTGGATGGAACCTGTGGTTTATAAATCTATACTTTATATTCCTATTGCTATCATTGGTGGTTTTGACGCACAAGATGTGGCTATTGTTTATTTCTTTAGCATTGCTATTGGTCATCTTAATCATGCTAATTTGGGTTGGGATTATGGATTTTTAAAATACATTTTTAATAATCCTAAAATGCATATCTGGCATCATGTAAAAGAATTACCTGAAGATGTAAGGTTTGGTGTCAACTTTGGACTAACGTTAAGTCTATGGGATTACATTTTTAAAACCGATTATATACCACACGATGGTAGAGATATTGAACTCGGTTTTGAAGGTGATGAAAATTTTCCTAAAGATTTTTTAAAACAAGAATTGTATCCTGCGTTTTCAAAAAAACAGGATATCAAGAGGTCAGAATAGCAAATCTAACATATAAAAACACTATACATGAAATATTTATCAGCGTTAATTGTCACTTTAATATTTACGTCATCGTGTAGTGGATTGCAACAAACAACTCAAGATAAAGCTATAGAAACAAATGCTTCTGAGGTTGTTTTTACAGAACAAAAAAAAGACAATAATTCTACTAAAATAAGCTTAGGGGAAGATGGCACCATAAGTGATGATGGTATTTCAGTAACTACAGAGCTTATTTATACGGAAGCTTTTGATCATGCTATTTTTAATGCATTGTTAAAAGAGTACGTTTCAGAAGATGGAAATGTAAATTACAAAGGTCTTAAGGCTGAATCAAAAACTTTACAACGTTATATTGATTTATTGAAATTACATCAACCTAATGATGATTGGACTAAGAACGACAAACTCGCTTATTGGATTAACGCATACAACGCTTTAACCATAGATTTAATCCTCAGAAATTACCCAACAAAAAGTATAAAAGATATTAAAGACCCTTGGGATCAGCGTCTATGGAAATTGGGTGATACTTGGCAAAATTTAAATGATATTGAGCATAAAATACTTAGAAGTATGGATGAACCTAGAATTCATTTTGCTATCGTTTGTGCCTCTGTATCATGTCCTAAACTTCAGAATACGGCATTTATAGCTTCAAACTTAGACGCACAATTAACCAATGCTACAAAAGAATTTTTAGCGGATACGTCTAAAAATGAATTATCTAAAGACAACATAAAGATTTCAAAAATATTTAAGTGGTTTAAAAAAGATTTTGAGCAAGATGGTAGCTTAATTGATTTCTTAAATCAATACTCAGACATTACCATTTCAGAGTCTGCTAAAAAGAGCTATACAGATTACAATTGGAATTTAAATGATTAAAACTACGATCATTAATTTATCGTAAGTACTGTATGATAAGTATTATTATTCCTGTTTTAAACGAAGCTGAGCATATTGGTGATGTATTGACGCACCTTTTTGAGAATTCTGATGCTGCTCATATTTCTGAAATTATTGTGGTGGATGGTGGAAGTACTGATGGGACTTTGAACATTATTAGCGATTTTGATACTACGTTGGATTCTGAACAACGCGACGAATTATATAGAGGAGCCTATAAAAATGTTCTCGATAAAAAATTCCAAAAAAAGAATTTCACGCGAACGGACGTAAAGCTCATTCATTCAGAAAAAGGCAGAGCCAAACAAATGAATCTTGGAGCAAAACATGCAACAGGAAGTATTTTATATTTTCTTCATGCCGATTCATTTCCACCAAAACATTTTGATCAGCTTGTAATTGATGAAGTTGAAAAAGGAAACGAAGCTGGTTGTTTTAGATTACAGTTTGACAGCAATCATTGGTGGTTACGTTTAGCAAGTTGGTTAACACAGTTTTCTTGGAGAGCTAGTCGAGGCGGTGACCAAAGTCAGTTTATAACACGCCAACTTTTTGATGATATTGGTGGTTACGATGAAAGTTATATTATCTATGAAGACAACATATTAATCAACGAACTCTATGATCGAGATCAATACACTGTCATCAATGAAAAAATTAAAACCTCAGCTAGACTTTATCAAAAACATGGTGTCTGGAAATTACAATATCATTTCTTGGTGATATATGTAAAGAAATGGTTTGGTGCTTCTGCAGAAGATATATATATTTATTACCGAAAATATATTGTCTGATTTTTAATTATATTTACCG
>TARA_R110002111_G_scaffold147393_3_pt1 | contig 15312 bp, 15 predicted proteins | sample TARA_R110002111 | Tara Oceans TARA_R110002111 (sample SAMEA4397363) | marine metagenome | biome: Polar Biome; feature: [ZZZ] marine water layer (ENVO:01000295); material: water (ENVO:00002006), including particulate matter (ENVO:01000060) such as... | depth 199 m | reverse complement strand
GAATTCTTAAAAGAATACAAAGGTGCTTTAGATGCTGCAGATGTTGCCGTAGTTTTTTATTCACCACATGCCGTAGAGATTAAGAAACTAGAAGAAGTAACAGAAGAACAAATTGCAAATGCTTTTGAACGTGATGATTTAATTATTTACACCAATCCAGAAGATTTTAAGAACTTCTTATTCTCTCAAAACTTTGATAACAAGTCATTGTTATTAATGAGTTCTGGTAATTATGGTGGTTTGGATTTTGATGCCTTGAAAGCACTTTTTTAAAAATTTCGCATTTAGATAACTTAGATAAGCAGCAAGCTCAATTAGACCAACACATATTTCGAACATAATTAAAGAATTCCTGCGTAATTAATTCCTGTTAACTTATGCATATCAGTATCGAATGTCGATAGATCGTTATGGTTAAATTTAGTAACATCGTCATAGCCACAAGATCTAGCAACAACTCTTATGAGATTGTTGGTAGCATCAAAATAGTTGTGTAATTGCTTTGCTGACGAATCAATAATAAGTCTGCTTCGCAATGATTCTTTTTGAGTAGCGATACCAACTGGGCAGTTGTTAGATCCACAAGCACGCATTCCTAAACAGCCAATAGCTTGTAATGCAGAATTTGATACTGCAATGGCATCTGCACCAAGCATCAACGCTTTTGCAAAATCTTCAGCGACTCTAAGTCCACCAGTAATTACTAAAGTAACATCAGTGGCTCCTACTTTATCTAAATATTTACGAGCTCTTGCTAAAGCAGGAATTGTTGGTACATTGATATGATCTCTTAAAATTGTTGGAGCAGAACCAGTTCCGCCGCCACGACCATCGAGAATTATATAATCTACACCACAATCTAAAGCGAATTGAATATCTGCTTCGATATGACTTGCTGCAATTTTGAAACCTATTGGAATTCCGCCAGTACGTTCTCTTACTTTTTCTGAAAAATCTATAAAATCTTGAACCGTATGAAAATTAGGGTTTGCTGCTGGTGAAATAGCAGTTTCACCTTCTTTAAGTCCACGAACTTCTGCAATTTCTGCACTTACTTTATTGCCTGGTAAATGACCTCCAGTTCCTGTTTTGGCACCTTGTCCACCTTTAAAATGAAACGCTTGTACATTATCTAATTTATCCCAAGAGAATCCGAATTGGGCTGAAGCTAATTCGTAAAAATATTTCGAATTGCTTGATTGTTCTTCTGGCAACATACCACCTTCACCAGAACAGATTCCTGTGCCAGCTAGTTCTGCTCCTTTACTTAGTGCAATTTTTGCCTCTCGAGATAAAGCGCCAAAACTCATATCGCTTACAAAAAGAGGAATATCTAGATGTAAAGGCTTTTTTGCCTTAGGACCAATAACCACTTTAGTCGCTACGTCTTCATGATCTAATAAAGGTCTTGTCGCTAATTGAGCAGGAAGAAATTGAATATCATTCCATTTAGGTAATGTGTTTCTATCTACTCCCATGGATGCTGAAAATCCATGATGTCCAATATTCTTTAAACCATTTTGAGCGAGCTCTTTTATATAACCTGTATAAGGTTCTGTGTCTTCAGGATGTGTATCTGCATAGGCACCTAAATATTGGTCGCGATTAAAAGGTTGTGGATGCTTAGTTTCAAACGCAACAATTTCATTTTCATCAACTAAAAGCGAATCTCCTTCTATATATTCTTGAAACTTATGAAGTACTTCCTTATCATTATATTCTGAAACACCAGTATCAACTCTATAATCCCATCCGTGAACACCACAAATAAGATTATCACCATCTACGTAACCATCTGCCATTAGTGCACCTCTATGTAAGCATCTACCATATAAAACAGATATGCCTGTCTTATGTTTAGTGATTACTAAATCTGTGTTTTTAACTAAGGCATTTATGGGTTGGTTATCTACTAATTCGGAAAGTTTTGCAATTTCAATTTTCTTAATCGTCATTTGGTTGGTGGTTTAGTTGTTGTAAGTTACAACCTTTGGACGTAAAAGAAAAGAGCACATTACAGATCAGCCAGAGAAATAGATTTGTCATCCTGAACGTGTTTCAGGATTTTATTCATTCTCAATTTTATCAATCATCTGCCTAAACAAGTCTAATAAGAAAATGAGTTTTCCGGCATCACCTGCTGCTAAAAATTTCTGATTTTCAACTTTAACACCATACCAATCTTGTCGATTGATTTCGTTAAGAATCCACTTTATTTCTAAATTGGCTATTGATGTTTTTGAGATATCAATTTCTACTTCCCAACCTGGAGTGTCTAATGTGGTAATCTGAATCACTTCAGCTTTTTCCCAATCTCCATCACAATTACTTTTGAACCAATCTTCTATCCAGTCTAAAATTTCCATTTGTATTAACGTATTATTTTTTTTGTCATTCAGAACGAGGTACGAGTGAAGAATCTCACGTAACAATATTAGTGATAAATATAGATTCTTCGGTCATGCTTCCCTCTGAATGACAAAGGTCTTTAAATACTCTCAACAAAATCTGCAAAGACTTTTTTATGAAGTTCCAAATCTAAATATGGAGACAATGAAACACGTGCAATATAATCCTTGTCGCCTTCTTTAGTGGTACCTTGTGTAGAGGTTGCAGGTATGGTCCAATAACTACCTTTTAACTGTCCGTAACTTACACAGTACTTACTTTCGTTAGGGATTTCTGTAATCATTAAACTGATTAGCTTATGATTCAATTGGCGTTTGTAAGTTTCCTTTTCTGCAGGTGTATTTCCTTTTGTTGGAAGATCTAATGAAAATACAGAAGGTGTAAATCCTTGTGCTGCTAATTCCTCTGAAACAAAATTGATTTTCGCTTCTGGCAACGTCTCGTGGATAAAATTTACGAATTCACGCGTGTTTTTATAAGCATCAGCAATTCTCTGATTCATTGATGGCAATTGTTTTGCTAATATATCCATTTGAAGTTCAGTAGCCTCGTTATCGCAAAGTTGAATATGCAGTGCAATCTTTTCCATAAGCGCATCTGCTTTTGTATTACCTACGCAATAACCAGCAGTACATTTTCCGCCACTCGGAAATTTAGAACCACTAGCATAAGAAATCGTTCTTATGGATGAAAGGATTTCATCGTCTCCTAAAAAGTGAATATTAGGGCAAAAAGTTTGATCTAAAATAAAAACAGGATCGATAGCAATTTCACCAGAAGCCGTTTTACGTTCTGCACGCAACGCTTCTTTTAATTTTTGTAGATCAGGAACTTCAACTCTTGGGTTGGTTGGTATTTCTGCAATGATATAAGGAATCGCATCGTCGTGCGCAATGTTGTCTAAAACGGTGTTGATACTTTGTACCATATCATTGTCACCATCTACAGACAAATCCACCACTTCCACATTATCTAAACATGCAGCAACACGTCTCGCTTGGTCATTTGTACCACCATAACAATTTGTAGGTACTACAAATTTAATCGCCTTTCCGTTATAATTCTCTAAGGCATAATCTACTAATCCCATCATAATGGCATATTGTACAGAAAGTCCACTAGAACCAACTATAGGCTTAGACCTTGTTCCAGTAATGTCTTTTATTGAATTTAAAACACTTGTTTTGTTAGTCTCGTAAATACTGTTTTGAGTAGCAATTGGAGAGTGTTCTGTTAAAGCTTTTAAAGCGACAACACAATTTACAGGAGTCATGGCAATCGTTTCGCGACGTCTCACATGCTGAATGTCTGAAATGTAATTAGCATTTTCCGCACCATTGACGACTAATAGACTTCCTAAATGAGCATATAGATTAATATAGAAATCAATATTTGGGTTGAGTTGACTTGTAGCGATGTCGTTTTGTTCTGAAATGAAAACCGTACTACCATTAAAGTCTGAAACCGCTTCTGCACTCTCAACTTGCTTTAACTCGAAGTTATAACCATACACACGCTTTATGAGGTCTGCATCAAAAAAGGCTGGTAACTCTTTGGTGTAAAGAATTTGTGTGTTTTTATACTTTAATAAATTAGTTCTTAGAATTGCCAAAACAGGAACCGTCTGTGACGAAAAACTAATCACATGTTCTGCTTGTAGCTGATGCAAGTTCGCAATTGCCCATTCTAGAACACAAGATAAAGGATGACCTAATCTAATATAATCGTAAGCCGTTGGTAATTCATAGAGTGCTCCTGACTCAGTAGTATTTGCATTATATAGGTTTTCAAATTGATTTAAGAACTGCGTTTTGGCTAATTTTTCGTTGTAAATATCTAGGCGATGCGTTGTTAGACTTAACCAGTCTGTTGGCATGTTCTTTAATATAGCTTTTATATAATTTAGGGTTTTATTGTCTTGCATATTTTTCTTTTTCAAATAGGTTGGTAAGATACATTAATTAGATTTTTTTTGAAGCGTTGTTAGTCGTTTTGTTGCACTGTGTCTAATCCAGTTCTTTAAATCTGATTAAGTGATTTAGCAATTAATTAGATGAATTTCGGATATTGTATTATGACTTTAAAGTTGGTAAAATGTTTATATTTTGTTAATAACTTCACTTTATAGTGTAATTTTTAATTTATTTTTTATATTTGCCTTGAATTTAGCAAGTACAAATGGTTGAAAAATCTATTGTGAAATCTTTTTTACAAGAACTGAAGCCGCTTAGTAAAGCTTTGGGCATTATCTTCTCCAATCGTCCTAAAAATAGTATTCAGAATCTTGCAGATTTAGGCATTACAGCAAAAATGCGTGAAGAAATAATACTGAATCTTGAAGTTGAAGATTACAGTGAGGGTCCGCTTGAAGAAACTCAACAAGGAGGCAATGAAATGTGGGTCTTCGGAAAAATTATAAATAATCAGCAAGTGTATATCAAATTAACAATTTCACAGGTTACCGGAAGTCCAATTTGCATTTCTTTTCATCGAGCTGAATATCTTATGGAGTTTCCATTTAAGGTTGAAAACTAATAAAAACAAACAATTATGAAAAGTCCAATCACAGGTAAGGAAATGACCTTACAAATTGAATCAAGTATTTTGGTTTTTCGAAAAGAGCAATTTGAATATAACCGAAAAAGTTATTATTGCACAGACAGTGAAGAATCGTTCACAACCACAGAATTAGATGAATTTAATTTAAATCAAGTGTATAATAAGTACAGGGATAAACATAATGTTCCTTTTGCAGATGAAATTAGAATGTTTAGAGAAAAATACTCTTTTAGTTATGCAGATATAACAAAGATTTTAGGATTAGGTGCAAATAGTTTTAGAAATTATGAAAAAGGTGAAGTTCCTAGTTTAGCTAATTCTGCCTTATTAAAAGCGGTAATAAATAGTTTAGGGACATTAAAAGTGTTGATAAAAGGGAGTAATGATATTTCGGAAACACAAAGAGAGAAGTTTTTAAAAAATATAGCTAAAGTTAAGATTGTAAGAGAAAAGAATGAGAGGAAACAAGTATTAATCGATTATGTTTTTGATTATAATTTTTTGCCAGATAATTTTTCTGGCTATAAGAGACCTAACTTTAATAAACTTGTTGAAATGGTAGTTTATTTCGCAGAAAAAGTAAACCCAACTTCAACTAAAATGAATAAATTATTATTTTATTCTGACTTCTTGCATTATAAATTGACAGGTGTTTCAATTAGTGGAACAAGATATTTTGCACACACTCACGGACCAGTTCCCAAAAAATTCAGAACTCTATTTGATTATCTTGCTGACCAAGACATTGTGGATTTGATATCCGTCCAGTATCCAAATGGGATGGTTGGAGAAATATTTCAAAAGTCTCCATCAAAAACTTTCAATAATGATTTGTTCGATGTTGATGAAATAAAAGTTTTAAATGAAATTGTAAATAAATTTAAAAAGCACAATGCTTCTGAAATAAGAAAATTGAGCCATGAAGAAAAAGCATGGATTGATAATGAGAAAAATAAAGGATTAATAGATTATAATTATTCATTCCAATTAATTCACGTTTGATATTCGAAAATTGCTCTAATAATTCAAGTTATGCGTTAACTAAGTTCGACGAAATATTTCAAGAAGACAAATCTTAGAATAGATAAGTCATCATATAAATTGACAAATAATAAAAGTATACATATTTGTATTCTTTCAATTTAAAAATCATACAAATATGTATACTTTTATAGACGCATTTCGACTAGGCTAAATGTGACAGAAAGGTAATACAGGCAATTCACAAAACCAAAAGCCCAGAATCACGCAAAACATTAACAGGCTTAGAATACCAAAACAATTCAAAATCTTCAAATTGGGTTTCAAAACTGGTTTTTAATTATCCAAAGGTTTGTGGTTTGTTTTAGGTCATGGCAAACGCTATTAAAGGAACAATATTCCCATTATCCGCTTTCTTCAACACTGAGATGTAGTCTCTCCTTACTTCATCCGCTTTTACCATATTTGAGCTATGCCAAGAGAATATATTTTTATCAAAAATAGATTCCATAATTATATCTGCCATTAGTCTAGAATGTCTGCCGTTTCCATTTGGAAAACAATGAATAGCTACAAGTCTGTGTTTAAATCTAATCGTAATTTCCTCTGGTGAATAGGTGTTGTTATCCACCCAATAGTTGGCGTCGTCTAGTAAGGTTTTTAATTCGGTACTAATGTTTGTCCATTTTATGCCAATATTCTTGTCAGAGGTTCTAAAGTTTCCAGCCCATTTCCATACATCATCATACATTTTTTTATGTAAGTCTTTTATAAATTTTTCTGTTAAGATGTGTTCTTTTTTTAATTTGGTGCTAATGGACCACTCAACAGCTTTTTCGATGTTTAGTTGTTCAAATTCGTCTAATTCCTTTTGTGTCGTTATGGGTTTTATTTTGAGACCTTCTTTTTCGTTTTCATCTAAAGGAGTCTGTCCGTTTTTATAGTGTAAATCTAATCCCATAATGATTTTCGCATTTCTCTTTTAATGTCGTTAGCCAAATCTATTATGGATGCGTTGATTTTCTCATCACTTATACCTTGGTCTTCTAGCTTCATATTTTGGTTGGTTCTTAATACAATTCTTCTAGCCAATTTTTCAGCTTTAAAATTAATTAGGTTTTCAATGGTTTCATTTTCGGGAACAAAACCGTAGACTAATTTCATATTTAATGCTTTTCCTACTTTCTTTAATTTATGAATTGTTATTTGACCTGTAGCTTCACGTTCTTCAATTTTTTGAACTGCACCTTTTGTCTTATTCAGTTTCGCGCCCAATTGATCCATTGTCATATTTAAAGTAGTTCTGATGGTATGAATCCAGCCTTTTTCTGGAATCGTTACCGCTGAAGCACCTTTAAATTCAGCTAATTTATGATCTAATTGCTCTATGAGTATTTTATGTTTATTTCTCATAAGTTAAATTTTGTATACATATAAGTATGTTTTATTTCATAAAAGTATACAAATATGTATACAAAACAAATAAAAAGTATACATAGTAGTATACTTTTTGAAATTATTTCAAACCAAAACCTACAAAACCAAAAGGCCAGTATCACGCAAAACAGCAATAGGTTTAGAATACCAAAACAATTCAAAATCTTCAAATTGGGTTTCAAAATTGGCTTTTAATTGCCCAAAGGTTTGTGGTTTGTGTTGTGGTGAAAGTTGTTCTAGGGTTTCTAAAAGCCAAAGTCCTTTATCTTTTTCAGTTGTAATCTGGTAACTGTCTGCTGTATCGTGAAATGTGAATTCTAAAAAGTCTTTAGTCGTTCCTTTTTTCGTTTTATAAAATTCAGAAACTAGAGGTAAGGTACCTAACCAAACTAGCTTTGCTGTTGGTTTAATAGTAAACGTTGGTTCTTGTGCTAAACAGTTGTAAATAAAATCTGGGTCTATGTTGGTGTCTGGTACATTAAAATCGAACCAGTCTTGCAACGACAAATCAAACCCAATACCATGCATAAAATTAAAGAGCGATTTTTTTAATCCAAAACTAAACTGCGTATGGTCTATACCTGTTTGGTCAGTAAAATCGACATCATTATTGGCAAAACTGATGTTTTTATAATTCGGTGTAATGCCGTACTCTTCAGGATGTAAACCCACAGGACTATGCGCTGTTAAGGCAAATTGATGCCAAAAGCCAGATTGTAACACTCCAACTTCGAACAACTGACGTACCATTTCTAAACTATCAATCGTTTCTTGTATGGTTTGCGTTGGGTAGCCATACATTAAGTACGAGTGTACCATAATATTAGCTTCGGTAAAATTGCGTGTCACTTGCGCGACTTGTTCTACAGTAACTCCTTTATCAATTAAAGCTAATAAACGATCAGAGGCAACTTCCAATCCGCCAGAAACGGCAATGCAACCAGAAGCTTTTAGTAAGACGCAAAGATCTTGTGTAAAGTTTTTTTCGAAACGTATGTTTGTCCACCAGGTGACGCTTAGTTTTCGTTTAATGATTTCGAGCGCTAAAGCTTTCATCAGTGAAGGTGGAGCGGCTTCATCTACAAAATGAAATCCGGTTTCGCCAGTTTGCGCAATTAGCGTTTCCATTCGATCTACCAATAGATTGGCAGCAACGGGTTCGTAAATTTTTATATAGTCTAAGGATATATCGCAAAAGGTACATTTTCCCCAATAACAGCCGTGTGCCATGGTGAGTTTGTTCCATCTGCCATCGCTCCATAAACTGTGCATTGGGTTGGCAATTTCTATGACAGAGATATAACGGTCTAATACCAAATCTGAATAATCTGGTGTGCCAACGTCTTGCTGTTTGTAATCTGGTTTTGTGGTGTTGTTTTTATAAGTAACGACTCCGTTTTCGAGAATGAAAGTACGTTTGAATTCGGTTTCGTTGTTGAGTACTGCATTGTGCAATAACTCAATTGGCAGTTCACCATCATCTAAGGTGATAAAATCGAAAAACTCAAAAACTCTGATGTCAGTTACTGAACGTAATTCGGTATTTGGAAATCCGCCTCCCATGGCTATTTTAATGTCAGGATAATGTGCTTTTATATATTGTGCACAACGAAAGGCACTGTATAAATTCCCTGGAAATGGCACTGAGAAGCATACCAGTTTTGGTTGTATATTTTTAAGCTGAACTTCTAATAATTCTAATGTGATTTGATCGATATACGTTTCGTGATCTTGTAATTGTGCATAGAGTTCATCAAAGGCATTGGCACTTTGTCCTAAGCGCTCTGCGTAGCGACTGAATCCAAAATCAGGATCAATACATTCCACAATAAAGTCCGATAAATCTTCAATATAAAGCGTTGCTAAATGTTTGGCTTTGTCTTGCATTCCCATCGCACCAAACGCATAATCCATATCGTCTAATTGTGCAAAGCGAGAGGCTTGTGGTAAAAAGTTAGTGGTGCAAATTTGGCGTGCAAAAGTTTGATTTTTACCTTGTAGAAATAGAATAACATCATCTAAAGACTGTAAATAATGGTCTTTGAGTGCATAGATGCGTTGACAGTTTTCGGACTGTATGCGGTCGTCTTCAAAAGCCAATCTAAAAATTTCTTCGAAGGTTTCTTTTTTGAAAAGTTCTAAAATTACTTCGATACCCAAATCCATTTGAAACGCGTCAATTCCTTTTGTATTCAGAAACCCTTTAAGATAAGCTGTGCCAGGATACGGAGTGTTTAGTTGCGTGAATGGAGGTGTTATGAGTAAGAGGTCTTTCAATAGTTCTGTTTGTGTGTTTGCAAATATAGAAGTTATATAGTTGTGTTTTTTGAGATTCTTCGGTCATGCTTCCCTCTGAATGACAGTTTGGTTTGTCATTCAGAACTAATAAAGAAATGAAGTTTTTTAAAATATCATATTAACCTAGCTGTCACATTGAACGTAGTCGAAATGCTTTGATTGTTCATACTTGAAAACTTCTCTGCTTAGTTACTTTATCAAATTTTAAAACACCCCTAAAGTCCCCTCAAGGGGACAATCCACAATATTAGCTTTATAGTTTTTTCTTAAACTTATATTTAATAATTGGTTTATGATTCTTACTAAGATTTTGAGATATGAGTTGGTTTTATTTAATTTGAGTTTTAACAACTACTACCATTTTGAAATTTTTGAAAAAATATTTAGCGATATTATTGACTATAAAACTTAAGTAGAATTTGAAACTTAAAATTCAAAATATAGATTGTCCCCTTGAGGGGACTTTAGGGGTGTTTTTAAACATAAGATATTCAAAAAGGATATCCAAAAACTCTACCCATTCCTCAAAATCTCAGCAACTGCTTGTTGATACGCTCTTGGATTATTCGCTTTTTTAATTTTCTTAAACGTTTTCTGAGGATTTGAAAACGACTGCGCAAAGAATTCCCAGAAGCCTTGCATTTTCATTTTAATAGGAGTTGGGCCAGAAAGTGCAGCATCGTATTGATGATATATGGTATCGTGAAATTCTCTAAAAATTTCCCATCTGTTTTCGGGATATTCTGTGGTATCGTTTTTAATCATGCTTGGTAAAAACGGATCTGCAATAAGACCTCTGCCAATCATAAAATGATCGATGCTTGGAAAACGGGCTTGCATTTCTTTCAGCTTTGCAACAGAGGTAATATCTCCATTGTAATACAATTTGTGCTTGGTACTTTCTATACATTTTTGAAAAGCATCTAAGTCAACACCACCTTTATAAAGTTGCTTACCAATACGTGCATGAATGGCAATACTTTTTAGCGGATAACTATCTAGCATAGGAAAGGTATCTAAAATTTCGCCGGCATGTTCGTAACCCATTCGCATTTTCATAGACACTACAATGTCTGTTTCTTTATGCACACGATCTAGAATATGATCGATTTTATCTGGATCGCAGATGAGTCCAGAACCCATACCGCGTTTGGTGACCATTGGGTATGGGCAACCTAAATTCCAGTTTAATTCCTTATAACCTAAACTTTGAATATAATCGACTACGAATAAAAACTCGTCAGCTTTATTAGTCATAATCTGCGGAATGACTTCGAGCTCAGTATTGTTTTCGATTTGTAAATCGATCTGGTAAGAATTTTTAATAATTAACTTATTATTAAAGCGAATGTAAGGAGCGTAAAACGTATCGATGCCACCAAAATAGTGGTTAAAGGCATTCCGAAACCGGAAGTCAGTAAACCCTTGTAAAGGTGAAGATAATAACGTTAATGGCATTTGATTTTAAGTTTTAAGTTGAATGTTTAGCAGTTTCTAATTCAAGAAATAGCAAGTTATAATTCGTTATAAAACGAAGGTGGTTTATTCTTTTGGGACTATCAAACTAAAAGACAAAAGGCTTAAAGAAAATGATTTAATTTGATTTTGTTTTAACTTTTTTGCCATTGATATATTCAAACTCTAACACTTCACCTTCTTTGGAGGAGCAAAATTCTTTTCCATGCTTTTTCTTGCCATTATACTGACAACTATAAGTGAGTTTGCCATTTTCAAAGTTTTCAACTAGTATTAACTTCCCATTAGTATCATAGCTGTTCTTTTCGGTCATTTGAGATTTTAAGTTAAAGCGATATAATTCTTTATACGTGTATGGTTTTTTTGGATGGTAAATAATACTATCAGACATAATCTTTTGTTTACCATTGTAATAGTAATTCGCATTTAGTATAGTTCCCTTGTAAAATGTTTCTTCTAAAACAAGGTGTCCGTTTTTGCGTCTTCTTTCGCAGATTCCTGTAAATAGTGAGTCATTAGATACTTTGTAAATTAAATTTTCATTGATGTAACGGTCATCAAAGCCAACTAATTCTTGAGCAATTAAGTTCTGAGTAATAATAAGGATTAAAACTACTGATATATGTGAGACATATTTCATTTTTAAAATACTTTATCTAAAAATAAACGAATACTCTCTTGATTAGCTCTAACTAACTCTTCACGAGCGGCTTTAGTGTCAATTGGTTTTTTATCTTGTGAGAGTTTAAATTTTCCTTCCCAATTAATAATTTCAATTTCAAACATTTCAATATAGTTGAGGTTTTTGTCTAAACGTAGATTGTTAGATTCTAAAGCATACTTATGTTCTGGTGCTTCTAAGAATTCCGTCATGATAATTAGAGACTGTTTTAAAGCTATTTTATCTTTTATAGCTTTAACTTTTCCTTTTAGATGCACTTTAATATAGTTCCAAGTTGGTAATTGAGTCGTTGAATAAATACTTGGTGAAATATAGCATTCTGGTCCAGAAAAAATGATGGTGACTTCATTATCATCTTTTAAAAGTTTAGCCTGTGGATTGTAAATATCAATATGACCAATGAGTTTATTTTTTTTATAAACCAATGGCAAATGTGTTATTAATGGCTCGTTATCTTTTACTGAAATAACAGTGGCTAAAGGATAGGTCTTAATCACATCAACCATGTGATTGATATTGTTGTCTTGGTGATGTTTTGGTGGATAATTCATGTTTTGTTATCCTGAATCTGTTGCAGGATCTATTTTTTTAAATAGATTTTGTAATTAATTGATTTATTTAGACGCTTAAAATTACAATTTTTTATCTTTAGTGCATGTCAGAAAAACCGACTTCATTTTCAATTAAAAATTGGTCACAAGGCGATCAGCCTAGAGAAAAACTTCGAGATAAAGGAAAAGCAGTTCTAAGTGATGCTGAATTAGTTGCTATTCTTATAGGCTCTGGTAGTAGAGAAGAGAGTGCAGTAGATTTATGCAAAAGGATTTTGGCAAGTGTCGATAATAATCTTAATGCATTAGGAAAAATATCGATTAAGCAGTTAATGGAATTTAAAGGTATTGGTGAAGCCAAAGCAATTACTATTGCAGCTGCATTAGAATTAGGAAGGCGTCGCCGATTAGAAGGTGGTTTACAATTAGAGAAAATTACATCTAGCCGTTCGGTTTACGACATTATGCAACCAATTTTAGGAGAATTACCACATGAAGAATTCTGGATTTTGTATCTCAATAATTCTAATAAAGTCATTAAAAAAAATCAATTGAGTAAAGGTGGAATTACTGGAACTTTAGTTGATGTGCGTTTGGTGTTAAAAAACGCATTAGAAGTTGGAGCAACAGCTTTAATCCTTTGCCATAATCACCCATCTGGCACTTTAAAACCAAGTAAAGCAGATAGAAATATTACTCAAAAATTAAAAACAGCTGCGCAAAGTTTAGATATTAAAGTTTTAGACCACCTAATTGTAACCGAGAAAGCGTATTTTAGTTTCGCAGACGAAGAAATTATATAATGCTATTAGTTTACACGCACAAAATCACACCACGTTTAACTTATACGTTTAAGCATATTTGCAAACGCATTCTCGGTTTAGAAGTTAGTTTTACCTCTAAGATTGAAGATTTTATTGCACACAATAGTCTTAAAATGTCTTACACCAAACAGCCATTAAGTAACGAGTTGTTTGTAAGAAGTAACGAATTATTGTTTGAGAATGGTTTATCAGATATAGATATCAATGTGCAAACATGGGACAATACAAAAGGCTTTTTTGCAACTGGAGAACGTAGTGATTTACCCTTCGATATTTTTGCAGCCTCATTTTATTTACTGAGTCGCTATGAAGAATATATGCCGCATGTTAAAGATGATTATGGTAGGTTTATGGCAAAAGAAAGTTTAGCTTATAATCATCGGTTTTTAAGTCAGCCTATAGTAGATATTTGGGCATATAAGCTACAGGTGGTTTTAAAAAAGCGATTTGCTGATTACGAATTTCCAGAGAGAACCTATAAAATTCAACCCGTTATAGATGTACCAACAGCTTATTATTTTAAGCAAAAAGGCTTGTTGCGAACTATTGGTGGTACACTAAACGATTTAGGGAGATTTAAATTAAAGCAATTGTATCAACGTTACTTGGTGTTAATGGGTTTTAAGCGCGACCCTTATGATACATTTAAGTGGGTAATTACCAAGCAAAAACAAAGCAGTTTTAAATTTATTGTGCTTTTTTTAATTGGCGATTATTCTACTTATGATAAAAACATAAATAGTAACAAGAAGCAATTTGTTTCATTAATTAAATCGGTTGCAGACTATTGCGATGTTGGCATAAAAGCATCCTATTTTTCTTTAGATGATATATCTATTTTAAAAAAGGAAAAACTTAAGATGGAGTCAATTACTAATACAGATTTAAAAGCGGTACGTCATTCGTTTTCAAAATTAAATTTACCTACTTCTTATCGAAATTTGGTGGAGTTAGAAATTAACCAAGATTTTACAATGGGTTATATTGATACCTTAGGTTTTAGAGCTGGTACTTGTACACCTTTTCAGTTTTACGATTTAGATTACGAAGTACAAACACCACTACAAATTAACCCATATCATTGCTTAGATTTTGCTTTATTAAAGTATCAATCAGAATTAGATAAAACTGAGCATTTACAAAAGCTAATAGATGAAGTTAAAGTTGTAAATGGTACGTTTACAGCTATATTTCATAATTATACTTTCAGTGACTTAGACCGTTGGAAAGGTTACAGATCGCTATTTAATATCATACTTGAATCTGCAGAATGACGAAAAAAATAAAACATGTGTTTTTCGATCTAGATCATACACTTTGGGATTTTGATAAAAACTCTGGTTTAACTTTTGAAAAGATATTTAAGCTAAACAATATTAATGTTAAACTTAAAGATTTTTTGCTAGTTTACGAACCCATTAACCTTAATTATTGGAAACTTTATAGAGAAGAAAAAGTAACCAAATCAGTATTGCGTTATGGAAGACTGAAAGAAGCTTTTGATAAAATAAAAATTACCGTTGAAGATGACATTATAAATCATTTATCAGAGGCCTACATTGACCACCTCACAACATTCAATCACTTGTTTGACGGTACTTTTGAAATTTTGGATTACCTCCAAGAAAATTATGAATTGCATATTATTACAAATGGTTTTGAAGAAGCACAAGAACGAAAAATGACGACTTCAAATATTAGAAATTATTTTAAAACAATTACCAATTCTGAAATGGTAGGCGTAAAAAAACCAAATCCAAAGATTTTTAATTTTGCTTTAGACATAGCTAATGCAAATGCAGATGAAAGTATAATGATTGGCGATAGCATTGAAGCAGATATTGTAGGTGCTAACAACATTGGGATGGATACAATTCATTTTGACTATAAAGACACTCATAAAACTCTTAATTTTAAAAGAATTACTAACTTAAAAGCCATTGAAAATCATCTTTAAATAAAAAAAAATATGTTTAAGAAAATAATATTTACAGTTTCATTTATTCTTATAAGTTTTTACGGTACCGCTCAAAAAGATATTAATAATTACAAGTATATCATTGTACCTAAAGCATTTAATTTTACGACAGGTGAT
>TARA_R110002111_G_scaffold86995_4_pt1 | contig 15440 bp, 9 predicted proteins | sample TARA_R110002111 | Tara Oceans TARA_R110002111 (sample SAMEA4397363) | marine metagenome | biome: Polar Biome; feature: [ZZZ] marine water layer (ENVO:01000295); material: water (ENVO:00002006), including particulate matter (ENVO:01000060) such as... | depth 199 m | reverse complement strand
ATGGGCTAGAGATAGCATCAACTTACATCAGTTTAATTATCATCGCTTTAATTACTATTTGGCTATATTTTATATATCATCTTAGAAAAGAGTACATCATTTCATTTAAAAAATTGCTAGAAATTTCACCTGAGAAAAAAGAAAAAACAACTAAAAAAGATATTAAGGTCACCTCTATTATTGATACTGTTATTCGGGTTTTAAAGGAAGGTAATGACAACCAAGTTTTGCACATGCTTCAAAAAACACTTGAAGTAAAAGATGAACGTTTTTTCACTGCGATTAAAAGTCAACTTAACAATCCGTCTCCAAAAATACGTGCATTGGTTATTGACAATTTATACTTTTTAAGAACTGAAAATCTAAGTTCTCAAATAGAAACCATTATTCACGATACGGATCAACAGGTCACAACAGTTGCCTTCAGATATTTACTAAAACATTATAACAAAAACACCGAAGAATTATTTAATAAGTACCTTTATAGCGACGATAAGACTATTGCCAATGCTGCATTAGTCGGACTCTCGTTAGAATTAAGAAACAACCAATTATTACAGCATCGCTTTAGTTTAGAAGACAAAATAAAAACAGCTTTAACCCAGTATTCTGAATTAACTTCTCAGGATGATAAGAACCATAAAATATTAGCAATCCTTGAAGCTATTGGTAACGCTAAAGTAGAAAGATATTATGACATCTTAAAAACTCAGCTAAAATCAGATAACCTAGAAATCTTAAATATGGCGATTCTAAGTGCGTCAAAAACTTTAGATATACAATTTCTAGATACTATAATTTCATATCTCTCTGGGAAAGACACTCGAAAAAATGCTATTGAAGCTTTAACCTTTTATGGTGAACCCATTATTGATATTCTTGCTGAAAAAATTAAATCTGAAACCATCGAATTAGAAGATGCGAATTATGCGATTTTGGTTATTGAATATTTTGCTTCTCAAAAAGCCATCAATACGTTAATAAAATTAACCAGCGACACCGAACACACTATTAAGATTGAAGCTATTGAAGCCTTAAGACGTCTTAAATGGAAACATAACAACTTACAGATTAAGGATCAATTTATAGTAGATAAAATTTTGGACGAATGTCATTTATACCAAAATACGCTTGCTGTAATTCATTCTCAAATTGTGATTCGCTATAAAACGAAAAATCAAACAGCAGAATCACAAGACATCGATGAAGCAAGAAAAGGTCTGATTAATTTATTAGAACTGCGACTAGACCGACAATTACAGCGCATATTTAGATTTTTGGGTATAAAATATCCTCCCAATGATGTGGATTCTATTTTAAATACTATTCTAAAAGGAAAAGAAGAACAACGTATACTTGCTATTGAATTTTTAGAAAACATTCTAGATAATCAATTAAAAAAAGAATTGATTCCTGTGGCTGAATCTATTTTAATAGGCATCCGATCTGAAGAAAATCTTAAAAAATTAAATCTTAAAGTATTAAGCGAAATAGAATGCTACAGTGAATTATTAAAAAGAAAGGATTTAAAACTAAAACTTGCCGTCCTCTACCTCATAGAGAAATCTAACGACCCAAAATTCAATCCGTTATTAGAACTTATTTTAATTACTGATAACAATCCGAAAATTAAAAAAAACATTAAAGAGATACTTAAAACCGCATCCGCAACTACTTCGTAATCACTTTATCTATACTAGAAGCCAACATCATATGATCTGTACCTGAATTTTTTCGCAACACATTGGTCATTAAAGCCACCATGTATTTACAGTTGTCAGGATGTTCTACAATCACAACAGAATTCATAAAATTAGTAACGTTACCCATATATTTTCCACAAGCTTCACCTTTACTTCGGTCGCACTTATAAAGACTTCCAGATTTAAAGTACACAGCGGCATCTTTTAATGCTGGTGATTGTGCGTATCTAATTCGTCGGTCTGTCATATACATTAATCGTTTCATTTCTAAACTAGACGCTTCATCAACGATGTTACCTTGTTCTAATTTTATTAAGAATTTCATTAATCCCAAAGGAGAACCAATACTTCCATCTTTGTCACCAACATAGGTATTAGCACCTCTTGTAAAGAAGCTTCCTAATCTCCATTCATCTTTAGTAATGCCTAATTCCCTTAATGGAAGATTAACCACATCATTACCTAAATCAGTCAACGCTTTCCTATTGGCTGTTTTAAAATAAGCATCAGCTTCGTCTTGTGTTAATGCTGGATACTTATCTCCAAAAATCTGCATTAATAACACCTCTCTCCAAACAATACTTGCGGCACCATTATTACTTACGGATAACATATGATCTGCCCATTCAAAAAGTGTAAATACATCACTAGCGACTACTTGACGCTTTACTAGTTTTTTAGTTTCAATATTATAAATAGGAATAGTATGCTCATCTGTTAATCCCCAAACTCCTGCTCTAACAGATTTTGATCTCAGCAAGTCTAATCGTTTTTCAAAATCATCTGGATAAATCTTAGCCAACTGTGTAAAAAGTCCGGTTAATACCGCTAATTTACCTACACTGCCTGGTTGATAACCCGAAGTTTCATTTCGTTTGGCATAACGTAAACTATCTGGATCAGAAATGTCTAATACCGCAATAGAATAACTTTTATCTAAGCCTTTGAATAAACTACCTATTTCTTTTTGAAAAGCTTCATCTACAACCAGAAAAGACCCCATGCTATCCGCTTTTTTAGATGTGAGATTTAAACTAATATCCATATAAGACTTCATTGCTCCTGCTGGTAATTTAGAAGCATCAACGAGTTCTCCACTTTTAATTAACTCTAGTCGTTTTAGGCGCTTTATTCCTGTATGCGTATAACCATCAATTGGATAATAATTTAAGGTCGTAAATGCCGTACACAAAACGAATAGAACAAGGATGAGACTTAATTTTTTCATCTTTTAATTTATATTTTTTGAAAGTAAAATTACTTTCGACTTATTAATTTTTGGTGTAATAGATTCTAAATACTCAGAACTTAATGCCTTTTTGTTTTCTACAAATGGACGTATTTGAAACAACCATAATTTATTATCCTTAAACCCAAGCTCCACATCATACGCACCTTCATAATCTGAATTGATTTCTTTAGGAATGGCTATTCTAATGGTTTTCGCTAAATCTCTTATTTCATTTATGTTTTGGATATTTAAAACAAAATCATCAAAGGTTGAAATTTGCTTTTCCATACCTCCTGTAATTGGTAACCTGTTGAAATATGATTCTCTCGCAGGCGCTAACAACTGAAAGCCACCTTCATTTTTAATCAGATAGGTTTCTGCTGATTGTCCATCAACCGCTCCACCTGCACCTCTGCTAAACGCTACTGTAAGGTCATTATCGTTACTATTACTGATACCTTTAGTAATTAAAACACCTGAATAATCGACATCTACACTAGGAATTACCAAAATAGAAGGAAATACATTTTCAGGATTCAACAGATATTTTTGTCTCCATTTAAAACTGCGTTCGGTATATGGTGAGGCCCAAACATCTTTGATACCTTCAATAATTTTATTTTTATCTGCAACGTTAAATAAGGTAAGGTTTAAACCGGCTCCTGTAAATTCTTTTAAATCTTCCATATTAGTATCACTGCGTAAAAACACAGGTACATCACCCATTTCATTCCCTAAAATTGATTTAAAACCGTTTTCAAGTTCTGAAAGAAACTCAGGTTTCATTGGCATTTTCTTAATGGCAACTCTCAAGATTTCTAATTGAGCCAACTGATAGGCTTCAATTTCAGCATCACTATTATCTTGTGACATCTGTTCTGCTTTAGCAAACATTACGTTTAAGAATTCCCAATAAGTTTTATTCTGATCAGGCATTTGCTGATCCATATGACTTTTAAAAATCCCGAAAGGAATCACAAGACCTTCAACTACTTTATCGGGAAACATTTTTTTAAGCTGTCCTAAATTGGCTGCTTTTGGTCCGCATAATTGTCCGGAATTACTAGCATCAACACTTCTAAGATTTAGAATATGAGTTTCATCTAATCTGATTTTTTCAATGGGCACAGCAATTTTTCCTTCCTTTCGTTCTTTTTTCAAAAATAATGCGCGCTCGCTTTCTGTCATATCCTTTTCGAGCTTCATAATGATGTTTCCTTTATTTGAAACCGCATAGAAAACCTTCTCTCCATTATATTTTAAAAGACTCTGTAGATTATCATCTGATAAAGCTGCATTCGGAATGCCTAAGTTTCTAGCTAATAATTGCACATGTGATACCATATTTCCTTCAGAAACTGTGGCTATACCAGCAATAGGTTTTAAATCGGAAGGTGAACGCTGAAAAATATATATTTTATTAGATGATACTTCTATGTCTTCAGGTGATCCTGAAACCACAACTAATTCACCCAAGGAATAACCAGGATTTAATCCTCTAAAACCACTTTGATTTGGGACATCTAAAACTTTGTTAGTCAATGATGATTCTTTTGCAATAAAATCTCCTAAATCGCTGACTGCTTTTCCTAAGTGTAAAGCTACCGAACCTCTAATCTTATCATCAATAAAACCATAAGCCAAAGGCTCAAAAGCGGTATATTGATCTACAACATGCTGGTAATTGGCTTTGACCATAGACGAACTCCACTCTACTTGACGTCTCGCATTTTCGAGCACTTGGGTTAACTCATCTAAGGTCATCGTTTTATTTTCTGATGGTTTAACACCTAAATCTAATTCTTGCCATTCTGATAATTCTACATAACCAGCACCTGCAGTTGCTAAGCCTAAATAGCATATTTTATTCAATAACTCATCAACGGTCTCAGTTTCCCAATCTTGAGCAGTCTTAAAAACAATTTCTTCTAATTTAAGCGACACATCTAATAACTGTAACCGTTTTGCTCCACTCGTTTCAGTAATTACTGCTTCACGAATATCATAAAGTAATTGTGATGATTCTTCAATAAGCTTTGATGGTTCTGAAGTATCAGAATTAGAACTTATAAAGCCATTTATTTTTGAACCAATCTCAGTGTTTTTAAGTGCTGTAGTCTGTTTTGCTAATGCTGAAACATCTACGGGTTTAAAAAATAGAGTCATCGTCGCAATTAATTCATCTATTTTCTTTCCATTTACTGTAGATATTTTAGAGGTATTTGTTTGCTTGAAGTTTTTAACTTTTTGAATATCTGAAGCTTCTGGTAAACTATGAATCTTAACACGTAAATCCATAAACTCAGGAATCACATCAGAAATCACCTTAGATTGACTGCGCATTAATTGTGCAACATTATCATCACCACTATGCGGAATATCTTTTAAAGACTGCCTAATTAAAAAATAGTTTTGTTTAATATTAGTATCATTCGCTAGCAACCATTTGTAGAATTCAATTCCCCAAGCCTCTTCATCTTCTGACTGAATTGAGCCTCTATAAAATTGTCCTTTTTGATTTACCCATCCATTATCAATAGTTCTTAAATACTTATCTAATTGGTATTGTTTAAGACGCGAATGATTATGCTTTACATCCCAAAACTCAGCAGCATCGGTATAGGCTAATATCTGACCTAAATAAATATGATTGGTTTTGCCTAGGTTAACAACAGCATCTTTATAGCGTGCATGCTGAACTCCTGGCCCAATATTTTCTGGACATGGATCTTTTGGTTGACGTAAACTTCCGTCTGTACAAAACCATCGAATGTCCTTATAAGGACCACGCACATCATTTTTATAAGAGGTGATTAAGTCTTTTATTTGGTCATTTGATACACTCTGAGAACACATAATAGTTGAGAATCCTAATAGGAAAAATGATAGTACTATATATTTTTTCATAACTTGATTTATCGTTACTTAATATACATCAAATCTAGCGTCTATTTACAATCAAAATCACTGATATTATATAAGTTATTGACAATAATCAAATACAAATACGTGAATACAATAGATTGAATTTACAATGGAACTTTTGAGATTTTCCCCCTTTGTATATCATTTTGAATTCAAACCATTTTCTATAATTACTTAAATCTTAGCCTGAAACGTATATAAATCGTAGTAACGTCCTTTTGCTTCAAGTAACTCATCATGAGTACCTCTTTCTGCAATACGTCCGTTTTCTATCACTAAAATCTGATCTGCTTTTTTAATGGTACTTAAACGGTGAGCGATAACTATAGTCGTTCTATCATTAGTTAATTCTGATAAACTTTTCTGAATTAAGCCTTCACTTTCTGTATCTAAATTAGACGTTGCTTCATCTAAGATAATAATCTTAGGATCTGCTAAAATCGCTCTAGCGATAGCTATACGCTGTCTTTGTCCTCCTGACAATTTCACACCACGTTCGCCTATTAAGGTTTCTAAACCGTCATCAAAACGATCTGTAAACTCATTTACGTAGGCTGCTTTTACTGCGTTTAACAATTGTGCTTCAGTTGCGTTAGGTCTAGGAAACATAATGTTTTCTCTTATGGTGCCTTCAAATAAAAATTCATCTTGTAAAACCACTCCCAAGTTTTTTCTAAAACTACTCAGTTTCACTTTAGACAAATCTTCACCATCTATAGTAATTTTTCCAGATTCTGGATTTAAAAATGTTGCTGACAAACCAGCAATTGTTGATTTACCAGAACCGGAACTGCCAACCAATGCTACTACAGCTCCAGATGGTACTTCAAAATTTATATTATGTAAGACAGGTTTTCCTTCTTCATAAGCAAACGATACATTATCAAATTTTATATCGCCTTTCATAGTTTCTAGCTCTATGGTGCGGTCTTCCTGTTCGTCTTCAGCTGCTAGATTCATTAATTCTTCAGTACGATCTAAGCCTGCTAAAGCCTCTGTTAATTGGCTACCAATGTTACTCATTTGTACAATTGGAGCAATCATAAAACCTAGAATTAAAGTGAAAAACAAAAATTCACCTGTGGTCATGCTACCTTCAATCATGTAATAGCCACCAATTCCCATTATTCCTGTAGTTGCAACTCCAATTAAAAACGTTGAAGAACTCGTCATTAAAGCTGTTGCAGTTAAACTCTTTTTTACATTTTGAAATAAACGCTCTACACCTATTTCGAAAGTTTTGTTTTCTTGTTCTTCTGCATTAAATGCTTTTATAACTCTAACTCCCGCTAATGTTTCTGTTAATCTACCTGTGACTTCTGCATTAATTTTTCCTCGATTTCTAAATACTGGTCGTATGTATTTAAAAGCTTTTAAGGCTACAATTCCGAATAATGAAAGTGGCACAAAGACAAATAAGGTCATCCAAGCATTTAATTTTATTAAAATTACCAAAGAGACAATAGCTGTAAAAGAACCTCCAACGAGCTGAACTAAACCTGTACCTATTAAATTTCGCACTCCTTCAACATCACTCATAATACGAGACACTAATGCTCCTGATTTTGTATTATCAAAAAAGCTAATAGGCAGTGAAAGGACTTTCTTTTGTACTTGTGCTCGTAATTCTGATATTAAATATTGAGCTTGTACACTTAAGATTCTAGTTAATAAAAATGAGGTTACTGATTGCACTAAAATTGCTACGATTACAATACCAATTAGTGCATAAAGTCCATCAAAATCTTTGTTTGGCACCACGTCATCTAACAACACTTTACTTTGCCATGGCAAAATAAGACCAGATAAACTGCGTATAACAATAAGTACTAAACCTATAAACACTAATTTTCGTCTTGGCCAAATAATGGTCTTAAAAGCCGATTTCATTGTTACTTTTGGCTTATCTGTTTTAGATCGTTTAGGTGCCTCTTTTAAATGTTGCATTTTACAGTCAGTGTTTGTGCAAAGATACGCTTACAATTCTCTTAATCCGATATACGATAAATTCAAATTTAATTTTAATTTAGAAGTCGTCTATGATAGTTAATTTGCCCTAAATGATAAGACAAATGTGTCGACAAATGAACTAAAAAGTATTCCGTGCTCATTGGTTTTTTAAATACCTGAAGCTCATATTCTTTTTGTAAATCTGCTTCGGTTAATTTTTTTAATGTTCGGTCTATTACATCAAGAGTATCTTCAACTTGCTTAATCAATTCCATTTTAGAAACATCTGTTAAGGTAAATTCTAATTCTCGTTGCCTTACATAGCCAGTGCCTCCAAGAATTGCACCAATAAAATGATTAAGATTTCCTATAAGATGAAGACATAGACCTCCTGCCGAGTTAGTTATTAAACCTTCTGTTTTCCATAAATTAGATTCATTCTTATATTGTCTAATTTCTTCAGTTAAAAGATTAAGATCTCTTGTAAATAACTCTAGTAATGTTTGGGTTAGCATTATTTGTATTTATTAAATATTAATATATGATTTTAGGGTAACTTCTCACCAAAAATAGACAATATTTAATTTACTTTTGCGGCATGAAAAATGAAAAAAGATCGCAATTAGAATTTGTAATATTAATGGCAGCATTAATGTCTATAGTTGCGCTTTCTATTGACGCGGTTTTACCTGCATTACCTAAAATTGGAGATTACTTAAGTAGTGTTAATGAGACTGATAACCAAAAGCTTATTACAGCTATATTTTTAGGACTGGGATTTGGACAATTAATATTTGGTCCCTTATCTGATAGTTTTGGGCGTAAACCAATGGTTTATTTTGGGTTTGGTGTTTTTGTAATTGCTTCTATAATTTGCATCACTACGAGAAACTTTGAAGTGATGCTTTTTGGCCGTGTGTTACAAGGAGTAGGTTTATCCTCACCAAGAACTATGAGCATTGCTATAGTAAGAGATTCTTATAATGGAGATCATATGGCAAAGATATTATCTATTGTCACTATGACTTTTATCTTAGTACCTGTCATTGCACCAATGTTGGGTCAGTTTTTATTAATTCATTTTGGTTGGCAATCTATTTTTACGGTAAACCTAGTGTTTGGTTCAATGATAATAATCTGGTTTTGGAGACGACAACCAGAAACTCTGCACAATAGCTATCAAAAAACGTTTCATTTATCCATCTTTAAAACTGGTACAATAACGTTCTTTAGAATAAAATCTGCAGTAATATATACACTACTTTCAGGATTGGTGACAGGTTCTTTTATGGTATATTTAAGTACATCTCAACAAATCTTTCAAGTACAGTATGATTTGGGAGACTACTTTCCTTATATTTTTGCAAGTTTAGCTGTTACAATTGGCTTGGCTACTTTTTTAAACAGTGCTATTGTAATGCGATTTGGCATGTGGAATTTGGTAAATATTGCCTTGTTGGCTTTTGTTGTTATTTCCTTAATTTATGTGATTCTTTTCTGGTCTGGTGTAAACCCTCCAATAGAAATATTAATTCTTTTTTTAATGCTTCAATTTGCTAGTGTTGCTTTCTTATTTGGGAATTATAGAGCATTAGCCATGCAACCTATGGGACATATTGCAGGTATTGGATCTGCACTTAACGGATTTATTTCTACCGTAATGGCAGTGCCTATTGCAAATTATATTGGTAATTTTATAAAAACATCTGTATTACCCCTTTTTATAGGGTTTTTAGTTACAGGAATTATTGGGTTGGTTTTATTCTATAGTGTAAAGAAACCTGTTAGATTGAAAGATTAAAAAATCTCCAAGCTTCCTTTACCCTTTCTCACAACTACTGGCTCATCTTCGGACAAATCAATAATGGTAGATGCTTCATTATCACCATAGCCTCCATCGATAACCAAATCGACTAAATTATCCCATTTTTCAAGAATTAATTCAGGGTCTGTAGTGTATTCTAATACATCATCGTCATCTCTAATAGAAGTAGAAACGATAGGATTACCTAGTGCAGCAACTAATGCTAAAGCAATAGAATTATCTGGCACTCTTATACCAACTGTTTTACGTTTTTTGAAAGGATTTGGTAAGTTTTTAGATCCTGGTAAAATAAAAGTATAAGGTCCAGGTAAGGCACGTTTCAAGATTTTAAAAGTTGTAGTATCTATTTGCTTTACATAATCACTTAAATTACTTAAGTCCTCACAAACAAATGAGAAATTAGATTTCTCTAGCTTTACACCTTTAATTTGAGCAATGCGCTCTAATGCTTTAATATTGGTAATATCACAACCTAAACCATACACTGTATCGGTTGGATAAATGATTAATCCACCATTTTTTAGTACCTTAACCACTTTCTGAATGGCTTTAGGATTAGGGTTTTCGGGATATATTTTAATAAACTCGGCCATAATAAGTCTCTTTCACGTACGTTATACAAAGTAACCATAATTTTTAATATGAAACGAGCCTCTTCTATATTTTATCATCTCAATCAATGATTAATTATTAATAAATACCTCTTATTAAAAATACAATTTTCAATTAAATGAAACAATTTAAATTAATCTTCATTCTATTATTTTCAGTTTCAATACTGATTTCTTGTTCTTCTGATAGTTCTGATACTAATGAAACTGAAGTTCTAAATCCACTTGAAGCATATGAGGCATTAAACATTTCTTATGGTGATGATAGTGACCAAGTTTTCGACTTATACTTACCTGCAAACCGAACCACTGCAACTAAAACAATTATTCTTATTCATGGAGGCGGATGGACATCTGGAGACAAAACAGATATGAATCCATACAAGACGTTTCTAAAAGACCAAATGCCAAGTTATGCGGTGGTTAATATTAACTATCGTTTAGCAGATGAAAACAATCAAGCGTATCCAATGCAAATTAATGATATTACGAGTGTTGTAAATTTCCTAAAAGACAATAAAATTAATTATACAATCTCTGATGATATAGGCTTTGTTGGTGTTAGTGCTGGTGCTCACTTATCATTATTATGGAGCTATGCTTTTGACACAGATAACCAAACAAAAATGGTTTGTAGTGTTGTAGGACCTACTAATTTTACAGATCCTGCATATTTAGATAACTTAAACAATGTATTTTTTCAGGAGATTATAAATACATTTGGTATAAATCCAACAACCAATTATTTAGAAGAAGTTAGCCCATACCACAACGTAACAGCTGAAGCACCACCTACCATATTATTTTATGGAGCTATAGATCCTTTAATTCCAACAACACAAGGTACCGCAATGCGAGATAGACTTGAAGAATTAAATGTTATACATGAATTTACGTTATATCCTCTTGAGGGACATGGTTGGAGTGGTTTAAATTTACTAGATACAACCATAAAGCTACAATTGTTTATTGAAACGCATTTATAATTGAGCATAAAATTTATGATTAAAAAATGTTAAAAAACTAAAAACATGTAACATTTTGATTGTACTTGTAGTCTATAAAGTATGAATCAATCAATCAACATCTTCATCGCCTTGCTTATTTCAGCAAAATTATTTGCTGCCGATTATAAGCCTCCTATTATTTTTACTAAAGCAGAAATTGTAAATGCATCAACCACAAGGATTCCTTTTAAAATTGTTGATCAACTTATTGTTGTAGAAGTTGAACTATTAAATATTGAAGGTAACTTTATTATTGATACAGGTTCGGAAACTCTAATTTTAAATAGTGTTCATTTTAAAACTACGACTAGATTTAGGCAAGAAAACAAACAAGCAAGTGGTGTTCATGGTAATATTGATAATGTACGAGAAAAGTTGCTTGATAAGTTAAGTATAGAAAATCTTAATTTAGAGCAATTGAATGCTGACGTTATAGATCTTTCTCATATAGAAAAGATTAAAAAAATAGAAGTCTTAGGAATTATTGGTTATAACGTTTTAAAAGATTTCGAAATTTTTATAGACATGCATTTAAATCAAATAACCCTATCAAAAACAGATAAAAATGGAGAGCTTTTATCTAAAAAAGTATACGCTGAAACTATACATGATAGTATTAATTTTAAATTAAAAAATCACACAATAGTATTAGATGCTTTAATTGAAAACCATAAAGTAAAATTTGGGCTAGATACAGGAGCTGAATACAATCAATTGAATAAAAAATTAGATTCAGAAATTTTAGACTACTTTTATCCTAGTAAAGAATTAGGTCTTACTGGTGCTAGCGGTAAGAAAATACAAGTTATGGCAGGAAAATTGTATAGAGTTAAGTTGAACGATTCAATTTATTTTGGCCCTATGAAGACAGTGCTTACTAATTTAAAAAAAATGAATAGTGCTTTTAATACTAATCTCGATGGTGTTTTAGGCTTTGAATTTTTCGCTCAACAACGAACAATTATTAATTATAAAAAACAGAAACTATATTTTATTAAGTTTCCCATTATAAAGCCTTGAAAATAAAACCACAATATTTAATATTATTTTTTATAACATTAATATCCTCCGTTGAAACCTATGCTCAAAGTAAAACAGCAAAGGGTTATGATATCAAAGGAGAAGAGATTATTTTTATTTTTAATATCAATGACTATCCTAATATAAAAAATAGTGGAGAAAACATTGATGCCGTTTATGTGTCTGGCGAATTTAATAATTGGGCTTTAGATCAATGGCCAATGAATAAGGTTAATGATTCTATTTACCATTTAAAAAAAGATTTATCCTTATTTACTTCAAATTTTGGTTGGGAGTTTAAATTTATAGTAAACAGCAAACATTGGGCAGAACCTACGAGAGAATTTGAAAATAGTGTAGATGCTAAAGATTATAACGGCCATTCTTTAATGGTTTATAATCTTAAACTTTATAGTGCGTTTGCTACTGATTATGGTAATGTTAGCTTTAAACTGAAAGGTTTTAAAGATGCTAAAAATGTAATTTTAAGTGGCACTTTTAATCGCTGGGATGAAACAGGATTTATTATGAAACCTATTGAAGATGGTTGGAAAGTAACTCTACAACTAAAACCAGACATTTATGAATATAAATTTATTATAGACGGTGTCTGGATTGAAGATCCTCAAAACCCCTCAAAAGTAGAAAACGAATATGATGGTTATAATTCTGTTATAGACGTTCAAAAAAATGTAACATTTCGCTTATGTGATTTTGACGATGCAAAAACAGTAATATTAAGTGGTGATTTTAATAATTGGTCTGAAAATGATTACAAAATGATAAAATCTGAAGACTGTTGGATTTACAATAAAAGACTATCTGGCGGAAAACACCATTATAAATTTATTGTAGATGGACAGTGGATAATAGATCCGAAAAATTCTGTTAAAGAATATGATGGCAAAGGAAATATTAATTCAGTTTGTATGGTAAAGTAACTACTCTCTCATTATCTGAAGCTTAGCAAAGCGTAATAACAACTTTTTCACATCTCCTTTCTGAAATTTAATTTCAGCTTTAGCATCTGCACCAACACCTTCAATTTTAAGGACTTCTCCCCTACCAAAACGTTGGTGGTTCACCTTACTTCCAACTTCTAATTTCTTATCAAAAGAATCAATATCACTTTCAGCTTCACTTAAAGGTACCATCTTTTTTGGTGCGCTGATTTCAAAGTTTTCAGGCTTGGTCTTTGTTTTCTTCTTTGCCATTTTTGCAGTTTTCGGTTTTGCAAATCGTATGCGATTTGGTTCAATATCTCCAAATATAGACTTATCTAACATTGGATTAAAACGTTGTTCTTTTAAAGGTGTAACTATATTTACAAACTCATCGTCTATTTCTTCAATAAATCGGCTAGGTTCAGCATCTATCAATTTTCCCCAACGATATCGAGATAATGTATAAGTTAAATAAGCTTGTTTTTCTGCTCTAGTAATAGCAACATAAAACAAACGTCGTTCTTCTTCTAGTTCGCTTCGCGTATTCATGCTCATGGCACTAGGAAATAAATCTTCTTCCATACCAACGATAAACACATGTCCAAACTCTAGGCCTTTTGCCATGTGAATACTCATTAAAGCAACATGATCAGGATCTCCTTTATCTCCATCTAAATCAGTTGCCAAAGCTACATCTTCCAAAAATTCGGCTAACGAATCTCCTGCATCTGCCAATTCCATTTGTCCTTCAACAAAATCCTTTATACCGTTTAGTAGTTCCTGAACATTATCAATCTTGGTAATGCCTTCAGGTGTACCATCCTTACTTAATTCTCTAATTAAGCCACTGGTTTTAGTTACATGTTTTGATAAATCGAATGCATTTGCTGTCTGATTCATTACTTTGTAACTTTCAATAAGCGTTACAAAATCTCTTAATTTATTTTTGGTTCCACTATTAATATTAATAGAAACCGAATCAATATCTTTAATGAGATCATAAATTGTTTTACCCGTTGCATTGGCTGCCACCATCAATCGGTCAATTGTTGTTTGACCAATACCTCTTGCCGGATAATTAATCACACGTTTCAATGCTTCTTCATCTGCCGAGTTAAGAATAAGACGTAAATAAGCCGTAACATCTTTAATCTCTTTTCGTTGGTAAAAAGATAATCCACCATAAATTCGATATGGAATATCTCGTTTTCGCAACGCATCTTCAATTGCTCTCGATTGCGCATTTGTACGATACAAAACAGCAAATTCACTATGCGGCAGTTGGTTATTCATTTTGGTTTCCCAAATGGTACTTGCCACATAACGTCCTTCATCTGCATCTGTCATTGCGCGATGCACAATTACTTTTTCTCCCTCAACATTAGCTGTCCAAACTATTTTATCAATCTTAGTTTTATTATGCTCAATAACTGAGTTTGCAGCACCAACAATATTTTTAGTAGAGCGGTAATTCTGCTCTAATCGGTACATTTTAACACCATCATAATCCTTTTGAAAATTCAAGATGTTATTAATATTAGCACCACGGAATGCATATATACTTTGCGCGTCATCTCCTACTACACATATATTTTGAAAACGATCTGCTAAAGCGCGTACAATTAAATATTGCGAATGGTTAGTATCCTGATACTCATCGACCAAAATATAACGAAATTTATCTTGATATTGTGCTAAAACATTTGGAAAACGAGTTAATAACTCATTAGTTCTCAGCAATAAATCATCAAAATCCATTGCTCCAGCTTTAAAACAGCGATCTACATATTCTTTATAAATCTCTCCCATTTTTGGTCGCCTAGCCATAGCATCAGCTTCCATAAGTTCTGGATTTTTAAAGTATGCTTTTACAGTAACCAAACTATTTTTATAAGATGAAATACGGCTATAAACCTGCTTGGTTTTATAAATATCTTTATCGAGTCCCATTTCTCTAATAATGGAACCCATTAATTTTTGAGAATCTTGTGTATCGTATATGGTAAAATTACTTGGATAACCAAGGTGATGTCCTTCAAAACGAAGAATTTTAGCAAAAACTGAGTGAAACGTACCCATCCAAAGATTTTTTGCTTCATCTCCAACAATATCAGCGATTCTGCCTTTCATCTCTTTGGCAGCTTTATTTGTAAAGGTCAATGCCAAAATATTAAACGAATCAATACCCTTACTCATTAAATAAGCTATACGATACGTAAGCACA
>TARA_R110002111_G_scaffold6008_1_pt1 | contig 15466 bp, 8 predicted proteins | sample TARA_R110002111 | Tara Oceans TARA_R110002111 (sample SAMEA4397363) | marine metagenome | biome: Polar Biome; feature: [ZZZ] marine water layer (ENVO:01000295); material: water (ENVO:00002006), including particulate matter (ENVO:01000060) such as... | depth 199 m | reverse complement strand
GTCCAACATAATGTAACTCAACTGGATAGTTACCATAGTAATTACGCGGAATATCAAGCAGCAAAGCGCATAGTTAACCCTCGCATAAAAAGTCATTTTTGTGTTGAATATCAAGCAAAAAATCAACATGACATGGCGATTATTCATTTCCCCAAAAGTAAAGCAGAGTTCAGCTTCACTTTAGCTATGCTTGCTCAGTCAATGGCCAAGGATGCCACTATTATCATAGTTGGAGAAAATAAAGGCGGTATAAAATCAGCTGAAAAATTAAGCAGTGAATACTTAGAGTTTTGCCATAAGGTTGACAGTGCTCGCCATTGTTTAATGTATGTAGGGAAGTTTAAAGCATCGCTTCCTCATTTTGACTTACAACAATTTTACAAATATTACTCGATAAAAGTTCAAGAAAAGCAACTAAAGATTGCTGCATTACCTGGCGTATTTAGTCAAAACGCTTTAGATACTGGCACGGAAGTTTTATTAGCTCACTTACCTAAAAATATGAGCGGAAAAGTCTTAGATTTTGGCTGTGGCGCCGGTGTTATTTCGGCTTACATAGCGACAGTTTACCCAGAAACAAAGCTATCTTTAGTTGATGTCAGTGCCTTGGCATTACACTCAGCACAAACGACATTAACCTTAAATCAGTTAACCGGTGAGTACATCGCTTCAGACAGTTTATCAAATGTACAAGAGCGCTATAACTTTGTTATCTCTAACCCACCGTTTCATCAAGGGGTAAAAACTCATTATGCCGCTACAGAACATTTTTTAGCTCAAATCAAACAAAATTTACATAAAAATTCATGTGTTACCATTGTTGCTAACAGCTTTTTAAAATATGCACCGATCATGGAACAAGCGATAGGTAAAACACAAACTTTAGCTATCGAAAAAGGCTTCGCCATCTATCAGTGTGAGCTGAATAACAAAATTGAAAAAAATAACTAAAACAAAATGATTGTTGAAAGCAATAAGGTTTTCTACAATCAGTTTAATTCCAACAATTAATTGAGTTTAGTATTGTATGCCACCAACCAAACGTATTTGGTCTATTCGTCGGATTTTTCTGATCTCAATCATCGGCTTTGTTTCGCTACTGTCTATCGTCAGCATTTCAATCTTAGCTAAACAATATATTAATAGTTACAATATATTAGCATCAAGCCATATCAAATATTGGGCAAGTGTTGTAGCTGATGAAAGTCGAGATTATTTAGTTAATTCAGAACGACAAGCGCTAGATGATAATTTATCTATTTCCGAGCAAATTCCTAATTTAAATTACCTGCATATTTATCAACTCAACAAACAAGCAGAAAATACTGAACTTTTTTACAGTTATAAACGTAACCAACGCCGCTCAGCTATCACCGAGAAATCAAACGACTATGCTCACTTATCAGTGCCAAGATTTAGAGAGAAATACGTTGAGTATATGCAGGCTATCAAAGTTGATGAGAACGTCATTGGCTTTATTTATCTACAAAGTAGTACCGAACACATCACTCTTCTCACCGATAAATTACTCATCACGAGTACGGTACTCATTATTATCATTATTATTATTGTCACTTTCATCGCATTGCAGCTTGAACGTTATATTAGTGCACCATTTTTTACCTTAATTAACACCATTCAAATTGCTTCTCGGCAAAAAAACTTTCGACAACAATGCCAAGCAATGCCCTATCGTGAAGCGGATATGTTAAGCCAAAACATTAATATTTTATTTACCCGTATGGAAAAACACATTGCACAATTAGACGCTGCTGAGCAGCAAAGTATTGAGCATTCACACGAACTAGAAGATAAAATTAACAAACGTACTGCCGCGCTAAAAGAGTCAAACCAAGATTTACTTTCTACCTTAGAAAAGCTTCATCAATTTCAGGGCCAATTAGTGGAAAGTGAAAAAATGGCTTCTTTAGGAGATATGGTCGCAGGTGTTGCCCATGAAGTAAATACACCGATAGGTCTAGGGGTAACCGCTTCGACATTGTTGGCTGATAGATTAGAAGATATTAAAACTAATTTTGAAAACAAAACATTAAAATCTAGTCAATTGAAGAAATTCCTTAACGAAGGCAGTGAAAATGTTGCCATTATCTATCGTAATTTAAATCGAGCAGCTGATCTTATTTCTAGCTTCAAAAAAGTCGCGGTGGATCAATCAAGCGAAGAAGTACGCACTTTTAAAGTTAAAGAACTGCTCAGTGAAGTATTGCTCACTCTCAGGCCAAAATTACATTGCTTACCTTATGTTATTGATATTGACTGCCCCGATAATTTAACGATTGTCAGCAAACCAGGACCTATCAATCAAATTTTAATTAACTTGGTGATGAATTCAATCATCCATGGTTTTGAAGGGAGGGAGGCTGGTCGAATCTCAATAACGGTCATGCCACTCAGTAATCAACTTAATATTCTTTTTAAAGATGATGGTCATGGCGTTAATGAGTCAATAAAAAATAAAGTTTTTGAACCTTTTACTACCACAAAACGTGGAGAAGGCGGCAGTGGTTTGGGCTTACATTTAGTCTATAATTTAGTTACCCAAGCACTTGGCGGCTCAATCGTTTTAAATAGTGAGTTAGGTAAAGGGGTTAGTATTGAAATTAACTTTCCCATTAACTAGAACTTTGATCTGCGTTGACTCACCATCATGAAATTGGCGATAAAATCGTATTTTTATTAATTTTGTTGACGATTGTTTTTTAATGATGATTTTTATACTATTAGCCGATATTTAAAGGCAATGAAATAGTCTATACTAACCAAGGTCAGCACATTAGCACTTAACTTATTCATTTATAAATTAAATTTTACGGGACTGGACAATTAACATGCAAAAACCGCATATACTAATCGTAGAAGACGAAGACGTAACACGCTTTAATCTGCGAAATCTATTTGAAGCTGAAGGCTATCAAGTGTCTGAAGCAATAGATGGTGACAGCATGGAGAAGCAACTGCAAACTAATCAAGTAAATCTCGTTATTATGGATATAAACTTACCGGGGAAAAATGGCCTCTTATTAGCCCGTGAGTTGACCAAAAACAATGATTTAGCATTAATTTTCCTTACCGGTCGAGACAGCGATATTGACAAAATTTTGGGACTAGAGATTGGTGCCGATGACTACCTTACTAAACCGTTTAATCCGCGCGAATTAACTATTCGCGCACGTAATATTTTAAACCGCATATTGCCAAGCAGTGTAGAAAAAGATGATGCGATTATTTATTTTAATCAATGGTCGCTTAATGGCAACTCTCGAAAAATGATTACTCCGGATAATAGAGAAATATCAATTCCACGTGGTGAATACCGAGCGCTGCGCTTGCTTATTGCTAATGCCGGACAAATTGTTACCCGCCAGCAACTGATCAAAGAAATGACCGGCCGAGATCTACGTTCTAACGACCGAACGGTTGATGTCACTATTCGTCGTCTACGTAAACATTTCGAATCTGTGCCCGACTCACCGGAATTAATCAACACTATTCACGGGGAAGGTTATCGCTTTATTGGCCGAGTAGAAAAAGTTGCAAGTAACAACAATTAACGGCCTTCACAACCTTACTGCTTAGCAAGCCATTGCCGAAAAACCTCAATAGCTTGCTGATTTAGTTGAGTTAATACATGTAAGTGAGTAACTTTAACTTGCCAATTTTCAGTCATTTTTTCAATCGCGACAAGTTTTTGATGCACTTGAGATAAACCGGCGCTCGCTGCCGACCCCTTCATTTTATGACAATGTTCTTGCCATGCTTTTTGATCCTCAGCAACGATAGCAGTATTAATGGCAGCTAAATACAGCGCAGACTGTTGAATATATAAATCTAACATTTGCTGGATAATTGCTATATCTAATGCCTCTAAATAACCATTAATTAAACTTAAATCTAATTGTTCCGTTGCTATCATGGAGTCTCCTAAGTGACTGTTGCATTGATCGTTAAGTGGCTATAATTTTACGGCAAGGAAAAATAAAGCTCAATCTGATTTATATTGCTATTTTGTTTACTTATTTATGCAAAAAACCTCTTCGGATAATAGGACTATTTATTGCATCAATTAAATACAACTATCATATTCTTCAACAATATCACCAGCACTATCACAAACATTGCTTTTGGTGGGTATTTCGTTCAAAATAGCCGCCTTTTTTAAGGTCATTGCATTATATTCCACTTTTAATAATATTTGTGGAAACAATCGCGTTTTAAGATAGCAATGCCAATTATAATTCTACTATGTACTGAAGTTACCATGATAGCCCTTTACCTAGTGCACAAGCGAATAGCGGAGTCAAAATGCCTACATTAATGCCTGATATAGCAAATCACACCACAGCTCAAACTGAGGGTACTTTGGATTGGGTCGGCATGAGTAATATAGAAATGCCTATCATGGTGGCCTCACAAGGCCAATCAGAACGTATGGTTTCAGCCTACGTAGACGCGTTTGTAAACCTTAAAGAGCCAAAAGCCAAAGGCATTCACATGTCGCGCTTATACCTACTCCTTGATGAATTATCAAACTCAGATGTACTAACTCATCAAAGCTTAGTAACACTATTAGATGGCTTTATTAGCAGCCATGAAGAACTAAGTGATAACGCAAAAGTTAAATTTAGTTTTGATTACCACCTGCGTCGTAAATCACTGATCAGCGGTAAACAAGGTTGGAAAGCTTACCCTGTCACCATTACCGGTCGCTTAAACAAAGGCAAGCTTGATATCGAGCTTTCACTTGACGTACGTTATTCTTCAACTTGCCCATGCTCTGCGGCATTGGCTCGTCAATTAATACAGAAAGCCTTTAAAGATAAATTTTCCCATGAAGCTAACGTTGACTTAGAGACAGTGCACGAATGGCTAGGTACAACCGAAGGTGTAATGGCTACGCCTCATAGCCAACGCTCAGTTGCCGAAATTAAAGTCAAACTTAACAACTCAACCACTGAATTTCCAATTACAGAGCTGGTTGATTTAATTGAAAATTCACTAAAAACACCGGTGCAAGCTGCGGTAAAACGTGAAGACGAACAAGAGTTTGCCCGCTTAAATGGTCAAAACTTAATGTTTTGTGAAGATGCTGCTCGTCGTTTACAGCATACCATGAACGCATCAGAGCAATTTGATGATTTCTGGCTACGCATTAACCATTTAGAATCGTTACATGCTCATGATGCTGTCAGTGTTACCACTAAAGGTCTGGTTGATGGCTACCAAGCCTAATAATTTAAGTATTAAGCCTTCCCTTATCATTACGCTAGCTTATTTACAGAGTTAGGCTACAACACCATCATCAAGCCTTTTAGTCGTTATAACATGATTAAGAGGCTTTATTTTATCCAGCAACTAATGCTAACGTCATACATAGCAACTCACGGCACATTCTTAAAGATTTTAAAATAAAGGTTCCAGCCGTGGTCAAAAAATCTGCTCAATCATATGAATAAACAGTGAATAAAAAAACTACTGAAATTTATTTTTAATAAAAATTAAAAATGTAATAAAATTACAATAAAAGCAATAACTGATGATGGATTATATATTTTTTCTTATAAAGTAAACAATTACGACAGTAATAAGTATAAAAAGTGTTTTCTCTTCTATTTCCATCGCCGTAATGACGTAAAAAAGCTACGAGTATTTACTCTATTTACATTGACCTTTCAATTTTAAATGTTTAATGTAGGGAGTTCTCCGGTACGAACTTCGGATTATTTATGCACTTTAAGTATAATTTTATTCCATTCTAACAAAAATTTACCGGAGCTTTTATTTAGGGGAATAAAATGCAACTTTACGATCATACTTATCAAAAAGACAATTGTGGCTTTGGCCTCATTGCCCATCAACACGGCGAAAAAAGCCATAAACTCGTAAAGACAGCCATTCATGCTTTAGACCGAATGCAACATCGTGGTGGTATTGCTGCCGATGGTAAAACCGGTGACGGTTGTGGCTTGTTGATGCAAAAACCAGACAGTTTTTTCCGTGCCGTCGCTGAAGAAAAAAACTGGCAATTAGGCAAAAAATACGCTGTCGGCATGATTTTTCTTAACCCAGATCCAATTGAAGCCAATGCCAGTAAAAAAATTCTTGAAGAAGAGCTAGCACGTGAGACACTAACCTTAGTGGGCTGGCGAGTTGTGCCAACAGATACCAGTACCTTAGGCGAAATAGCGAAAGGTAACTTACCGTCTATTGAGCAAATTTTTGTTGACGCACCGTCAGGATGGCGTAACCGAGATCTCGAACGTCGATTATACATGGCAAGACGACGTGCTGAAAAGCGTATCAGCGATGATCGCTTCTATGTTGCAAGCTTGTCGTGTCTCGTTACTATTTATAAAGGTCTAATGATGCCGGTAGATTTACCGAACTTTTATTTAGACCTGGCTGATATTCGTATGCAAACGGCCATTTGCTTATTTCATCAGCGTTTTTCAACCAATACCTCACCACAATGGCATTTAGCACAACCATTTCGTTATTTAGCGCATAATGGTGAAATCAATACTATTAAAGGTAACCGCCAGTGGAGTCGCGCTCGAACTCATGGCTTTAAATCGCCCTTGTTACCTGATTTACAAGACGCCGCTCCTTTTGTTAACGAAAGTGGCTCTGACTCCTCGTCATTAGACAACATGCTCGAGCTTTTCCTTGCTGGTGGCATGGATCTTTATCGTGGTATGCGCTTATTAATGCCACCAGCTTGGCAAAGTAACCCTTTAATGGATGACGACTTAAAAGCCTTTTATGAATTTAACTCCATGCATATGGAGCCTTGGGACGGACCGGCAGGCGTTGTCGTGACTAATGGTCGTCATGTTGCCTGTAATTTAGATCGTAACGGCCTAAGACCTGCTCGCTATGTGATTACTCGTGATGGTTTTATTACCTTAGCTTCTGAAGTCGGTATTTGGGACTACGGTGAAGATGAAGTGATAGAAAAAGGTCGAGTGGGTCCAGGTGAAATGCTGGCCATTGATACCTATACCGGAAAAATATTTAACTCCAGCGCTATCGATAATGAACTGAAAGTTCGCCATCCCTATCGTCAGTGGCTAGACAATAATATTCGTCGTTTAGTACCTTTTGACAAATTAGATGCTAGATTAATTGGCCAACGAGTATTTAGCGATCAAGAAATAGCTCAATACCATAAAATGTTTAATTACAGTTACGAAGAAATACACCAAGTAGTAAAAACATTGGCTGAGAATGGTCAAGAAGCTACGGGGTCTATGGGTGATGACACGCCAATGGCTGTGCTATCAAGCCAACCACGTTCACTTTATGATTACTTTCGTCAACAGTTTGCCCAAGTAACTAATCCCCCCATTGATCCATTACGCGAACGTTACGTTATGTCATTGGGAACCTGTATAGGCCGAGAGCATAACGTTTTTAACGAAACCACTGGCCATGCTGACCGCATTTTATTTGCGACACCGGTATTAATGTATACCGGTTTAAAGCAATTACGTGAATTGGACCCTGAACATTACCGATCTGATACCTTAACCTTGAATTATGATCAAGATGAAGGTTTAGAAGCGGCAATATTGCGCTTATGTGATGAAGCGGAAAGCTTAGTTCGAAATAAAAATACGGTTATCTTAGTATTATCTGATCGCCAAATACATCAAGGCATGCTGCCTATTCCAGCAGCAATGGCCGTTGGCGCCGTGCAAAAACGCTTAGTTGAGCAACAATTACGTTGTGATTCAAATATTATTGTTGAAACGGCCTCTGTCCGCGACTCTCATCAGTTTGCTGTACTACTTGGCTTAGGCGCAACAGCTATTTATCCGTACCTAGCTTATGAAACCATCGAGCAATTAGTTGAACAAAAACAACTTGATTTGACTGCCCGTCAAGCGGTGGTTAACTACCGAGAAGGCATTAATAAAGGCCTACTAAAAATATTATCTAAAATGGGTATTTCAACGATTGCTAGCTATCGTTGTGCCGGCTTATTTGAAGTCATTGGTCTTAATAGCAATATCATGAAACTGTGTTTCCCTGATTTACCTAGTCGTATTCAGGGTGCTGACTTTTCAGATATTGAACAAGATAATATCAACCTTGCTCGTAAAGCTTTTATGCCACATCAAAAAATGAGCCATGGCGGATTATTAAAATATGTCCATGGTGGTGAATACCACGCCTATAATCCTGATGTTGTTAGCACGCTACAAACCGCTGTTCGCAGTGGCGACTATAGTGATTATCGAATATTTGCTGATCACGTAAATAATCGTCCTGCTGCTGCATTACGCGATTTATTGGCATTTAAAGACGATCAAAAAGCGATTGATATCGCCACTGTTGAACCGGAAACCGAACTATTTAAACGCTTTGATAGTGCAGCTATGTCAATTGGTGCACTAAGCCCTGAGGCCCATGAAGCGCTCGCTATAGCGATGAACCGCTTAGGTGGTTTTTCTAATTCGGGTGAAGGTGGTGAAGACGAACGTCGCTTTGGTACCGTAAAAAATTCACGTATCAAGCAAATTGCTTCGGGACGATTTGGCGTTACACCTTACTACCTAGTAAATGCTGATGTACTACAAATTAAAGTAGCACAAGGCGCGAAGCCAGGTGAAGGTGGTCAATTACCCGGTGATAAAGTTACACCTTTAATCGCAAAATTACGTTTTTCAGTGCCTGGGGTTACTTTAATATCACCTCCACCTCATCACGACATTTATTCTATTGAAGATCTAGCGCAACTGATTTTCGATTTAAAACAAGTCAATCCTAAAGCAGTTATTTCCGTCAAACTGGTTTCTGGTCCAGGCGTTGGCACTATCGCTTCTGGTGTTGCCAAAGCCTACGCTGATTTCATTACTATTTCTGGCTATGATGGTGGTACTGGCGCTAGTCCATTAACCTCGGTTAAATATGCCGGTTGTCCATGGGAACTTGGTTTAGCTGAAGCGCACCAATCTTTAGTCACCAATGGCTTAAGACATAAAGTACGCTTACAAGTTGATGGTGGTCTAAAAACCGGTATAGATATCGTCAAAGCTGCCATTCTTGGCGCAGAGAGCTTTGGTTTTGGTACCGCGCCTATGGTGACATTAGGTTGTAAGTTCCTCCGAATTTGCCACCTAAATAACTGTGCTACAGGTGTTGCAACCCAAGATGAAGTGCTACGTGAGCAGTTCTTTAAAGGCTTACCTGATCAGGTGATGAATTACTTCAAATTTATCGCTCAAGATGTCCGAGAAATCTTAGCGCATTTAGGTGTTGAAAGCTTAACCGCCATTATTGGTCGTACTGACTTACTCGTGCCTTTGTCAGGCATTACCGCTAAGCAACAAAAGTTAGATTTACGACCTATTATTGCCCCGGTTGTTGCCACTGATGATACGGCATTATATCAGACTGATACTAATGAACCTTTCGATAAAGGTGAGTTAAATCAGCGTTTATTATCACTGGCTGCAGATGCTATTGCGCATAGCAGTGGTGGTGAATATCGTTTAAATATTCAGAACACTGACCGTTCTGTCGGCGCAGCATTATCAGGTGAAATTGCCCGTCATCACGGTGATCAAGGCATGGCGGCAAGCCCGATTAAAGTCGCTTTTAGTGGTACCGCTGGTCAAAGCTTTGGCGTTTGGAATGCCGGTGGCTTAGAAATGACCTTAACAGGTGACGCTAATGACTACGTGGGTAAAGGCATGGCTGGCGGAAAGCTCACCATTAAACCACCAAAAGGAGTAGAATATTTAAGTCATAAAACCATGATTATGGGTAATACTTGTTTATATGGTGCAACAGGCGGAAAACTCTACGGCTGTGGTCGTGCGGGTGAACGCTTTGCGGTACGAAATTCAGGTTGCCACGCGGTAATAGAAGGCACAGGTGATCATGCTTGTGAATATATGACCGGTGGAATAGTGACTATTTTAGGCCAAGTGGGTGTCAATTTTGGCGCCGGTATGACCGGCGGCTTTGCTTATGTTTTAGATGAACAAGATGATTTAGCCATACGTCTAAATAATGAATCCATTGAAATGTTGGCGATAGATGAACTTAATATTCATCAAGAACATTTACGCGGCATAATCAATCAACACTTAGATGAAACTGGGAGTTTAAGAGCAGAGGAAATTTTAAATAACTTTGCTACTTACGCACCATTATTTAAGTTGATTAAGCCCAAAGCGATTGATGTTAAAACCTTATTAGGTCATCGCAGCCGTTCGTCCGCAGAACTACGTGTTCAAGCGCAATAATCAGAGCACAAGTGGAGCAACTAATTCATGAGTAAGAATATTTATCAATTTATCGACGTTAAGCGTATCGACCCGCCTAAAAAGGCAATAGAGCAACGCAAAATTAACTTTGTCGAAATATATCAACCATTAAGCAGTGATCAAAGTGCTGGCCAAGCCGATCGATGTTTAGATTGTGGCAACCCTTATTGCGAATGGAAATGTCCAGTACATAATTATATTCCCCAGTGGCTAGAATTAGTCACTGATGGAAAAATTATGGAAGCAGCAGATCTTTGTCATGAAACCAATAGCTTACCTGAGATGTGTGGTCGTGTTTGCCCACAAGACAGGTTATGTGAGTCAGCTTGTACACTCAATGATGAGTTCGGTGCTGTCACTATCGGTAACATTGAAAAGTACATCACAGATACTGCAATTGCTCAAGGATGGAAACCTGATTTGTCACAAGTGATCGCCACCGGCAAACGGGTAGCAGTTATTGGTGCCGGTCCTGCAGGTATCGCTTGCGCTGATGTGTTAACAAGAAACGGGGTGCAAGCCGTTGTCTTTGATAAACATGCGCAAATAGGCGGTTTACTTACTTTTGGCATTCCATCTTTTAAATTGGAAAAAGATGTTATCCAAACCCGTCGAGAAATTCTTGAAGGTATGGGCATTGAATTTCGCTTAAATACCAATGTTGGTGTCGATATCAGTTTTGCCGATATCAGTGACGAATTTGACGCAGTATTTTTAGCCCTTGGCACCTATACTGATATGACCGGCGGTTTTGAACATGAGTCAGCAACAGGCGTATACAACGCCTTAGACTTTTTGATAGCAAACACGCAAAAATTAATGGGTCTTTCACAAGAAGATGGCAATGAAAATGCTAAACCTTATGTGAACTTCTCAGGTAAAAAAGTGGTTGTACTTGGCGGTGGTGATACCGCGATGGACTGTGTACGTAGTTCGATTCGACAAGGCGCAACGGCAGTAACATGTGCTTATCGTCGTGATCAGGCTAATATGCCAGGTTCACCTCGCGAAGTACAAAATGCCAAAGAAGAAGGCGTAGATTTTCAATTTAACATTCAACCTATTGATATTGCTACTGATGATAATGGTAATACCTGTGGGGTTAAATTTGTCAAAACACAACTCGGTGCACCCGATGCGAACGGTCGACGAAATCCAGAAACCATTGCTGACTCTGAGTTTATTATGCCTGCTGATGCTGTGGTTATTGCTTTTGGCTTTATGCCAAGCCCACCACAATGGATGAAAGATGCCGGCGTTGAAGTTGATGCCAGAGGACGTGTTATTGCTACAGATAACAGCAACTTTGCTCTGCAAACCAGTAAAGAAAATATCTTTGCTGGCGGTGATATGGTGCTGGGGTCAGATCTTGTCGTAACGGCTATAGACCAAGGCCGAAAAGCCGCAATCGGTATCCTCGACTTTGTTATGACACCTGAGATAAAACAGGCATAGTCACCCTATTAATAGCACTTTGAAATACACGACTTGTGTTTTTAAAGTGCTATTACTGTTATCAAAAAATAACAGTTATCTAAACTCAAATTAAATGATTAACTGACAATTGATTACGACCGTTATTTTTTGCCTGATATAACTGCTCATCAGCAAGTTTAATCCAAGCATCAATATTTTCCGATAGTTTCGCATCAGCGACAACAACGCCAATCGACATGGTAATGTTAATGTTAATTGAATCTTCAATATCAGAAGAAAAACAGTGCTGTGCTATCTCTTCGCGCAGTTCTTCGAGCTTTTGCAAAACAGCATTTTTGTCATCATGTTGAGCAACAATAATAAACTCTTCACCACCAAAGCGTGCAACGATATCACTGCGACGGTCAAACTTACCTTTCATTAACTTAGCGACATAGGTTAAACAATTATCACCCACTAAATGGCCATATTGATCATTTAACTTTTTAAAGTGGTCAAGATCTAACATAGCAAGCATCATAGCGGCATCATTTCGTGACAAGATAGCCCGCAACTCGCTAAACTTACTCTCAAGGTAACGGCGGTTATATAGCCCCGTTAAGCTATCTTTATGTGCTAGCTCTTCCAGTGCTTTATTTGCTTTATTCAGCTCTTTAGTACGTTTTGCTACTTTTTCTTCTAAAGCAAGCTGCTGTTTTAATAGTGTTGCTTTCGATTGCTGTAATTTTTCATATAAACTGACAAACTCAGTCGGTGCATCATAGGGTATAACCTTATAACCGGCTTTATTATCCGCTCGAGCAAGCTCTTTTAAAGCAAATGCCAAAGGGCGATTTAAAATATGAGCAAATTGACTGGCCAGTAATAATACTAAAACAAAAATTAAAGACAATGACATGAAAATGGTTAAATACTGTTGCTCAATTAATTGTAAAAATTGGCCATGTTCAATTAAAACCAAGACTTTCCAGCCATTATTTAACGTTACTCTACGATATAAATAGCGTTTCATGTTCGCGCCATGAGTATCGATTATCATAAACTTATCTTGCAGTTCTATATGGTCGAAAGAAGCATTAAATTTTGCTAATTTTGTCAAGGATAAACTCGATTCAGCGTAAATAACATTATCATTTTCATCCGTTAACACGACATCGATTTGTCGATCGTTGGCCGCATAACGATTAACCTGATCAAACATATTAAGGTTTAATGAGCCCTCAACTATCCCTGTAGGGCTCTTGCTATTTTTAGCATACAGAGGGGCACTTATTGCAATAATAGGATCAGAGCCAAAGCCTCTACCAAGAAAAACCGGCGAAGTATAAAGTGACTGATGATAAAAAGCTTGAGTGAAATAGGAGCGATCAGAAATACTAAAGCCTGTTTTAGGTAAGTTATCCATTAAAGAACGAGGTGAAGATGCCACTAAATCAGCATCTTGATTGGCAATAAGCATAGTCAAAAAACCCGGATAGAACTCATGCGTTTTACTCAATGAATCATCGTAATCACTTGGCGCAATAATCGAAAGCTTATTTGCTATTTGCGCAATTGCCTTCTTATGTTCATCAACATAGCTTTCAATAATACGGCTCAAGTATTGGCTACTAATATCAAGCTTATCTTCAAACTGCTGTTCTTGTATCTCATTTAAGTTACGACTTAAATACAAGCTAACACCGACCACAAAAAAAGCTGACATGATCCAAAAGATATAATGTAAGTATTGCTTAAGATTTTTTATTAAAGCGGGCTGCTGTGATCTAACCCAAAGATTTAATTTATCGCCAAAAACAAACAGCAAGATAACCGCTAAACTAGTATAAAAAATAGCATTAATACTTTGTTTAAATAAGGAAAAAAGTAAATATCCTTGAGTATCTGGACTATTAAACCAAATCAGTGCTGCCGTCAAAGGCATACCGATAATCAACCAATAAACAAAATCTGCGGTCGGTAAATACCAGCCACGCCCCCGCATATAAGAAACAAAAAGTGCCTCTAAGCCAAAAGTTAAAAAGCCAAACGGATGTCCCCAAATAATAAATAATGGCGCGACACAGATCACAGCACTTAACAATGTTAATGCTGGACGTAAATAAGCTGCGGCTAAAATGAAAGCTAAATTACCAATAACTAAAGAAATGCTATACGCAAGTTCTATTGGAAAGCAGTTAAGCAACGCGCCAACCAGACCCAGAATCACGGCTAATAAGATAGAACGAATTTGGCTAGGCTTAGCCTCGACGGTTGGTTTTTTGAATTTTAGAGCAATTTTAATTGGCAAGCTAGCCATGAATAGTGCACCACATCAATCGTTAGTAAATCGCTAAATTTAACGGTTAAGTTAAAAAGAAAATGCTCTTGAACAGTAACGTCATTTTACTGAATATCAACATTGTGTGTTTAATTTAGCAATATCCATATATTGATTATATAGCTAAAAATAGCCAATAATGATCTTTGACCAAACTATATTGCATTAAATACAAAAGCCCTGTCAATATAATACCAATTCTCATAGCTTGGGTATTATTGCAGGGCTTCGAAAAATTTAATTATCTGTGGTTAATGCCTATAGATCAAACCATATCACTAAACGGGTTTGCTGTTGGTAGTACTATTTTATTGGCAAAACCTGTCACGCTGATATTTTCATCGGTTAAGTTAACATCATCATCCATCAATGTACCATCGCCAAAACGATAAATAATTTGAAAATCACCACTGTCAGCTTGAGCTTGATATTTAGCTCTTGCCTGCTCTACCAGGGAATTTTTATCGCGATAAGTTGCCATACCATCACTACCGTGGCGTTTTTCCATCATAGCTAAGGTTATCGCAGGAGAAAATAAGGTCGCTGTCGCATTATTGCCACCAAAGCCTTTCGAATTAATAAACGCAACATCCATAGCCTGACAATGCCAGTGTTCAGTAGCAATATTTAGCTGTTCATCATGAACGTCATCAGCGACTTTATCAATTGTCGTTATACCTGGCATAATGTTATGTGCAAAAATACCTAACGCCATCGCCACCTGATCACCACTTGCAGGGCCGATAGTATGACCAACAAAGGCTTTTGGCGCTGCTACAGGCCAATCAGTAATATCAAAGCTCTTAGCAACACGATCATAAATTAAAGATTCAGTAACACGATTTTGCGGCGTACTAGAGCCGTGCGCTAAGATAAAGCTGCGTTGCTGAACCGATTCCGCACCGACAATCGATTTAGCCAATGCAACTGCTTTAGCCATAGTAATGTAATTACCTGGACCTGGTGCGGTAATTGATTTCTTTATACCGTCAGCATTGGTGTAAACATCGGCAACTGAGCCTAGCACATTGGCACCCAGTTCAATCGCTAACGCATCGTCAACTAAAATAATAAACTGTGCGGCTTCACCAATAGTAAAACCACAGTTTTCACCAAATGGACGACTAGTACGGCGATGATCTGCAACACCGTTACCATCAATTTTTTTCAAACCTTCTTCATTGGCAAGCGCACTCATATTACCAAAGCCTTCAACAACTTCTGGGGTAATAGCACAGTCATTACTACCCACTATCGCCAAACGAATACGACCGGCTTGAATATCCTGCACTGCTGCTTTTAAGTTATATAAAAACGTTGCACAAGCGCCTGTTGAGGTGAAAGTTGTACCTACATTACCGGTAACATAGGCATTAATAAAATCAGTCGACATGGTGTTTAAACCAAGCGCTAA
>TARA_R110002111_G_scaffold16141_7_pt1 | contig 15480 bp, 8 predicted proteins | sample TARA_R110002111 | Tara Oceans TARA_R110002111 (sample SAMEA4397363) | marine metagenome | biome: Polar Biome; feature: [ZZZ] marine water layer (ENVO:01000295); material: water (ENVO:00002006), including particulate matter (ENVO:01000060) such as... | depth 199 m | reverse complement strand
AGCAAGGTTTTCATGACAGATTTTAACTTTAAAAAGTGGAACAACATCTTAGGATGGTTTGTTTTTGCCGTAGCAGTTGTAGTTTACGGTCTTACTATTGAGCCAACCGTTAGTTTCTGGGACGCTGGAGAGTACATTCTTACATCTTCTAAATTACAAGTGGGTCATCCACCAGGAGCACCTTTATTTCAAATGTTTGGAGCTTTTTTCTCAATGTTTGCCTTAGAACCTTCTCAAATTGGTGCTATAATGAACATGATGAGTGGTGTTGCAAGTGCATTTACCATTCTTTTTATGTTTTGGACCATAAGTATTTTACTTGTAAAACTCGTAAAGTATAATAAAGATGATAGTCCAAGTAAGGCATATGCTATTTTAGGTAGTGCAATGGTTGGTAGTTTAGCTTTTACTTTTACAGATTCATTTTGGTTTAATGCTGTAGAAACTGAAGTTTATGCGATGGCAACCTTAATTATGGCCGTTTTATTTTATTTAGGATTACGTTGGGAACAAGATATGAACGAACCTAGAGGTAACCGTTGGTTAATCTTAATAGCCTTTGTTATTGGTTTATCTTTTGGTGTTCACTTTATGGGATTATTAACTATTCCTGCTATTGGTCTTCTTTATTACTTTAAAAACTACAAAACTATTACAGTTAAGAATTTCATCATTGCAAATATTGCTTCTGCTGCAATTCTATTATTTATATTCAAATTATTATTACCATCTACATTAAAGCTTTTCGGTTATTTAGAAGTATTTTTTGTAAACTCTATTGGATTACCTTTTAATTCTGGAACTATAATTACAGGATTAATGGTTATAGGATTGTTCTATTTCGGATTGAATGTTACACAAAAAAAAGGGTTAAAACATGCGAATACTCTAGTCCTTTGTTTAATGTTTATTTTTATAGGCTTCTCATCTTGGATGATGTTACCTATTCGTGCAAACGCACAAGTAGTTATTAATGAAAATAACCCTTCGGATGCTAGAGAACTTTTAGCTTATTATAATCTAGAACAATATCCAGAAACGCATTTATTTTATGGACCACAGTTTACAGAAATCTATTCTGGCGCTGATAAAGATGAACCTTTTGTAGACGATAAAAAGAATTACGAGCGCGATGATGAAGCTGGTAAATATGTTATTATTAACGACTGGGAAAAGAGCAAACAGAACTATAACCATGAGCACGCTTCTATTCTTCCAAGAATGTGGAGTTCTGAACATGCTGAAAATTACATGATGTTTACTGGTTTAATTGACTTTAAAGTAGATCCTAACCTGCAAACACGTGCATACAATGAAGCAATGAATGCAGGTTTATCAGAAGAACAATCTGGACGATATGCTTTGGGTGAGAAGCAACAATTTGACCAACTCGTAAATGATTTTAAAATGCGAGTGGCCAGAGGTGAAATTGATTATGAAGATTACAATCAGTTTTTAAAGCGTTACGGGCAACAATATTTGGTTATCGAAAAACCGTCGTTTACAGACAATATTATGTACATGTTACAATATCAATTTGGTTACATGTATTGGAGATATTTTATGTGGAATTTTACAGGTAGACAAGACGATATTCAAGGAAGATACACGTATAAAAATGGTAATTGGATTTCTGGAATAAACGTTATTGATGAAATGCATTTAGGCGTTTCACAAGATAATTTACCAACAGACGTTTTAGAAAACAAATCGCGAAACACCTATTACTTCTTGCCACTAATATTAGGTTTAGTTGGTTTCTTTTTCTTAATGTATTCCGATCTAAAACGTTTTTGGGTATTATTAGTATTCTTCTTATTAACAGGTTTAGCAATTCAGTTTTATACTAATATTAGACCTTTTGAACCTAGAGAACGTGATTATTCCGTTGTAGGTTCATTTTATGTATTTGCTATTTGGATTGGTTTTGGAGTTTATGCGATTTATGATTTATTAAGATCGAGCATTAAAACGAAATTTTTAGCACCAGCCATTACTTTGGTTTGTATTATTATAGTGCCAGGAGTGTTGGCTGCAAATAATTGGGACGATCATGATCGTTCTGGAAAATACACTACAAATTCTATGGCTCGCAAATATTTAGAGTCTTGTGCGCCAAATGCAATTCTATTTACCATTGGAGACAACGATACATTTCCGCTTTGGTATTTACAAGAAATAGAAGGAGTACGAACAGATGTGCGTGTGGTTAACACTAGTTTATTTCAAACCGATTGGTACATTGACCAAATGAAACGAAAAGCATATGATAGTGACCCTATTCCTTCGCAATTAACACACAATCAATATAGAGGCGGAACTAGAGACGTTATTGCTTATAAAGAGATCAGTGAGAAAATTGCTAGAGACACCCTAGATATTAAGCAATTTATGGATTTCATTTCTAGTGAAAAACCTAACACCAAAGTAAAGTTTGCTGTTGAAGCACAACAAGATGATCCTGAGCGTTACCCTAAACACTTATTAAATTCAAATTATTACCCAACCCGTAATATTAGTATTCCTGTTAACAAGGAAATGGTGCTTAAAAATGGAATAGTTAAACCAAAAGATGCAGATAAAATAGTAGATCACCTTTATACTCAGGTTAGCGGAAGTTACATCTATAAAAATCGCCTTTTGATGTTAGATATCCTTGCAAATAACAATTGGGAAAGACCAATATACTTTACAGGTGGTGCATTTGGAGCAGAAGATTACGTTTGGTTAAAAGATTATTTACAACTAGATGGTATGTGTTATAAACTAGTACCTATTAAAACGGCTGTAGATAGAGCTAATCCTTATGATATGGGACGCGTAGATCCTGACCTTATGTATGATATGGTGAAGAACTGGGAATGGGGAGGCAGTGGTGAAGATATGTACTACGATATTGAAACTAGACGAAACGGTATTACCTATAGAGGAAATTTAGCCCGTTTAATTGAAAGTCTTATCAATGAGGAAAAACTAGATAAAGCAGAAGAAATTGCAGACATCGCTATGGAAAAAATGCCAGTGGATAAATTTGGTTTCTATTCTTTACTCGAACCTTACGTTAGCGCATATTATGAAATTGGAAATGTAGAAAAGGGACGTGCACTTTATAAAGATGTAGCTAAAAAACATCAAGAAAACTTGGTATATTACAGTGGTCTATCTATAGAAAACCAAGAACAAAAAGTTGGAGAAGAAATTTATTTAGACATTCAACGTTACAGAGCATTAATAGATATTTTAGTCATCTATAATGATAAAGATTTTGCTTTACAAGAGACAAAGACCTTTAATAGCTATTTAACCCTATTTGATGAGCTAATGGATCGCTACAGTGATGATGAGTTACCAGAAGTACCAGATGATATGGACATGCAAAATGCTATAAAAGATACTATAGAAAGAATCGCTCCTGAGAATTAATTGAATATGAAGATTATTCCAGCTAAAACACCAGGCTTTGTAAAATCATTGTTCCCAAATTTTATCTGGAATATCAACACTAGCAATAAAGAACTCTATTTAACTTTTGATGATGGTCCCACTCCAGAAATTACAGATTGGGTACTTGCTACATTAAAAGATTATAATGCAAAAGCTACCTTTTTTTGCATTGGAAAAAATATTGAAAAGCATTCAGAAATTTTTCAAAACATAATTAAAGATGGGCATTCCGTTGGAAATCACACTTACGATCACTTAAAAGGTTGGAAAACAAAAACCAACACGTATGTTGAAAATATAGAATTTACAGATTCTGTAATGCAGTTTCAAATTCAAAATTCAACATTTAAGGACAGTAATGCGGTAAATTCAGTCAAAATTTTTAGACCACCATACGGTAAGTTTAAAACGAAACAGAGTAAACAAATTCAAAAATTAGGCTATAAAATTATATTGTGGGATGTTTTATCTTATGACTGGGATCACACTGTAAAAGAAGAAGTTTGTCTTAAAAATGTAACCTCAGCAGCCAAAGAAGGTAGTATCATTGTATTTCATGATAGCGTGAAAGCATCAAGAAATTTAATATATGTACTCCCAAAGGTTTTGGAATATTATAGTGAAAAGGGCTATGAATTTAAAGGTATTTTTAAGCCGTGAAAGAAAGTTTTTGTGTTCCTTAAATTATATCTTAAAGAAAAGTTACGGACCTTAGACGTATTCTTGTATAATCGCTATTAAAGTATTGGCATCTTGCTCACCACTATGCCTCCATTTCATTTCACCATTTTTGTAGATAATTAAGGTCGGTAAACCCTTTACACGTAGAGCCTCTGCAAGTTCCGTATTCTTATCAACGTCAATTTTTATTACTCTAGCTTTATCGCCTAATGCTGCAGCAACATCCCTGAGGATTGGATGCATAGCTATAGATTGATCGTTTTGTTCAGTATAAAAGTCCAATAACACTGGAATTTCAACATCAATTAATTCACCAAATTTTGACATAGATTTTCGTTTTAGTCAAATTAACAAGCACCTCAGACCTACAAAAATTAAACAGTAAACGTTTTAAATGAGATACTCAATAATATAAAAATACGCAATTCTTTACAATTATGCACTTTTAGCTCCTTTTTTGAGCTCAATCACTGTGATTTCTGGCCAAATACCAACACGTCCTGGGTAACCTAAATAGCCAAATCCTCTATTAACATTAATATGTTGATTTAATTCAGTATAAATACCTGCCCAATATTTATATCTCCATTTTGCTGGACTCCATTTAATCCAACCAGGTATTTCAATTCCAAATTGCATACCATGTGTATGACCGCTTAACGTTAAATGGTAATGATAAGGATCTCTTAAAACCCTAGCTTCCCAATGGCTAGGATCGTGAGTCATTAAAATTTTAAAATCTTCTGATTGTATTTGCGATGCTGCTTTTTCTAAATCTCCTGCTTTTTTAAAAGGTCCTTTTCCCCAATTCTCAACACCAACTAACGCTAATCGTTGACCATTTTTTTCGAGATAACGACTTTCATTTAGTAATAAATCGAAACCCATCTCTTTTTGAATGTTTTTTAATTCTTCGAGATTTTGATTTTTTTCTTCTTTACTATTCCAATCTACGTAATCACCATAATCATGATTTCCCAAAATAGAAAACTTGCCATCCTTAGCTTTTAATCGACCAAAGGTTTCCATCCATGGCACCATTTCAGAGGCTTTATTATTTACCATATCTCCTGTAAATAACAATACATCAGATTTTTGCTCATTAATTAAATCAATAGCATATTCAATTTTCTCTTTATTATCAAAACTACCAGAATGAATATCACTAATCTGAGTGATTTTATAACCATCAAAAGCTTCAGGCAAATCATCAAAATGAAGGGTATAATTTAAAACTCTAAAGTTGTATTTACCCTGAAACATACCATAAAGTAAAGAGGAAAGCGGAATAGCAGCGATTCCTAAAGCAACTTGACTCACAAACTTTCTCCGCGATGGTAAATAAAAGGCATCTTTTTGAGTCATTACTTTTTCGTACAAACCAATAGCGCTTCTAATAATATCTTCACCAATTAAAAAAGGCAACAACACTAAATTAAAAGCTGAAAACGCCAATAAAAACCCAAAGGCATAACTTTTACTCAGTGTTAGTACTCGACCTTCATTGCTCATCGCAAACTGAAAAATAAAATTACCAACGACAATGAGTGTAATCCCAAAATAGATAAAATAAACCCAAGGTTGCTTGGTTACCGTTTTTACAGCCTGAAAACCGTAAATAGTCAGTATTATAAATAAAATAGAAAAAAACACCCAACGAATCATCACGACTTTTACTTTTAGAATACAAATTTAAAACTATGAAATGGTTCTTATCTTATGAAAGTGTTAAAGGTTTTAATTTGAAGACCTTAATGCTAAACGTATTTTATTTTATCAAAACCCGTTCACTAACAATAATGTAAAAAAGGAATCTCGTCAGAACTTTACTGAATTGCATTTTACTATATTAGATGCATTAAAATGAGTTACCTTTTTTGATGTATTATAAACTAACCACCTTCATAATTATATTATTCTTTATTTTTAGTTGCAATAAGAACACAAATAATGCTTCTAAACAAAAAGACCAACCATTAATCCACTACGTTAATACTTTTATTGGCACTGGAGGTCATGGACACACCTATCCTGGTGCAACACTGCCTTTTGGGATGATGCAATTAAGTCCTGACACACGTTTAGACGGCTGGGATGGTTGCTCTGGTTATCATTATACAGACGAATATATTTACGGATTTTCGCATACACATCTCAGTGGAACAGGCATTAGTGACTACGGTGATGTGCTTTTAATGCCAACCAATGAAATCAATTTTAATAATGGAGCTAATGGTAAAAAAGGCTATCGTGCACATTTCAGTCATGATAATGAATTCGCAGAACCAGGCTATTACAAAGTAAATTTAGACTCTACTAATATTGACGTGGAGCTTACCGTGGCACAGAGAAGTGGTATCCATAAATACGAATTCCCAAGTTCTGAAAATCAATTTGTGATTTTAGATTTAGAACATCGCGATAAAGTTTTAGATACTAAAATTGAAAAGATCTCAGACACTGAAATTGTTGGTTATCGTCATTCTGAAGCTTGGGCAAAAGATCAGCGTTTATACTTTGTTATAAAAACATCGCATCCGTTTAATGATGTGTTACAATCTCCATCCGAAACAGGAATGCCAGGCGCTAGACGGTCAGCTTTAAACTTTATAAACCCAAATAACGAACCTGTTTATATTAAAGTCGGCATCTCCGCCGTTGATATAGATGGTGCACGTAAAAATTTGGAAGCCGAAGTTTTAAATAAAGATTTTGAAACCGTTAAAAAAGAAGCACAACAACTATGGGAATCGCAACTCGAAAAAATAGTTATTGAAAGCAACGACTCAGATAAAAAGACCAATTTTTATTCGGCATTGTACCATACCATGCTAGCACCACAATTGTATCAAGATGTTGATGGTCGTTATAGAGGCATGGATTTAGAGATTCATGAAACAAATGATTTTAACTATTATTCAGTGTTTTCACTTTGGGATACCTATAGAGCTGCACATCCACTTTATACTATTATTGAACAAGACCGCACCAATGATTTTATAAAAACCTTTTTAGCAAAATACGATGAAGGTGGCATTATGCCTATGTGGGATTTAGCAGGAAATTACACGGATTGTATGATTGGCTATCATGCCGTACCAGTCATTGCAGATGCCTACTTAAAAGGCTTGCGCGATTACGATACCGAAAAAGCTTTTGAAGCTATGAAGCATTCCGCTACAAGAGATAAATTTGGACTTGAAGCTTATAAAACATATGGGTTTATTCCTGTAGATGAAGAAAGCGAATCCGTATCTAAAACCCTAGAATACGCCTATGATGATTGGACCATTGCACAAATGGCAAAAGCCATGGGTAAAACAGATGATTACAAAACTTACATTCAGCGTGCGCAGTATTATAAAAATGTATTTGATCCGGAAACTAATTTTATGCGAGGCCGTTTTAGAAATACATGGTTCACTCCTTTCGATCCATACGAGGTAAATTTTAATTACACAGAAGCCAATGCTTGGCAATACAGTTTTTATGTCCCTCAAGATGTTTCAGGATTTATAAAACTACTTGGAGGAAAAGAGAAATTGGAAGCTCAGCTGGATGAATTATTCAGCGCCAAAACAGAAATATCCGGACGCCATCAATCGGATATCACTGGACTAATTGGGCAATATGCACATGGTAATGAACCAAGTCATCATATGGCTTACCTCTATAATTTTGTTAACAAACCACATAAAACGCAAGAGAAAGTCCATCAGATTTTAACGGAATTGTATCATAATGATCCCGATGGTGTTTCAGGAAATGAAGATTGTGGACAAATGAGTGCTTGGTATGTGTTGAGCTCCATGGGTTTTTATTCCGTAACTCCTGGTAGTAATGAATACATCATTGGAACTCCTCTTTTTGATAAGGCAACGATTAATCTTGAAAATGGAAAGCAATTCAACATCACCGCCAATAACCTAAGCGATTCAAATACGTATATTGAAAGTGTGAAACTCAATGGTAAAGCATTAAATGAAACGTATATAAGTCATTCCGCAATTGTTTCTGGCGGTTCTCTAGAATTTAATATGACTAATCAACCTTCAACTTGGGGAGCAATAGAAGGCACAGCACCTAAAACAGAAATTACAGATTATATAATTCTGCCGTCTCCATTTATCGCAAAAGGAGATATTACGTTTAGAGATTCAACCGAAGTTGTTCTATCCACTTCTGAAGTTGAAGCTAAAATATATTACGCTTTAGATGATAATGAATTCAATTTATATGCTGCTCCATTTACCATTTCTGAAGACACCAAATTGAAATTATATTCTGAAAAAGGAGACTTAAAAAGTCCGGAATTAACTACTCCATTCTTCAAAATTGACCCTAATTTAAGTATTACGCTTAAAAGTGAGTATGCTAATCAATATTCTGCGGGAGGCAACGATGCGCTTATTGATGGTATTAGAAGCACCAAAAACTATAGAACAGGAAGCTGGCAAGGCTATCAAGATACAGATATGGTTGCAACCATAAATTTAGGTACTGAGAAACCCATTAATTTAATAACTGTTAATTTTTTACAAGATCAAGGAGCTTGGATTTTTTATCCAACGGAAGTACAGTGTTTTGTTTCAAAAAACAATAAGACATTTAAAGCTTTAACTCCACAAACTATTAATTCGGCAGAAAAGAATAGCGATTTAGAAATTAAAACGATTAAATTTAATACACCGAATGCCAATTATAAATATGTAAAGATTGTAGCAAAAACACTCGGTAAAGTCCCAGAATGGCATGTAGGATATCCTACAGATGGTCGCAGCTGGATTTTTGTAGATGAAATTTCAATAAAATAAAACCTCTAACTAATATATTTCAGGCTAAAAAAGCCTGGTGAAATAAAAACTAACTAATAAAACCATGAACCAACAAAAATCCTATCGTTCTTCATTTATACTGTTAACTACTCTATTCTTCCTTTGGGGTTTTATTACGGTTTTAGTAGATTCTTTAATTCCGAGACTTAGAGAACTTTTTACGTTATCATATTTTCAAGCAGGAATGGTACAATTTGCTTTTTTCGGTGCGTACTTCCTACTCTCAATTCCTGCCAGTTATATCTTATCTATAATTGGTTATAAACGCGGTATTATCTTAGGCTTATTAACCATGGCATTGGGTTGCATCTTGTTTTATCCTGCAGCGTCTTATCGTGAGTTTGGGATTTTTATGTTAGCTTATTTTATTTTAGCTGGTGGCATGACGATTCTTCAAGTAGCGGCAAATCCGTATGTGGCGGTTTTAGGGTCTGAAGAAGGAGCCTCTAGCCGATTAAATCTATCTCAAGCCTTTAACTCCTTAGGTACAGCAATTGCTCCTGCTATAGGAGCTTTATTCATATTAAGTGATAAAATTAAAACGAAAGACGAAATTGCAGCTTTAGTGGGCACTGCAAAAGAAACCTATTTAGCCGCAGAAGCATCAGCGGTTCAAACTCCTTTTCTAGGCTTGGCCTTATTCATTGTTTTTATCGCTGGTATTTTTCTGTTTGCAAAACTACCTAAGCTTATTAGCGAAGAATCTTCAGGGACTTATGCAGATGTTTTCAAACAAAAAAATCTAATGCTAGGAGTCCTTGGTATTCTATTTTACGTCGGTGCAGAAGTGGCCATTGGAAGTTATTTAGTCAACTATTTTTTAGATATGAATTTGGTTGAAGTCATTAAAGAAAACGGATTTATGAAATCCATTGCAGAAGGAATTCTTAATTCCGGACTCGCAGAAAACGACAACAAAGCTATCGTTGGTGTCTTTGTTACCTTTTATTGGTCTGGTGCAATGATTGGCCGTTTTGTGGGTTCATATTTAACTAAAATCATGAAGCCTGGAAAAGTCCTTGGTATGTTTGCATCCATCGCCATTGCGTTAATTGTTATTTCTATTAGCACCACTGGATTGGTGAGTATGTGGAGCATTTTAGCCGTTGGATTGTTTAATTCTATTATGTTCCCAACCATTTTCACATTAGCACTTAATGGTATTGGTGATTTAAAACCTAAAGCCTCAGGACTATTATGTACTGCTATTGTTGGTGGTGCAATTATTCCACCACTTTATGGCTACTTTACTGATATTATCGGATTTAAAGCAGCCTTTGGATTTGTTATTGTTTGCTATGCTTATATACTTTGGTATGGCTATAAAAATTCTCGAAAATCAACACATGAAGCGTAGAAAATTTATAAAAACGGCATCCCTAACCAGTGTGGGTTTAACACTTGGAAGTACTTTGGTTAATTGTGATGAAATCAACACTAAAACAGCGGTCTTAAAAAACAAAGAAGCTAATGCCAATTTAAAAGCGCTACCATTAGTCGTTGCCACATGGCATGTTAAAGAGGCTACTGCAAAAGCCATGGAAGTACTACAAGCAGGAGGAAATGCTCTAGATGCCGTAGAACAAGGTTGCAGACTTGAAGAAGCCAATGAAAAAAATCAAACCGTGGGCAAAGGCGGTTTACCTGATAGAGATGGCAACGTTACTTTAGATGCGTGCATTATGGACAAGCATGGTAATTGTGGGTCTGTGGTTTACCTTCAAAATATTACGCATGCCGTTTCTGTGGCAAGAAAAGTGATGGAAGACACACCACATGTGATGCTCGCTGGCGAAGGAGCTAAACAATTTGCCATATCAAAAGGCTTTCAACCCGAAGATCTATTAACAGAAGCTTCAAAAAAGGCATGGGAAAAATGGAAAATTGAAGCCAAATATAAACCCATAATTAATATAGAAAACCACGATACCATTGGCATGTTAGCCATTGATAAAAATGGAGATATTGCTGGTGCTTGTACCTCAAGTGGTTTGGCTTATAAAATAGGAGGACGTGTTGGTGATAGCCCAATAATAGGTTCTGGATTATTTGTAGATAATGAAATTGGTGGCTGTGTAGCCACAGGGTTAGGTGAAGAAGTGGTAAAAACCGTTGGTAGTTTTTTGGTTGTAGAATTAATGCGACAAGGTAAAACACCGCAACAAGCTTGTGAAGAAGCTATAGGCAGAATTGTGACTAAACCAAACAGTAATTACAAGAACTTTCAGGTTGGTTATATCGCTGTAAATAAGCAAGGTGAAATAGGAAGCTATTCAATTCATCAGTGGTTTAGCATGACTAAATTTCAAGATGAAAAAAACGAACAAATTCAATCGGATTATTATAATAAAACATAAATGCTTAAATTGTAGGAAATTAACCAACCTACATAATATTGAAATATACTTATTTTATATTCTTGCTCTGTTTTTTAAGTTTTCTGCCAGCACAGAACAATTCAGATAAGCAAAAAGTCATTGACTCATTAATTAGCACTGTAGACACTTACACTGATAATTATGAAAAAATAAGAGTCCTTACAAGTAATGCTGGCCAATTTCGGTATTCAAAAGATTCGCGTGCTTTAATTGATAAAGCCATCAGCATTTCTAAAACAAACAATGATGCTAAGCTATTTGCTAATTCATACTATTCCTTAGGAAACTTCTTCTATTACAACAGTCAATTAGATTCCGCTGAAATATATTTAGACAAGTCCATTTCTTATGTCAATGATGAGACCATGCCCTTTTTAAGAGCCTCTAATTTAATGACCAAAAGCGCCATTTATAGAAAACATGGCAACATTCCTTTAGCGCTTGCAACCATGTTAAATTCTAAACGTGCTTTAGATAAAATTGACACGTTAAAATTAGATGAAAATCAACGTCGTAAATTTAAAGGAGAAAGCTCTGTACTTAATAATTCATTAGCTAACTATTATAACCAAATGGAAGAATTTGACAAGGCTTCCATTTATTATGAAAATGCTTACAAAGCGTCTTTGAGTCTTGACTCTTATGTAAATGCTGGAATTATTATTTCTAATGAAGGTGAAATGCTATTAAATCAAGGTCGTTATCAAAAAGCGCTAACACAATTTGAAAAAGGAAAAGTATTAAAAGAAAAAGGGAATGCGCCAATGCGTTTTATTATGAGTTCGGCCTTAAATATTGGAAATGCACATTCAAAATTAAAAAACTATGACGAAGCTTTAATCTTTTTGAAACAAGCTCATGATTACTATGAAAAAGCTGGTGTTACAGAAAACTTAACGATAGCCAAAAATTATCTTGGTAATCTTTATTTCGAAATTGAAAAATACGATTTAGCCATAGAAAATTGCAGCACTGCTAAAGATTTAGCCTTAGAAGCAGGAAATTTAGAATTAACTTCTGAAGCCTGCGATTGCTTATCCAAATCATACAAATCTATAGGAAGCTATAACTTGGCTTTAGAAAATTACCAACTATACACCAAGACTAAAGATTCTATTTTCAATGAAAACAACATTAAAAAACAAACGCAACAAGAAATGGAATATGAGTTTAACAAAACTCAAGAACTTAATGCCATTGAATTAGAAGCTAAAGAAAAACAAAGTAAATTGTATTCTTACTTAGCAGCATCAGGTTTGCTGTTGGTTTTAGTTTTAGGGTTTTTCTCTTACAAAAATAAAAAGCAGAGTATTACACTAGCCAAACAAAAGAAACTATTAGAAGCATCCGTAGATCAAAAAAATGTACTACTTAAAGAAACACATCATCGCGTAAAAAATAGTTTTCAAATTGTATCTAGTCTCTTGTATTTACAATCTGAAAGTGTTGTAGACAAAGAAGCTAAAATTGCCATAAAAGAAGCTGAAAACAGAGTCCGTTCTATGGTCTTAATTCATCAAAGATTATACAACAAGGATGAACTAGTAGGCATTAATACGCAAGATTATTTTAATGATTTAGTACGTGACATTTTTGAAAGTCATCAATTTGAATCAGAAGCCATCAAACACCAATTAAATGTAGAATCTTTGGTTTTAGATATTACAACCATTACTCCAATAGGCCTAATTTTAAACGAGCTTATTGTAAATACCATAAAACATGCTTTTGATAAGGTGACACCAGAAAGCAAAATTAATATTCAGTTTCATAAAGAAGCAGAACAATTAGTATTAAAGGTCATTGATAATGGTAAAGGGTTTGAGGGAAAAATAAAAAGCACTTCTTTTGGCATCACTTTAATGAAAGCATTATCTAAAAAACTTAAGGCTACTTTAAATTATAAATCAGAACTAAACAAAGGCACAGAAGCCACCTTAGTTATAAATAAATACAAGCTTCTTTAGGAATACTAAAAATCTTATTCACTAAATAAAATGAGGCTTTCACTAAAAAAAGAGACCATTAACAAATGGTTTAAACTAGTTTAAGACTCTAAATAAATAAAGTTTGAAATCCCTAAACATCTTTATCGTTGAAGACGAACCTTTAATAGTTTCTACTATTGAAGTCGCATTGCGCAAACAAGGTTTTTTTGCTGTTGGTGATGCTGAAGATTACACAACTGCTTTACGCGATATAGAATTGCTAAAACCAGACTTAACACTTCTAGACATTCAGCTTTCTGGAGATAAAGATGGTGTAGATTTGGCCATAGAATTAGATAAAAAAAACATCCCTTATTTATTTCTTTCATCTCAAACTGATCCTAATACTATAGAACGTGTTAAACACACCAATCCACTAGGCTATATTGTTAAGCCTTTCACTGAAACCAGTTTAAGAACCAATATTGAATTGGCATGGCATAATTACAACGAATCAAAACAACATTTTTTAACCATAAAACACGAAGGTAGACTACATCGTATTAATCAGAACTCAATACAATATTTAAAAGCATTTGATAACTATTGCTATGTAATTACAAATACAGAAACCTATTTAGTACCTCATACTTTAAAACACATTTCAGAACAGCTACAAGGCAATAATTTTATTAAAACACATCGTTCTTATGTGGTCAACTTAAAACACATTCTTAGTGTTGACAAAAACACCATTTCCCTTAGTAATGAAAGTATTCCTGTAAGTGCTTCACAAAAAAGTTTAGTCGTTAGTAGGCTAAAAAGCATATAGTTAAGATTAACGGAACTCAGTAAAAAACACATTTCTCACGTTAATCTGTATTCACTATAAAAAATAGCGCGCTCACTAAAAATAGCGGTCTAAAAGACTGATTTTAAACTAGATTTATTTTAGCTATTAATCAGTCTTTATAATTGAAAAAACAATTTCTCTACAAAAATCATCACTCAAATTGTTATTAAAAGAAGACTACTCAAAAACGTACTATAATGAAAACAAAATTACTACTTTCATGTTCATTTACATTTCTATTTATTTTTTCTGTTGCTGCACAAGTTGGTGTGGGCAATACTAATCCACAAGCAAGTTTAGACATTTCTGCGAGTAATGCATCTAGTCCTGCAAATAACGATGGTATTTTAATACCTCGTATGAGCGCTTTTCCTAGTTCTCCTGGTGCAACCAGAGATGGTATGCTCATTTTTTATACAGGTACAGCAGCAGATGGCAAAGGGTTTTATTATTGGGATCAAACTATTACTAATTGGATAAGCATCAAAGGTTCTGAGTGGTTTGATGCTGGCACATTCTTATATCCTTCCGAAGGAATCTCAGAAGACATTAGTATTGGAAAAACAAGTGCTCCAGATGGTAAATTAGATATCCTATCTGATAAAAACTATGGTATTCATATAGATAATAGACAGACTGGAAACACCAATAATCAAAGTGTCTACAACCTCTTTAATAATACAGCAAATACAGGTCAAAAAATTGGAATTCACTCTGCTTTTTGGACAGATACTTCTGGAAAACAAATTGGAATTAACAACACCTTTTTCAATGACTCTGCAGGAGATAGAACAGGTGTTGATAGCCAAATTACAGGACATAGTAGTGGAGAAATGATTGGAACTTTTAACTCTATTAATATGTTTACTGGCACTGGTGAATCCTATGGAGTTAAAAATAATCTAGGATCTTCTAGAGCTGGAGATCAATATGCCATTAGAAATTTTGTTGGTGGTAATTCTACAGGGAATAAATTTGGTAATTACACACATGTTATTGGCACAAGTACAGCAAACTATTATGGAACTAGTTTATTTGTAAATGGTACAGGAACTGGACCTAAATATGGTGTCTATTCTGAAATTAGTAGTACTTCTGGAGGAACCAACAATTGGGCAGGTTTTTTTATAGGTAGAGTTTATGTAGGAACCTCACTAGGAAATGGATACAATTTGCCTTTAACGGATGGTAGCTCAAATCAAATTATTTCAACTGATGGAAGTGGGCAATTAAGTTTTGTAGATGCATCTGCACTTTTCACAAATACTGATGACCAAAATCTTAATGCAGCTACATTAACTGGCACTACACTTAATTTAAGTATTGAAAACGGAACTGGTACTTCTGTGAACTTAGCTTCT
>TARA_R110002111_G_scaffold101992_1_pt1 | contig 15535 bp, 15 predicted proteins | sample TARA_R110002111 | Tara Oceans TARA_R110002111 (sample SAMEA4397363) | marine metagenome | biome: Polar Biome; feature: [ZZZ] marine water layer (ENVO:01000295); material: water (ENVO:00002006), including particulate matter (ENVO:01000060) such as... | depth 199 m | reverse complement strand
TTGTCTTCTTCGGTTGCTGAGCCGTAACGGTCATGTGAGGTAACAAAGCCTTCAAACTGTTCATCGGCGTTATCCAAGCTAATTAACAGATTTTTTTCTTCTGCCACATCTGCAAATGCTTCAAGAAATGCTTCAAATTCAGCATCTGAATTGATATCAACCTTACAGCTGAAATCAAAACCCATAATGGCGAATTCGCCTAGGTATAATTTTTTGCGCAGGCGTCTGCTGCGAACTACTTCTTTAGTCATGATAATTGTTGCCTTTTTAAGATGGGGGATAAGGGAGACATTGATCTGTGCAGCTCGACAGGCGCCCTAAGGAGCGATTGCAGTCAGACTGAACCACGGGGCGCATATTAACATAATCGGCAACCTGGGTACATCCACATAACGACATGGGAGGCTTGTCGGCTCGAGTTGGCTGGGCTTAACCTTGGAATTTACACTTGCTATAGACGATGTAGCGGCTCTAAGGCATCACCCTGCTTGGCTTGCTTGTGCTGTTTGCTACTTTCTTCCACGACCAATTGGGCTAATTGACTGCCATCCCATTGGCTGCCATTTTTAGCGTACAGGCTTTCATTCAGTCGCTTTATTTCTGCCTGACAATTGGCGCTACAGCGTGAGGCGATTGACTCTATCTTAGTGCTATTAAATTGCGCCCTGCCCCAATCTAACAACGCTAGTTTAGCTTTTTTCGGATCATTTGCAGCACAGGCTTTTTGCAGTGCTTTTATCGCTTGTTTTAACGGTAACTCTTGATCAATGGTTTCTGACTTTGTTTTGCCTGCGTTAGTACGCGACCAAAACAGCCAAACCAGTGTGAACAGCCAGCCTAGGCCTAAAACCAGTGCTAACCAAGGCCAATAGCCCGTGCTACTGGTTGTTGGCGCAACATCTAACGGTGCTGATTGAAAGCTGGGGACAACCACTTTCGGCTCATCCACTATCGGTGTTGGATTGGATGACCCTTCTTTAGCTACAGCGGTAATGGTTACTGCTGGGATGGTAGCGGTTTCCATCGTCTGGGTTTGGGTGTTAAACCACGGTACTTGTATTTCTGGTAAGGCATATTGCCCCGCTTGGGAGGGAATTAAGGCGACTTTCTGCTCGCGTAAGGCGGTCATGCCATCGGGGTCTTTTTTGTCTTTTAACACCGGCTGGTCAGGGTAAGACTTTAAGGCGCTATGCACCCCATCTAAGGTCAGATCAGGTAACTGACTGGAGTTAACACCTTTGGCTAATAGCGTGAGGGTCCGCGTTAGCGGTTCGCCCACGGTAACGCTCAAATCCTTATTCGACCAACTTTGCTCAATGTATAACTGCTGAGCGGCTATCCAGTGCTGGCCTTTAAAGTCGTTGGGCGCGGGTAAAACATCAAGGCTTAGGGGTTTAGAAAAGACCCGTTTGGTTTGGCTGCGTTGGCTATCAAAAATACTGCCAAAAGGCGAGCGTGCGCCACCACTGACCAACTGTGCTGTGAGTTCCAGCGGCGCAATTTCTAAGCGCCCGCTTTGTTGCGGAAAAATGGCGTATTTGCGTTCGGTTACGGTGTAACGCACGCCATTGACCTGGGTATTATATTGGCTGTCTTCGCCCAGCCTTTCAATAATGGCCCCTGCTGCTGTCGGTTCGGTTAACGATGCCTGCGCAATGGACACCCGCTGAAATAAACGCAGGGTATAAATAATTTGTGCCTGCACGTAGGCCTGTTCTGGCGTTGCACTTACTTCAAGATAAAGCGGTTCATTCGGGCTTAGATCCTGTTTAGCCGACGGCGCCAATACCGTAAGGCTTAATGCTTGGCTGCTATCATCACCAAAGGCGATCGACGGTATGCGTACTGTGCCCGTGCGTTTTGCCATCACATCCAAGGTCCAGCTGATAGACTTTGTTGCTTGCCCATTAACCCAGGATGATTGTGTGCTTTTTTGCTGATTAAGAATTTGGAAGTCTTGTTCTAAGGGATCAAAGTCAGGCTCATCATCGGGTGATTCGCTGCTGCTAAATAGGAGTTTAAAAGAATCATTAATGCTGACGGGGTTTCTATCGACCGACGCAATAATCTCCACCGCAAGCGCGTTTGTCATAAACAAGAGCATTAACAGACAAGCGCCAAACGTTGCGTTAAATAACTGTTGATTAAAGGCTTTGTTTAACATGTTCAAATCCTGTTATTGCTGACGGCGTTGGCCGTATTGATACTTGAATTTACGCTTGAGTAGACCCGCTGGGTCATCCTGAATACGGTTTAATAGTTGCTCGTTGGCCTGCTTGTTTTCATCCATTGGGCCGGTGGGCGTGGCGGCTTGTTCGGCGGCGTCTTGCTCTGCTGATTGTTCAGCCTCATCGGCTTGCGCTTGTTCATCGGCTTGTTCATCGGCTTGTTCATCGGCTTGTTCGTCTGACTTTTGCTCTTCTTGCTGCTTTTGTTGATCGGATTGATCAGTTTCATCGCTTTGATTTGATTGCTGCGGGTCTTGCTGACCGTCTTGCGATTGTTTATCACCGGATTGTTGCTGCTGTTGATCTGACCCACCCGGCTGCTGATCGCCTTGTTGATCTTTGTTTTGCTGATCTTGATCTTGTTGCTGTTTTTTCAACGCCTCTTCGACCAGTTTTAGGTTGTATTGCGCATCGTCATCATTCGGTTTGAGTTTGAGTGATTTTTCATACGCCTGTTTGGCTTCTTTCAACTGCCCCGCTTTTGCCAGTGCGTTCGCTTGATTGTATAAAGCATCGGCGGTTTCAATTGGCTTTAAGGCTTCTGCCGCCTGTTGATACTGCCCTGCCTTATACTGCGCAGCGGCTTTCCACTCGGGGGATTGGAATTGTTCGGCTGCTTGTTCAAATTGCTTGTTTTTAAACGCCTGCTGCGCTTGTTGATCCTTTGTTGCCCATAGGTCTTGCCAGCCAAAGGCATACGAGGTTTGCGGCATCGGTAAGATAAGCACCAATAAAAATACCAGTATGCCCTTACGAAAACTGAGCGCCGCCAGTGGCAATATCAACAGCAGTAACCAAACCCCTTGTTCATCCCATTGATCGATGAGGCCGTTATTTTGCGAGCTTGCCCCGTCTAATTGCGGCCTATCTAAGTCCGCTAATAGGCGATTAACGTCGCTGTCATTGTCGCTAATCGTGGTATAGACGCCGTTGCCTTTAGACGCTAATAAAGCCAGCGTTGAACGGTCTAATTTAGGCACTAAAATATTACCGTCTGTATCTTTTAAAAAGCCACCACCAGCGAGTTTAACCGGCGCACCCTCTGTGCTAGCAACGCCTAAAACCGATAGCCGGTAAGCGGCTGATATGTTCGCTAGCTGTTCGATTGAGTCCTTATTGACGCCATCACTGATCAATAAAATACTGCCTTGTTGTTGCCCCGCTTGCTGTAATAACTCAACCGCTTGAGTAAGTGCCGCTGCGGTATTTTTACCGCTCGACGGCATAATATTGGGGCTTAGCGAGCTCAACTGGCTTTCGATGGTCGCGGTGTCATGGGTTAACGGGGTGACGGTAAAGGCATCGCCAGAGTACACCACCAAGGCGCTCAAGCCATCTTTACGCTGCCTTAGAATATCGGCAATTTTGTAGCGTGCACGCACTAAACGGCTGGGTTTAATATCGCTAGCATACATGCTTTGCGACAGGTCTAGTGCGATGACTAAGGCCGCATCATTACGAAACGCGGGGCTTGGCAAACGTTCCCAAGTCGGGCCTGCCAAGGCGATAATTGCCAAAACTGCAGCCAGCGATAAACCGCCAAACAGCCAGCGCGATTGCGGCGACGGTTTGTCTTGTAAAATATACGGCAATAACTCGGCGTCGCACACCTCGGCCCAATTGCTTTGATTGAGTTTATTCTTGAATGATAAGAACACCAATACCGCCAGCACTAATAAAGCCAGTAGCCAATAGGGGCGGATAAAATGAAAATCAGCCAGGTTCATCTAAACCTCTGTCTGGAGATAATGATAAGCACGGTCAGCAATAAAGCAGCCGCCAACGGCCAAGGGTAAAGCTCACTCATTGGGCGGTAAAATTGCTTGTCTTTTTCTACCGGCTCTAGCTGATCGAGCAGTTGATAAATGGCCTCTAGCTCTTCTTTATTTCGTGCCCTAAAATAACGGCCCTGGGTTTTTTCTGCGATGGCTATCAGCGTTTTTTCATCCAAATCGCGTGATGGGTTTACTTTCCGGTTGCCTAAGAAACTGCGCACGATCATCTCATCTGCGCCGATGCCAATGGTATACACTTTAAGCCCGTTATCAGCAGCTAATTGCGCCGCTTGTAGGGGGGTTATTTCACCTGCGGTATTGGCGCCATCGGTTAGTAGAATGAGTACCCGACTTTTGTCATCCTCATTTTTTAGGTGTTTGACCGCTAGGCCGATAGCGTCGCCGATGGAGGTTGCTGGATCATCATCGGTAATACCGATAAAGGCTTCGTTGAGCAGCGTTACTACGGTTTTACGATCAAAGGTTAACGGTGTTTGCAGGTACGCAGTGGTACCAAACAAGATTAAACCCACCCGATCACCCACCCGCCTAGTCATAAAGGCACTGGCCACGTGTTTGGTGGCCGTTAAGCGGTCCACCCAATCATCGTCTAAGACAAAATCTTTTTCTGACATACTGCCGGACACATCTACCGCTAGCATCAGGTCGCGTCCACTGACCATTTGTTCAATCGGTTCACCCAACCACTGCGGTCGACTGCTGGCTAGTACCAATAGTAACCAAGCGATACTGGCGATAATCAGCGGCCATTGTTGCTGCGGCCTACTCAGTTGCGATTTGGCTTGACCAAAATCGTCTAAAAACGGCACTTTTAACGCCGCCTGTTCCACCGGCGCTTGCGCGCTTAACCACCAACGGCACAATAGCGGCAGCGGTAATAGCGCTAACACCCAAGGCCAGGCAAATTGAATCATCTTTTTTGCCCCCGCAACCAGTCTTCACACAAGGCTGTTAACGCGGCCAGGTCTAAATTATCCGGCGCGGTTTTGCGGTAGTGCGCATCTGCCAGCACCCGCCCTGCGCCCTCGCTAAAGGGTGAGCCTTCAACCGATTGATCTAGATATTTCAACCACTTATCACCGGTTAACGCAGCCGTTTGTTGACGTGAGTCTTGGCTCATCGCCACCCGCCTTAACCACGCCGATAAGGCTTGTAGTTGTTGCAAGGGGTCGTGTTGATTGTTGAGCTTTATCTGGGCTAATAGGCGTTTTGCGCTTTTCATTGCGGTGCGCCGAGTGAGCCGTTTATACAGCCAATAAAGCGACCAGATGCTAAGTGGGATGAGAATAAGCAACAGCCACCAGCCAATAGCCGGTGGCCACCAACTAACCGCCTCGGGCAAGTGAATGTCTCGTAATGGCAAGGACTGATCCATTAGCCGAGCACCTGCAGGGGGTCGTCGGTGGTACTGCACTCAAGCAGCGTCATTCGCCATTTTTTACACAGGTTTTTTAGCCGCGTTTGGCGTTGCTGAAATTGTTGTTGGTAGCTTAAAACACGCTGCGTATCGCCGGTATCGAGCAGCGTATCGCGCTCACCGTCGGTTAATCGGTAGCGGCCCTTTGCCGGTAAATGGCTTTCTAGCGGGTCGTAAATATGGATTAATACCAAGTCGCAATGGCGCGCCAATTTAGATAAGTGCAACTCGACCTTGTCGTTTAAGCCACGAAAATCACTGATGATGTACAGCAAGCTGCCGGGACGGGCATGTTGTATTAGCCGCGCTAACACCTGTTGCAAACTCGCATCCGCCAGCGTTGATACCTTGGGTGTCACCAAGGCATTAAAAAAATGTAACACCGAGCGTTTGCCCGAGCCGGGCTTTAGTTCTTGGCAGCCGTGCTGGGTAAACACCTGACCACCGACCCGATCACCGTTTAATTGCGCCGCCCAGGCAAATAGCGCCGCCACCTTTGCCGCTTGTACTGACTTAAATACTCCGCGCGTGGCAAAAGCCATGGTGGGTCTGGCGTCTACCGAAATAAACACCGGCCGTTCGCGTTCTTCGCGAAATATTTTGCTATGGGTGGTATTGGTGCGTGCGGTTACCCGCCAGTCGATGCTGCGGATATCATCTCCCGGCTGGTATAGACGTGTTTCATCAAACTCCATACCACGGCCTTTAAAACGCGACACGTATTCACCGCTCTGCCCCGCCTTAATCCGCTTATGTTGCAGATTGATCAGCGGCGCTTTTTTAGCCAGATCGACCAGTGTTTTTAACTGAATACTGACCCGCGCGTGTTGTTCTACCCCCGCGTTCATTTATGGCACAGCGACCCTGGCGATGAGTTCGGCAATAAAGCGATCGGCGGTAATGCCCTCGGCTTCGGCCTCATACGATAATATTAGGCGGTGACGTAATACGTCGAAAGCGATGTCTTGAATGTCTTCTGGGGTCACAAAATCACGTTGTTGCAACCATGCTTTGGCACGCGCGCAACGATCCAAGGCGATACTGGCACGGGGGCTGGCGCCGTATTGCAACCAGCCAGCGATGTCTTCACCGTAGGCAGCCGGTTCACGCGTTGCCAGCACCAATTGTAATAAGTAATCTTCCAATTCATCACTCATATACACATCCAGCACCTCTTTGCGCGCATTAAACAAGGTTTGCTGGGTAATTTTATTAATACCCTTTTGTTGCGTCGCATCTCCGCGTGCTTCGGCTCGAGCGAGGGTGAGAATCTCTTTTTCGTGCTGCGCTTTTGGGTAATGGATATTAATGTGCAATAAAAACCGATCCAGCTGCGCCTCGGGCAAAGGATAAGTGCCTTCTTGTTCTAATGGATTTTGGGTTGCCATTACCATAAACAAATCGGGCAAGGGATAGCTGGCTGCACCGACGGTAATTTGCCGCTCAGCCATCGCTTCAAGTAAGGCTGCTTGTACTTTGGCTGGGGCACGGTTAATTTCGTCTGCCAACACCAAGTTATGGAATAAAGGGCCTTTTTGAAACTCAAAGGTACCCTGTTGTGGTCGATAAATATCGGTGCCGGTTAAATCTGACGGTAACAAATCGGGGGTAAATTGCACCCGGTGAAAATTTGCCTCAATGCCCTTACTCAATACATTAATCGCCCGCGTTTTAGCAAGACCCGGCGCGCCTTCCACCAAGATATGGCCATCGGCTAATAGCGCGATCAGCATGCGTTCGACCAACACCTCTTGACCGATAATATGCTGACAAATATGTGATTTAAGTTGTTGTACCGCTGTTTGTGAGGTGCTTAAACTGACTTCTGACTGTGACATTATTTACAACCCTTTTCGTTCTTAATTTTTGTTAATTTAAGGCATGGTCTAAATTAAATGATGCCTAGTGCTAATAATTCAAGGCTAACGTGATAAAATTTTACCTCCGTTGTGCTCACTTAATAGCCATATAGAGTACCATCGAAAACCCCACTGCAGCACTGAAAACACCGATTATTCTAACTAAAACTAGTTTATTCTTTTAATACTGATTCGACTGTATGCATTATTTAACTTGATGGCAGCTTCTTACCCCTTATGACCGCAAAATCAATTGATGTATTAATTATTGGCGCTAGCGCCTCCGGCCTGATGTGTGCGATTGAAGCCGGCAAACGCGGACGTAAGGTGTTGCTGCTCGATCACGCCAATAAGGCCGGTAAAAAGATCCTTATGTCGGGCGGCGGTCGCTGTAACTTTACCAATTATGACATTAGCGCCGAGCAGTTTATTTCGCATAACCCGCATTTCTGCAAATCCGCACTCAGCCGCTATACGCAATGGGATTTTATTGCCTTGGTAAACGAGTACAACATCCCGTTTCACGAACGTGACCACGGGCAATTATTTTGTGACGACAGCGCAAAAGATATTTTAACCATGCTGTTGTCTGAATGTGCCCATGCAGGGGTTGAAATACAACTTAACTGCCCTATTCAGCAGATAGAAAAACAGCCAAACACAGCCTATACCGTTGAAACAGCCAAAGGCGTTTACACTGCCGAATCACTGGTGATTGCAACCGGTGGTTTATCCATTCCGAAAATGGGTGCTAGCGGTTTTGGCTATAACATTGCCAAACAATTTGGTCATAGCGTTTGGCCTACCAGCGCCGGACTCGTCCCTTTTACCTTGCACGAGACTGACAAGGCAAGGCTCGCCGAGCTATCCGGTATTGCGATTGATTGCATCGTTAGTAATGCCCGTAATAGCTTTAGAGAAAACATGTTACTCACCCACCGCGGTTTAAGCGGCCCTGCGATATTACAAATATCATCCTACTGGCAGGCAGGTGAATCGGTGGTGATTAACGTATTGCCCGATCTAGCTATCGAAACGCTGCTAAAAGAAAAACAACGCGAACAACCCAAAACCCACCTGAAAACCATACTCGCCGAACACTTGCCTAAACGTTTTATTGTTGCGTTATTAGGCGAAGAGTCGGTGAACAAACCACTGCAATCGTTCTCGCACGAACGCTTTAACGCCCTGGCCAAACAATTGCACGAATGGCAAATAAAACCTAATAGCACCGAAGGTTATCGAACCGCAGAAGTGACCCTTGGTGGGGTTAATTGCGATGAGTTGTCATCGCAAACCATGGAGTCTACTAAATCGGCCGGGCTGTACTTTATTGGCGAGGTGGTCGACGTTACCGGCTGGCTAGGCGGTTATAACTTTCAATGGGCCTGGTCATCGGGCTGGTGTGCAGGGCAAGTGGTTTAAACTTTTCCACTGCTTATGTCTGTGGCATAAATACATACCAAGTCAATTAACGACAATCTCAAAAGAACGTCGCGTTATTTCAAAACGATAGGCCCTAGAAGCAAAGGTCAACAACCGATTTATTCTGAGCTATTTTTAACTTTATTTATGCTTTTTGTGACCCACCTAACTCAAGTTTTATCTAGTAAATTTACCTACATTTTTTAGCTATTTAGCGTATCTTATCAATAACATTAACGGAGAAACTTATGTCTAAAGGCCAAGATTCAAAAAAAGCAGTGAAAAAGAAACCTGAAAAAACGATGAAAGAAAAACGGGCTGCTAGAAAGGACAAAAAAGCGAATCAGGAATAACCCCCTTACCCACTAGCTGCATGCTAAAACCGGAGTGGATTAAGCTTTCGGGCTTAGCATAAAACAAGGGCCGCTGTTTTGATTCAGCAGACCGCTCTTGCAGCTTGGGCTTACCCTTATTGATATAGAACTCAGCATGAACGCTAGCGCACTTGGCTTTAACCCCCTTTATTCTGACGACAACCCCAGCTTAGATGAAATTAGCAGCCTGGACGGTTACGCTTGTTTAGAATTTGGCGCACCTTGGTGTGAGCATTGCGTGGCGGCAGAGCCTGCGATTGAAGCCGCGCTAAGCGCCACACAGATACCCCATATTAAAGTGTATGACGGTAAGGGCTTACCCTTAGGGCGCGCTTTTAAGATTACGCTTTGGCCCACTGTGGTGTTATTAAAGGACGGTAAAGAAGTGGCTCGCGTGGTACGCCCAACTATTGTTGAGCCGCTGAATAAACTGCTCGCAAACATTGCCGCCTAAACGTTTGAGTTAACTCGGTTTATTCTGCGTCTAAATTGTTTTGCCGCTGATCGGCACTTTGTTGTAAGAGGTTTTCGATATTACGCGTTTTGTCTAATGCGTTAAGCTGGCTATCAAACACCGTTGCTTCCTTTTCCTTGGCTTTTGTCGCACTGCCGTCATCGGTACAGGCCGTTAGGCTAACAAGAGCTAAGCTGACCAATATAAATAGCTGTTTCATTTCAAACTCCTTTTGTAAGGTATTGCATTATACCAAACGCGTTTACTTGGAATATTTGTGTTGGATTGGATAAGGAGTCGCGTTGTTTTAAAGCTGAATTGAAGCCGCTCTATCGCTTCAGTGAATCTTATGCCCTTTGGGTAGAGCAAAGCGAGTTTAGCGAGGATCCAATACAAAATGACTTTTATGGGGGTTAAGCGATAGTCGGGTGACCTTTTCTTTGGTTCTATTTTTAGTCTAATTGCAGGTCGTTTTTTACCTGCAGAATTAGACTTATGCCCTAGGTGCTTTTGGTCATACAAAAGAAATGAACGCCCTTGTAATAGCAAAAACTAAATGTCTTCTAAACAGATGTCAGCGTATCGTTACCGCACATTAAAACCAAGTGCTCACCCCTACCACAAACACCGTATCACTGGTCTCTTCGCCTTCTTCGCGCGCGTAGTCTGCTGTTTTTCCATAACTTTTTGTCCAGTTAATGCCAACATAAGGCGAAAATTGCTGATGGACTTGGTAGCTTAGTAACAGGCTCGCTTCTATTTCTGATACGCCGGCGCCTACGCCCATTGACTCGTCGTTTTGTCCCGCTAGGTAAACCTCTATTTCGGGCCTGAGTGTCCATTGTTGGCTGAGTGTTATCTCGTGATCGACTTCTAGTCTTAACGCTGTTCGGCCACTTTCACCCACGAACAGTGAGGTTTCTAGCTCGATAAAACCAGGGGCTAAGCCATCAATACTCAGTACCGCCCAAGTACGACTGGGGTCGGGTTTAATATCTTGCCGCACACCTGCGTAGATATCCCAATAAGTTGCAATCGGTACGCTATACAGCACTTGAATTTCGGCTTCATCTGTTAGCCCATGTACCCGTTCTACTTCGACTTTTAGCCACAGTTTGGAGGCGTCTTTGCCTAGCCATGCACCGCCTTCTAGGTACAAGCCATCGTCACCACCGGGGTCACGCATCTCTAGGCGTTCCAGATTAACGCTGAGTAAGACGGGATCATCTTTGGCACCGGCGTGCGCTAGAGACACAAAAATAACACTGATACTTAAACAAACAATAAAACGGGTTAACACAACAAACTCCTAATTGACCAAAACAGTTCTAAACATACCGGGCATATGATAGAGCAAGTGGCAATGATACGCCCATGCACCTTTTGCATCGGCGGTGACTAAATAGCTAATTTTTGAACCCGGCTGAACAATCACCGTATGTTTGCGTGGCAGGTAGTTTGCATCACCTGTTTCCAGTTCACTCCACATTCCATGAAGATGGATGGGGTGGGTCATCATGGTGTCATTAACCAGCGTAAAACGCACACGCTCACCGTATTGCAATTGGATGGCTGAGGCGTCTGAGGCGGGTATCCCATTAATCGACCACATATAACGGTGCATATTACCGGTAAGATGCAGCTGAATTTCTCGCGAGGGTTGGCGCTGGTCTTTAGTGGGGAACAGGTTACGCAGGTCGACATAGCTTAACACTCGACGCCCGTAACGATGCTGGTGGTGGCGTAAGCCGATGCCGGGGTCATCCACACCATTACTAGGCGTTTCGGCCTGCATATCGACTTGAAAGCCCGCCTCGCTAGCTGCATGGACAATGGCTTGATTACTGCCCTCACCCGCCATGCCGATTGGGTTAGATGCTGGCGTAACCTTAGTATCGCTTATGGTCGCCATACCATGCTGGCTGTGATCCATTGTTTCGCCGTTAGGCATAGCCATACCGCCGCCCATGTCCATACCCATGTCACGGTGGCTTAATATCGGTGGTGGATCCATCGCCGGTGGCGTAGCAAAAAGACTGGCATCGGTGCTTAAGGTACCGCAGGTATATGCACTGCGATCGATACTTTGTGCAAAAATAGAATACGCTGTCTGGTCTTGCGGCTCTACGATCACATCGTAGGTTTCTGCCGTGGCAATACGGAACTCATCGACCGTAACCGGCTTTACCGCTTGCCCATCAGCTGCTATGACGGTCATTTTTAAACCGGGAATACGCACATCAAAAAAGCTCATCGCAGAGCCATTAATAAAGCGCAGCCGCACTTTTTCACCCTGCTTAAATAGCCCAAGCCAACCCTTATCGGCTGTTATGCCATTCATCAAGTAGCTATAGGTACGCCCAGTCACATCGGCTATATCCCTATCGTTCATGCGCATGTTGTTCCACATGGCTCTGTCTTGCCAGGTTTGCAGCATGCCTTTGTCTGCTATCTCAGACCAAAGATCGGCCACGGTGCGTTTATTCGTTGTGTAGTAGTCTGCTTGTTTTTTTAAGTTGGCGTAAATGGTTTCTGGTGCAGAGTCAGACCAATCGGATAGCATCACCACATGGTCACGGTCATACGTTATAGGCTCGGCTTGTTTAGGCAACACCACAATCGCGCCATATAGCCCCGTTTGCTCTTGAAAGCCAGAATGACTGTGGTACCAATAGGTTCCGCTTTGCTGCACCTTAAAACGGTAGGTAAAGGTTTCGCCGGGGGCAATACCAGCAAAACTAAGACCCGGTACACCGTCCATGCCGGTGGGTAAAATAATGCCGTGCCAATGAATAGAACTGGTTACGTTTAGGGTATTAGTGACTTTGATAGTGACCGTTTCGCCTTCTTGCCAATACAAGGTTGGCCCGGGAAGCGAACCGTTAACCGTCGTTGCCAAACGGTCTATGCCAGTAAAATTAACGGACTGCAGGCCGATGTTTAAATTAAAATCGTTACCGCGTAATAGCTCCGGTCGCTTGCTTCCGTTTGCTGCAAAAAGCGAAGCGCTCGAAAAACCCATACTCGTTAGCGCAGCCGCTGTGCTTAAAGCGCCAACAAAACGACGTCTCGATGCTGAAAAACCCGGGGCTCTTAGTACCGGAAAAACCGTTTTTTTCACGCCTTAACTTTGATGCCGAATACGTGCGTACACCGATGACGAGCCATCGTTTTTAAGTAATAGAACGTCATAGTCGTCGTAACGATCACCCATTTCCATTCCTGGACTACCAACTGGCATACCCGGTACGGCCAAACCCAGTGCGCCTTTAGGCTTTTCGGCTAAAAATTTCTGCATGATATCTGCCGGAACATGGCCCTCAAATATATAGCCTTCTTTTGATACACCTGTATGACAGGATTGATATTGGGGCGCAACGCCGAATTGCTGTTTAACCAAGTTTAAGTCGTTTGGGTGATGCGTCGCTGCTTTAAACCCTTTTGCATCGACATGATCAATCCATTTACTGCAGCAACCACATGTTGGGCTTTTGTACACTTCTAATGAAACCGGCGTTTGTGTTTTAGCCATCACGGCTAGCTTTGCCTCGGCAACCGTATCGTCGGCACAGCCAGCGACCAGTAATAACAACACGGCTGCAGCAACCCCATACAGTTTTTTAATAATAACAGTCATCGTCCATTCCTTTTTTGGCTTATTTGCGGCTAATAGACACTATTCTATACAAAAAAATCACAGGTAATTTAATAAAAACCGGTTAATAAATTATCAAAAATGCTAGTTTTTCAAGCTGTGTTAATATTCTTCTATTAAAAACAACGATATGATGTTTACTGTATGAGCCTTCCTTCTGAACACCCGCTCCGTCAGCGCTTATTTAATGAGTCACACGCTAGGCCTTATGCGGAACTATCGATACCGTTACAGGTGTCTTATTTAGTGTTATTAACCGGCGAAGTGTCACCGGCTGATGAATGCAAGCATTTAGGCGAACTGGCACAGCAACACGACAAAGCCCCGCCATCTAAAGGCGCCAAACACTATGATGCGCAATTTGCTGAGTTTTCAGTTAAATGGGAAAAGCACACAGAGTTTTCAAGTTATGTGTTTTTTTCAAAAAAAACACTGTGCACGGCCTTTTAGTGCTAAAGCTATTGATTTAGTACCGACCGCTTGGTTGAAAGCGATTAAAGGCCAATTACTGGTGGCACAACATATTGAGCTGATGCCCGCGTCAGAAAATAAATTTGATCAGAAGGCTGTTTCGGCTTTGTTTCAGGCCGATAGCTTAGTCGGTAGTTTTGTCGGTGGCACAGCAGCCGTAGCGTGGACCGACTTTAGACTAAAAAGGGACGGTTTTAGCCATGTTCTGGTATTAAATAACAGCTTAACCGAACAAACCACCAGTCGCTTGATACAACATTTATTAGAACTAGAAACCTATCGAATGCTGGCCTTATTGGGTTTTCCCTTAGTTGAAAAATACGGCAAGGTGATTACCGAAATGGGGCAAAGCCTAACCGACCTGACGCAACGCACGACTCGCACCGAGAGCCTTGAAGAAGAACACGCCTTATTGCGTGAATTAACCACCTTAGAAGCCAATATTGAACAAATTATTGCGGCCACTTCGTATCGCTTTAGCGCCACCCAAGCCTATAAATCCATTGTGATGGATCGTTTGCAGGGTATTCGTGAAAATAGAATTGAGGGTCGGCAAATGCTATCGCGTTATTTAGAACGACGTTTTCAACCTGCAATGAATGCCTGCGATTCGGTCTCATCCCGGCTTGAAAGCTTATCTAACCGCGTTGCCCGAGCGAGCCAAATATTGATGGCCCGTGTGGACTTAGCCCTAGCGTCCCAAAACCGTGACCTACTCAATTCAATGAACCGACGGGCACAAATACAATTACGTTTGCAACAAACGGTTGAAGGCTTATCCATTGCTGCTATCAGTTATTATATTGTTGGTTTAATGGCGTATCTCGCCAAAGCATTAAAAGCAGTCGACCTTCCTATCAACGTCGACTTGTTCGTTGGCGGGTCTATTCCCTTGGTCGTTCTCAGTATTTGGTTTGCGGTAAGGCAAGTTAAACGTCGGTTAACTACTGATCCTCCGCGTTAAAAAACGTGCTTTCTATCAGTTCTGGCGTTAAGGGTTTACTGAATAAATAACCTTGTAATTGACTGCAGCCCATTTCTTGCAAAACGGTTTGTTGCTCACTGTACTCAACCCCTTCGGCAATGCTGCTCAATCCCAGATTACCTGCCAGTTGAACGATGGTATGGGCAATAGCTGCGTCTTTATCGTTAACAACAATTTCATCAATAAAGGATTTGTCGATTTTAACTGTGTTGATGAAAAAGTTTTTAGATACGGTCTATTTATATGGCCGTAAAAAAACCGCTTACATTGCTGTAAGCGGTTGTTTTATATGGCGTCCCCAAGGGGGTTCGAACCCCTGTTACCGCCGTGAAAGGGCTAAATTAGAGTCCCTTAAAGTCCAAAGAAGTCCACCTTAAGTTATTGATATACTTATATATTGTTTATTTAAGTCCAAAGTGATCTAATACAGTTTTAAAGCAATTGTTCCGTATATGTTCCGTGCGGAATTAGTACAAAAAGTGTAGGAGAGCATTAAATGGCCAATCGAATTGATACCATTTCAGGAAGAAGTAAATTAGCACCTAGAACAGAGCCATATTGGTATAAATTGGCTATGGGCCAATACCTAGGTTTCAGGAAACTAACAGATGGATCTGGTCGATGGATAGCACGTAGAACAGAAAATAGGCGAAACACTTATGAATCTTTGAAGTGTGATGACTCAACTAGCTTCACTGACGCTCAGAAACTCGCCAGACAGTATTTTGATAATACAGAAGGACTCAATGCCCATCGTTATACAGTACAAGATGCCATTGATGATTACGTCAGCCACCTTTCCGTTGAAAATTCAGCACGATCTGCTGTAATCCCCCCATTAACAACCGAAGTTAAAAGTAGAGGTTAAGCC
>TARA_R110002111_G_scaffold17858_10_pt1 | contig 15562 bp, 8 predicted proteins | sample TARA_R110002111 | Tara Oceans TARA_R110002111 (sample SAMEA4397363) | marine metagenome | biome: Polar Biome; feature: [ZZZ] marine water layer (ENVO:01000295); material: water (ENVO:00002006), including particulate matter (ENVO:01000060) such as... | depth 199 m | reverse complement strand
ATAAGCCTCTGTATCCATTTTAAGCTTATCAGCATCATCACTACCTTCAAAAACAGTGACATATAAAATATCTTTATCAATGCCATAAACCTCTGTTAAAAGTTCCCATGCCCAAGCAATCGCTTCCTTTTTAAAGTAATCACCAAAACTCCAGTTACCCAACATTTCGAATAAAGTATGATGATATGTATCATACCCAACCTCCTCTAAATCATTATGTTTCCCAGAAACACGTAGACATTTTTGAGAATCTGAAATTCTATTCTTCTTTGGTTCTGCGTTGCCTAAAAAGTATTCTTTAAAAGGTGCCATTCCTGAATTAACAAACATTAATGTTGGATCATCTTTTAATACCATTGGAGCAGAAGGAACAATGAGATGTTGTTTTCCTTCAAAGAAACTTAAAAATTTCGAACGGATTTCTTGAGACTTCATATATTTAAATTAGAGCTTGTTTTTAATTAATTAGCGTAAATGAAAAACATTTTTTTATATTTGAACGTTACGCTAATATAAGATGCTTGCTTTGCGCGCTTATTAACTGCAAAAATAGTATAAATTCAAACATGGCTAAAGTAAAATATTATTATGATTCTGAAACGCTTTCTTACCGTAAGATAAAGCGTAAAAAAACCACCACATTAAAATACGCTTCGGTGTTTTTAACTGCTGCTGCGCTTTTTGGATTCCTATCTTTTTTTATTGCAAGTCAATATATTGAATCTCCAAAAGAGCGACAATTAGCAAGAGAATTGCAGAATATGGAATTGCAATACGAGTTGCTAAACAAAAGAACAGATGATGCCTTTGCTGCTTTAGAAAATGTAGAGGAACGTGATAATGCTATTTACAGACTTTATTTTGAAGCCAACCCTATACCTACAGAACAACGTAGAGCTGGATTTGGCGGCATTAATCGTTATAAAAAATACGAAGGATATAACAATTCGCAATTAATTGCAGAAAGCAATAAGCGAATGGATATTTTAGAAAAAGCAATCGTAGTACAATCTAAATCCTTAGACGAGATTGCTAAACTTGCCGAAGACAAAGAAAAATTTTTAGAAGCAATACCTGCTATTCAGCCTATAAGTAATGAAAACATGACACGTATGGCTTCTGGATACGGTTACAGAACAGATCCATTTACAAAGGTGAGAAAATTTCATTTTGGTATGGACTTTACAGCACCACGAGGCACACCAATTTATGCATCTGGTGATGGAGTTATAAAAAGAGCAGATAATGCATCTACAGGTTACGGTAATCATATAAGGATAGACCATGGTTATGGTTACGTTTCATTATATGCGCACATGTACAAGTATAATGTTAAAGTAAATCAACGTGTAAAACGTGGTGATTTAATAGGTTTTGTTGGTAGCACAGGTCGTTCTGAAGCACCACATTTACATTATGAAATCTTTAAAGATGGTGAGCGTATTAATCCTATTAACTTTTATTACGGTAATTTATCTGCAGAAGAATATGATATTTTGCTGAAAAAAGCGTCATTAGAAAACCAATCTCTCGATTAAGATGCACATAGACTTACCAGAAAAACGTTATTACGGTATTGGCGAAGTTGCCAAAGCTTTCAAGGTAAATTCATCCTTGATTAGATTTTGGGAAAAAGAATTCGATGTTTTAAAACCGAAGAAAAATGCAAAAGGCAACCGAAAATTTACGCCTGAAGACATTAAGAATCTTAAATTTATATATCACTTAGTAAAAGAAAGAGGTTTTACACTTGAAGGTGCAAAAACACATCTTAAAGAAGAAAAAAAGCAGGCTTTAAATAAATTTGAAATAATTGATAAGCTTGAAAGTATAAAAGCACAACTCACAAAAATTAAAACACAACTTTAAAAAATAAACTATCATGAAAAAATGGCTAATTCCTGTAATCGTAATTGCAATTATTGCATTTGGTATCTATAATTGGGCTGTAGGATTTAACAATACTGCTGTAGAATATGAAGCTAATGCTAAAACAGCTTGGTCTAATGTTGAAAGTTCTTATCAAAGACGAAATGACCTTATTGGTAACTTAGTTAAAACCGTACAAGGTGCTGCTGATTTTGAAAAATCAACTTTAACTGCGGTAATTGAAGCTAGAGCAAAAGCAACATCTACTACTATTGATGCTAGCAATTTAAATGCTGAAAACATGGCGCAATTCCAACAAGCACAAAGTGGATTGAGTGGAGCACTATCTAAACTCTTAGTATCCGTTGAACGTTATCCTGAATTAAAAGCAAATCAGAATTTCTTAGAATTACAAAGCCAATTAGAAGGCACAGAAAACAGAATAAATATCGCTAGAGATCGTTATAACGAAAAAGTGAATATTTATGACATACATACTTCAAAGTTTCCAGGATCAGTTTTAGCTGGTTGGTTTGGGTTTGAAGAGATGCCAAGATATAAAGCAGATGCTGGTAGTGAAAATGCACCAGATGTTAATTTCGATTTTAAATAAAATCTAATTATGCCAAAAATTGAAGATTTCCTAACATCGAAAGAAGAAGAGGAAATTGTTGAAGCTATAAGAATTGCTGAATGTGATACTTCTGGTGAAATTCGTGTGCATATAGAACAGAAATGTGATACTGATGTTTACGAACATGCACTAGAGGTTTTTCATGTTTTAAAAATGGACAATACTATACAGCGAAATGGAGTACTTATCTATGTTGCTGTAGACAATAAAACTTTTGTAATCTTTGGTGACCAAGGCATCAATAATATTGTGGGTGCTGATTTTTGGAATTCTACTCGCGATAAAATTGCGACACAATTTAAAACAGGCAACTTCAAACAAGGTATTGTAGACGGAATAACTGAGGCTGGCAAAGTTTTATCTAAGCACTTCCCATGGCATCATCATGATAAAGACGAATTAGATAATGCAATTTCTAAAGGTTAATGCAACATACAAAACACATAGCGTTTAAGGTTTTATTAGTACTGTTTTTAGCAAGTCCTATTATTGGATTGGCACAATATGATATTCCTGATAAACCAGAATTTCAAACTAGCGTTTATGATGATGAGATAAAGTTATTATCTGCATCAGAAAAAAGCAACTTAGAACGTAAACTTATTCGTTACTCTGATTCTACCTCAACGCAAATCGTTATTGCAATAATTAGCTCAACTAAAGGCGAATACATTAACTATTTAGGAGCACAATGGGGCGAAAAATGGGGAATAGGACAAGCAGACAAAGACAACGGTATTTTTATACTACTAGCCAGAGACGATAGAAAAATAAATATCAGTACAGGAAAAGGTGTTGAACATTTACTCACAGATGCTATGAGTAAACGTATAATTAATACAGACGTTATTCCATATTTTAAACGAAATGATTATTACGGAGGATTAAATCGTGCTACAGATGCCATTTTTGAGGTTATGAATGGTGAATACCAAGGCTCAAGACAATCCGAAGGTGGAGAATTCCCAGTTGAAGTTATTATTTTTTTAGTCATCATATTTATAATTTTCGTTATAGCGATTTCTAAAAGTCATGGTGGTGGAAACGGTGGAAATAGAGGAAACCGATCTGACAGCAGAAGTCTTCTTGAAGCCATTATTTTAAGTAATATGGGACGTGGAAGCTATTCTAGAGGTTCATCTACTGGTGGCTTTGGTGGTGGTGGTTTTGGCGGCAGCTCTGGAGGCGGTTTTGGCGGAGGCTTTGGCGGAGGAAGTTTTGGAGGCGGTGGAGCTTCTGGTGGCTGGTAATTTTAACAGCTTTGATTAATCAAAAAAGTAAACATCATCACCTCCCGATTCACCTTTACTTCCTAAACTATTAAACTTATAACTTAGATTTACCATAAAATACTGTCTTAAAACGGTGCTTTGTTTATCTTCTATATAATCTTGAGTTGCTATGCGCCTTGCATTGGTGTTTTGGTTTAGTAAATCATATACTTTTAATGTAATAATAGCTTTGTCATTAAACACACTATAGGCTAAAGTAGAATTCCAAAACCAAGCACTTTTCTGAAATCCATCTGCTACATTTGGATTATAATTAAAGTTAATGTCATTTCTCCACTCAAGGTTTTTAGGCAAAAAAGTCGCCGTTCTTACACCTGCATTATGGCTTGTGAATTCACGATCTTCAAAAGCCGCAATATCATAAGCATTGTTAGTAAAACTCAACTGGTAATATGGCTTAAACTCCAATACTTTATCCCAAATAAAATCTATACCTATTCTTGGTGATATTCTATTTATCTTACTCGCATATTTTACATCATTATTAAAATTAATTCGTTCTGAAGTATTATAACTTGCCCTAACCTTTAGTTTAATAGTTCGTAATGTATCAACTTTAAAATCTTTGTTATAGTTAACCCAACTACCAATATTGTAATTCCCATCAACATTTACATATGTTGTTGTTCGCTTAAGAGTTTCTGGATCTACAAAAGTTTTAGACACCACTTGATTATCTGAAATACTAGCATTAACACCTACATAAAAACCTGTACGCTTTTGCCAATCAAAACCATTATATCCAGCATAAAAACTATGATTGTTTGAAGGTTCTAAATTAGGGTTACCTATTATAGTTTGTAACGGATTTGATACGTCTTCAAACGCTTGAAGTTGTCTTAACGCTGGCGGCTGATTTTCTAGCCAATAATTAACATAAATAGATGCTTTTGGACTAAAAGTATAACTGATATAAGAGTTAGCTTCAATATTCTCAAAATCACGTTCTACATTAAATTGTGATCTTAACAAATCTTCATTTTTAAGTGTACGAATGTTATAACCAATATCAAAACTTGTAGAAAATTTTTCACCTCTGTATGACAATCCAAACCCTGGAATGCTTCTATAATCTGTATATTGAAAATCGGTACTTAGATCAGTATTGAAATCCGTAAAATCTTGTGTACTATTATTATAATCGAATGTACTTTCTCTATTATTGTCCTTATCTCTAGCGTACTTATATTTAAAATTTAAAAAGAACTTTTTTGTAATTAGTGGTATTCTATAAGACAATGCTGTTGAAACACCATAACTATTATTTTCACCTTCTGTAAATTGATTACGATCTATAGTTTCAGGGTTGGTACCATAGACTTCTGTCGCTGAATCTAGAAAATCATCACTTTCTTGCTGATTGACCGTAGTTTCTAGTTCCGCCTTAACAAAAGCTCCTCGATTCCCAAAACGTTTTGTAATAGAAATTTCATTAGAAAACCTCCTTGCAAAACTTTCTACATCTGAGTTCACTTCAGATTGGTTAGTTAATAGTAAATTTTCATCTAATGTTTCTTCATTGCTATTATACTTGGTTCTAGATTTTGAATACCCAAAAGATGGTTCTATGCTAATTTGAAAGGTAGAATCTGTTTTAATTTCAAACTCTAAATTAAATGAATGATTATCTGTATCGTTATCTGATTTAGAATTTGAATTGGTAAAAAATCTTGAATCAGACAAAATCGTTTCACGTTGAGATGATGATTTATTTTCAGAATTACTAGATGAGAAAAAATAATCTGCTGATAGATCTGTTTTTTCACCAATTACATCTGCATAATTAAGTCCTGCATTTTGAGATGTTGTAATACCCTCTCCCCCTCCAAAAGAACGACCTCCAATAGAAAAAGACCCATTACTATTAAATGAAACTCCACCTCCATTTCCAAACATTTTTGAAATCTCTCCAAAACTAAAACCCGGAGTATTAGTATTGTTGGCGCCTGCAAGGACACTTACACGCCTATCATTATCAAAAACATTAACCATACCAGCAAGTTCGTAACGTTTATCTGTTCCACCACCAGCAGAAACACGACCAAACACTCCTTTATTATTTTCTTCCTTAATAGTAAGGTTGATTGTTTTGTTTTCCTTATCGCCTTCTTCTCCTGTAAACTCTTCAGATTTTGTTTTTGTATCTACAATCTGAATTTTTTCAATTATATCCTTGGTTAAATTCTTTGTTGTTATGGTAGGATCGTCTCCAAAAAATGGCTTACCATTGACTAAAATTTTATTAACGCTTTTACCATTGACCGTAATTTTCCCTTCCTCATCAACTTCTACTCCTGGTAGTTGCTTTAGTAAATCTTCAACATTAGCATCTTTTTTAGTTTTGAAGGATTTTACATTAAATTCTAAGGTGTCTTTTTTAATTGTTATTGGTGCAGTAGACTTCACTAAAACTTCACCAAGCTGGTTATCTAATTCTAAAGAAATAGCCTTTAGATCTATATTCTCTTTATCTATATTTATTTTCTTAAAATAAGTCGCATAACCAATATAAGACACGTAAAAATTTAAGCTTTTATCGTAAGTGGAGCTTTCAATTTTAAAATTTCCATTTTTATCGGAAATCGTGTAAGTAACTACAGAACTATCTTTTACGCGCTCCAAGTAAATCGTTGCAGACTCTAGTGGTTTTTTAGTGTCTTCAGCTATAAGTGTTCCTTTAATTTCGAATTTTTTTTCTTGGGAAAATGAATTAATTGCAAATAAGAATGCAAAAACTAAGACTAGTTTGCTCATGTTTAATTAGTTGATTGATTGATGATTAATTCTTAAACGCACTAAAATAAGAAATCGTATGAAATTTCTTTACATTTATTCTAATTTATTAATTTTTAAAGATATATATGATAGTAGCTATACTACTCAACATACTTACATTAGACAACTTGAACAATAAAGACGAATGCACTTAAAAAAATAGAAATCTATTTTTTTAAAACAAAAAAAAACGATCTAAAACACAATAGCATATGGCATTTGCGCTTTAGATCGTTATATAATTTTAGAATATAATATATTATTTTTTCCTCAAATAAACACTTATCGGAACACCATTGAAATCAAACATGTCACGTAATTTGTTTTCTAAGAATCGTTTATATGGATCCTTAACATATTGTGGTAAGTTACAGAAAAAAGCAAATTGTGGTTGCGGAGTTGGCAACTGCATAATATACTTGATTTTCACAAATTTACCTTTATAAGCTGGAGGTGGTTGATTCTCTATAATTGGCAACAAAGTTTCATTAAGCACACTTGTTTTTATACGCTTAGATCTATTGTTGTAAACCTCAACAGCCGTTTCAATAGCTTTAAAAATACGTTGCTTATTTAATACAGAAATAAATACAATAGGCACATCTGTAAACGGAGCAATCTGTTCCCTAATATGCTTCTCAAATTCCTTAGCCGTTTTTGTATCTTTCTCTACTAAATCCCATTTATTAACTAAGATTACAATACCTTTTCTGTTACGCTCAGCTAGCCAAAAAATATTTTGAACCTGACCGTCAAAACCACGAGTAGCATCTAAAACAACTAAACAAACATCACAATGCTCAATAGCTCTAACACTTCGCATTACAGAATAAAACTCTAAATCCTCTTTAACCTTAGATTTACGGCGAATACCAGCCGTATCTACTAAATTGAATTCAAACCCAAAACGGTTATATTTTGTATCTATAGAATCACGTGTTGTACCAGCAACGTCAGTAACAATGTAGCGCTCCTCACCAATTAAAGCATTGATAAATGAAGATTTCCCTGCATTTGGTCTCCCAACCACAGCAAAACGAGGTAACTCATCTTCTTCAATTTCCTCTTTTTCTGGTAAAGCCTCAACAACGGCATCTAATAAATCACCTGTACCACTTCCGTTTATACTTGCAATAGCAAAATACTCACCTAATCCAAGGGAGTAAAACTCAACGGCATCTTCTAAACGTTTATTATTATCAACTTTATTAACGACTAAAAAAACGGGTTTTTTAACTTTTCGTAATAGCTGAGCGACGTCTTCATCCATACCTGTAACTCCAGACTCTACATCAACCATAAAAATAATAGCATCAGCTTCATCAATTGCTAGCTCAACTTGTTTATCAATTTCAGCCTCAAAAACATCATCACTACCAACAACATATCCTCCAGTATCAATTAAAGAAAATTCTTTACCATTCCAATCTGTTTTTCCATAATGACGATCTCTTGTTACACCACTAACAGCATCAACAATAGCTTCTCTTCTTTTAATAAGACGATTAAAAAATGTCGATTTCCCAACATTTGGACGACCCACTACAGCGACTATATTACCCATTTATTTATATTTAAGGCTACAAAGATACTACTTCCTTCCTAGTTATGGCGCACTATTAATCACTTTTCATTTAATACTTTAAAAACTATTCAAATTAAAAAGTAAAAGCATAAATAACACAGCTAATATTGTTAACATCCTGTTGATAACAAGTATTTATTTAAAAAATGAGACGTATATTTTTAGTAATTTTAAGGCGTGTATAAAATGAAGCTTTCATACACATCCTTAAAAAGGCTTAACAAACATAATCTTTCGAGAAACCGCCCCTTTTCTTGCGGGAAATTGTGTGTTAAAACAAGACGTAAGGTTTTATTGATGGCTAACATTAAACACTAAAAGATTATAATTAAATATTCAAAAAGAATGGGGAGATACTTTACGCTTATCTTAGTTTTATTTTTAAGCTTAGAATTTGCAATAGCTCAAGAAAATTATGTTGAACACTCCATTCAAAAAGGTGAAAGTGTTTATATGATTTCGAGAAAATACGGAGTTACTGTAAATGCGATTTTCTCACTTAACCCAGGATCCGAAGAAGTTATATATGCTGGTAGAACCTTAAAAATACCAAATTCTAACGATACAAATACACAAGCAAGCAATACCGTAATTAGTGATAGCCAAATTAGTAATTATGAAGTAAAAAGAGGTGAAACAAAATCTGGTCTATCAAGACGCTTTGGAGTTAGCATTGCAATGTTAGAGCAACAAAATCCTCATATTGTTAGAATGCTTCAAGCAGGACACATTATAAATATCGACAAAACGATTAAAGAAAATGAACGCAAAGCAGTTGCTGGCGAGCATATTGTGGTAAAAGGAGAGACACTTTGGGGAATTGCTAGAAGTAATGGCATTAGTCTTGCTCAATTAGAAGCGGCAAACGCTGGTAGATTATCTGAGTTTTTACAAATCGGACAAACTTTAGTTATTCCAGACAAAAATGCTGAGATTACAACGGAAGGAGAATATCTAGTAAAGCGTGGTGACACAAAATTTGAATTGGCTAGACGTTTTAATATGACTATTGCCGAGCTCGAAAACAAAAACCCTCATATTGTAGATATGTTAATGGCTGGTCATAGACTTAACGTAGACAATTCTAGCGCTAACTCTCAAGATGAAACTCTTAATTCTACTAACACCACTGAGAATTCTGTAACAGAAATAAGTGCAGCATCCTCTGACGGAGATTATAGAGATTACGTTATTCAACCAAAAGAAACACTGTATAGCTTGTCTAAAAAAGCTGGCATGACTATTAGTGAATTGACAACATTAAATCCAAAATTACTAACTTCTGTTAATACCGGAGACGTAATTAAAATGCCAACAAACTTAGTTTCAACAACTACAGATACTGTAGCCGAAGTAAATTACGAAGAAACAGGTATTAATAAAAACCAAGCATTATATGATAATTTGGTTACAGAAACAGCTAATGGTATTTATTTTTATACTCCTTTTTCTAGCGAAGAATTAAGTTCACCTGAGCAAAGAGATAAAATGATCAATGCAAATGCCGATCTTCAAAAATATATCGATTTTTTCCAAGGTGCTCAAATTGCAATCGACTCAGCTAAAACCTTAAATCTTAATTTCGACGTTACCTTAATTAAAAAGAATATTGGCAAACCTCAACTAAATATTGATAGTCCTCATCAAAAAAATGCAATTCTTGTTCCTTTTTTAGATAATGCTTCTCATTACCCAGCCATTACGTCTAATGAAATTCTTTCAATTATTGATATAGAATCTAATATCATCCCTAAAGATAGCAGTAAAGTATATCAATCAATTCCATCAGATAATTTTCAAAAAACTAAAACATTAAATTATTTAGCAACACAAAACGCACAAGTTATAGTTGTTAGCGATCTGGAAGAAGCTAGAAATAAAAATCTAATTTTAAATATCATTCCTAATGCTAAATTCTTAAAAGTTGATAAAGCAGGTTTCTTTGAAGCAAATGCACTAGAAAATACGTTAAGAAAAGACAAACTAAACTATTTGGTTTTAGACAGTGAAAAAACCATTGTTTTTCTAAACTCAACAACAGCATTAATGAGTCAATTATCGGACTTCAATATTCAGCTTGTAATGCTTAAATCATCATTACTTCCTAAACAATCTGAAGTTTCAGATATGAGATATCGTGTTTTGCGCTTAATTTTCCCTTCAATTACAGATCCTAGAAATAAAAAAGGCGTAAACGACTTTGAGCGTCATTACGAAGATATATTTGAATCTAAGCCTTCAAGATATTCTGAATTAGGATTTGATATCACCTTAGACATATTATTAAGACTTTCCCAAAATTCATCTTTTGAAAACACTATAAATACTGTTATTTCTGAACATCCACATTTAAAATTTGAGTATCAAAAATCGAATGATTCTATCTATTCTAACAATGGAATCCGAATAATGCAATACCATTCAAATGAAGGATTAATGGAACTAGACTAACGCGCTAGAATGTTAAAATAAAAAAAACTATAAAACTGACATATTTTAATTTTGCTAAGTAAAGGCTAATTACATATATTTGTTTCCCCTTTATCTTACAATTTTGCAAGTGAACGATTTTATTTTGAACTTGCTGTTCTTAATCCATGGCATCAATTTCAACAAAAGTAATTATTTTAAATTTTCTTAATGAAAGCCAAACAGCGACGTTTTAAATGTTATCCTATATCTATAACATTTTTTCTTTTAACAATTACCACCGCATTTACGTCTATTAATGCACAATGCCCAACAGTAACTAACAGTGCACAAACGCTATGCGATTTGCAATCTGTTTTGGTTGGTGATCTTGAAGCTACGGATAATGGAGGAGGAATAGTATGGTATGCCACAGCAGACTCTACAACACCTTTATCTAATTCTGAAGGCTTAATAAGTGGTGAAGATTATTATGCGGATGACAATACTGGATCTTGTGGATCTAGAGCTCGTGTAGACTTTACACTTATTGGACCTCCTGCAGGTAATAACTTTCAAGGAGTTTGTTTAGATGACATATCTCAAGCTACTGTAAGTAGCTTAGTTGCTACAGGAAATGATGTACAATGGTATTCATCTCCTACAGGTGGCACACCTTTAAATGGCACTGATATATTAGTAAATAGTACGTTATACTATGCAGATCAAGCAAGTCCGGATGGAAGCTGTAGAACATCTAGACTACCTGTTTTAGTTATTGTCGGCTCGACTTCTATTCCAACAGGAGATATGGTTCAAAATTTTTGTAGTACATCTGGATCAACACCAACTGTCGGTGATTTAGTAGCAAGTGGCAACAATAATTGGTATATTTCATTATTCTCAGCATTACCTTTACCTGCGAGTACTCCTTTAATAAGTGGGCAAACGTATTATGCAACAACTTTAGACCCTCCTTGTGAAAGTACTGGAAGATTAGCCGTACTTGCAATTTTAGATTCAGTTCCAGACGCAGGTGAAAATGGCACACTCGATATTTGCGATAATAATTTAAGTTCTACTTTCGACCTATTCTTATCACTTGAAGGTTCTCCTGAGAGTGGAGGTTCATGGTCACCAACACTAAATAGTGGTACAGGAATTTTTGATCCAAATACAGATCCTATAGGTGAGTATACATATACCGTTACTTCAAATAACACATGTCCTGATGCATCTGCATCAGTTACAATATCAATAATTCCTGCTCCAAATGCAGGTACAAGTAGCAGCATAGATATGTGTAGCATAGACGCTGCTATCAATTTATTTGATAATTTAGGTGGAAATCCAGAAGTAGGAGGAATTTGGTCTCCTGCATTAAATAGTGGAACCGGTCTTTTTGATCCTTCTATTGATTCTGATGGTATTTACACGTATACCGTAAGTGGAACAGACCCATGTGCTGATGCCACTGCAACTATAACTGTATCTGTAACCGAATATAAAGATGCAGGTGAAAATGGCTCTATAGATATTTGTGACAATATTGGTATTATTGATTTATTTGACAGTCTTGGAGGCACACCAGATATTGGTGGAGTTTGGTCTCCAGCATTAAATAGTGGAACTGGAGTTTTTGATCCTTTAATTGATTCCGCAGGTACATATACCTATGCCTTTACAGGAAATGATCCTTGTCCTAATGAATCAGCAACAGTCTCTGTAAACGTAGTTCCATTACCAATTGCTGGTACTGATGCTACACTTACACTCTGTAGTAATGACTTAGCCACTGTAGATTTATTTAATAGTCTTGGAGGCACACCTCAATCAGGCGGATCTTGGTCTCCTTCACTAACTAGTAACACTGGTATCTTTGATCCATCTACTGATACTGCAGGAATATATACTTATACCGTATCTGGAACTCCTCCATGTACAGATATATCAGCAGAAGTAAATGTTATAATAATTCAAGAACCAGACGCAGGAATAGATGCTACTGTAAATATCTGTAGTAACGATGGAATAATAGACTTATTTGATAGTCTTGGAGGAACACCTGAAGTTGGTGGTACTTGGTCACCAGCACTTACAAGTGGAACAGGAATTTTTGATCCCTTAGTGGATCCTATTGGTGATTATAATTATACAGTGATAGGAACCAGTCCTTGCGCTGACGCCTTAGCAACAGTAACTATTTCAATTACACCATTTCAAAATGCAGGTACAGATGGTGCAATAACTGTTTGTTCTAATGATGGCTCAATTGATCTTTTTGATAGTCTTGGAGGTACACCAGAAGTTGGTGGTACATGGTCTCCAGCATTAACCAGTGGAACAGGCATTTTTAATCCTGCTATCGATTTAGCAGACACTTATACGTATACAACTTCTGGAACAGGACCTTGTTCTGACGACGAAGCTATTGTTGAAGTTTCAGTAATTCCAGCACCTGATGCTGGTTTAGACGCTACAATAAATATTTGTAATAATATAGGACCTATTAATTTATTCGATAACCTAGGTGGAACCCCTGAAACTGGAGGAACATGGTTTCCTGCGCTTGCTAGTGGCACAAATATTTTTGACCCATTAGTTGATGTCGTTGGTGACTACACATATACAGTTACAGGAACGAGTCCTTGTGCTGATGCTACAGCAACAATCTTAATAACGGTAGTACCATTCCAAAATGCTGGTACAGATGGTTCTGCTACTGCTTGTACTAATGATGGAACTATTGACCTTTTTAACAGTTTAGGTGGCTCACCACAATCTGGAGGTATTTGGACACCTACACTTAATAGTACAACTGGTGTTTTTGATCCTTTAATAGATGTAGCAGGAACTTATACTTATACAACCTCTGGTTCAGGACCTTGTTCTGAAGATGAAGCTACAGTAGAAGTCTCTATAGAAATATCGCCTGATGCAGGTTTAGATGGTACACTAAATTTATGTAGTCTAGCCAATTCGGTAGATTTATTTAATAGTCTTGGCGGTACGCCACAAACAGGAGGTACATGGTCACCAGCATTAGCAAGTGGAACTGGAGTTTTTGACCCTAATATAGATCCCGAAGGAGATTACATTTACACTATAAATTCGGCAATATGTAATAATAGTACTGCAACCATTACAGTTTCTGTAACAGATGCTAACGATGCTGGAAATAACGGAAATGCAGAACTTTGTTTTAATGATACACCTATAAATTTATTTAACAGTTTAGGTGGAACTCCTGATATTGGCGGAACTTGGACGCCCATGCTAAATAGTGGCACTGGAATGTTTGACCCATCTGTTGATTCTGCAGGAACTTATCTGTACACTGTTTCTAACAGTACAAATTTATGTCCTGATGATACTGCAACTGTTTTGGTTACAGTTTTACAAGAGCCAGACGCAGGAAGCAATGGAACTCTTAATTTATGCGATGCAACCATAACTGTAGATTTAATCAATGGGCTTGGAGGAACCCCTGAAACAGGAGGTACATGGACTCCAACTCTTACAAGTAGTACTGGAATCTTCGACCCGAATACAGATCCTGAAGGAATGTATACTTATACATTGACGAATTCTTGTGGAACTAATTCGGCAACTGTTACCGTTTCTTTATCCGATGTGAATGATGCTGGTGATAATGGAACAATAGAACTTTGTAGCACAGATGCCTCTGTAGATTTATTCAACAGTTTAGGTGGAACACCAGATATCGGTGGCACATGGACACCAACACTTACAAGTGGAACAGGTGTATTTAATCCATCTATTGATACTACTGGTATATATACATATACGGTTTCAAGTGGCACAACCGCATGTCCTAATGATTCTGCTACAGTTACAGTAACCGTTTTACAAGGACCTGATGCTGGTAACAACGGAACACTAAACCTATGTGATACAACTAACACAATAGACCTAATAACGGGTCTTGCTGGAACACCAGAAACAGGAGGAACTTGGTCACCTGCTTTAAATAGCGGAACTGGAATATTCGATCCTAATACGGATCCTGAAGGAATATATACGTATACATTAACGAATTCTTGTGGTACCAATTCTGCAACTGTTACCGTTTCTTTATCTGATGTGAATGATGCTGGTGATAATGGAGCAATAGAACTTTGTAGCACAGATGCTTCTGTAGATTTATTTAATAGTTTAGGTGGAACACCAGATATTGGTGGCTCATGGACGCCAACGCTTACAAGTGGAACAGGTGTCTTTAATCCATCTACTGATACTGCTGGTATATATACTTATACGGTTTCAAGTGGCACAACAGCGTGTCCTGATGATTCTGCGACAATTACAGTTACTGTTTTACAAGGACCTGACGCTGGTAGTAACGGAACGCTAAACCTATGTGATACAACAAATACAATAGACCTAATAACTGGTCTTGCCGGAACACCAGAAACAGGAGGAACTTGGTCACCTGCTTTAATTAGCGGTACTGGAATATTCGACCCTAACTCTGATCCTGAAGGCACATACACTTATACTTTAAGTAATGCTTGTGGCACTAACTCTGCAACTGTTGCCGTTTCTTTATCTAATGTGAATGACGCTGGTGATAATGGAACAGTAGAATTTTGTAATACGGATGCACCTGTAGATTTATTTAACAGCTTAGGTGGAACACCAGATATTGGTGGCACATGGACGCCAACGCTTACAAGTGGAACTGGTATATTTGATCCAACTACTGATACTGATGGTGTATATACTTATACGGTTTCTAGTGGTACATCGGCATGTCCTGATGATTCCGCAACAGTTACCGTTTCTGTTTTACAAGGATCTGATGCAGGTAGCAACGGAACACTAAATTTATGCGATTCTACAAATACGGTTAATTTATTTGATACTCTAACCGGAACACCAGAAACAGGAGGTGTTTGGTCACCGGCACTTAGTAGTGGTACTAACATTTATGATCCTAGTACTGATACTGCCAACGTTTATACTTATACTGTGAGC